>Ga0206683_10003625_pt1 | contig 10179 bp, 4 predicted proteins | sample M280m12015metaG_FD_155483 | JGI IMG/M metagenome (GOLD analysis project Ga0206683, IMG submission 155483) | Ammonia-oxidizing marine archaeal communities from Monterey Bay, California, United States - M2 80m 12015 | ecosystem: Environmental > Aquatic > Marine > Intertidal zone | place: USA...
TCATGGCATCATCACCATCCGTATATTCAATTAGAGGTGTCTGCAAAGATGTAGAAGCAACCTGGGTTACAGATGTGATTGATGTAGCACCTGTTACAACACCCGCATCAACATTAACCGTCCCATCTAAAACAATGGCTGACCCTGTAGCTGGATTTAAATTTAATGCAGCTGCTGAAGTCAATGTTATTGCTCCAAAAGATGTACTAATGCTTACTGCTCCATCTCCCGCAACGATATTATCTGCTTCTAATGATGACGCAGTTATATTACCCCCCGAGATTGTACCACCGACAGTCAAATCACCACTGGTGGTAACGGCTCCGCCATCTGAAATCGTTATAGCCAGATCACCATCAATGTAATCAATCGTAGCCGTCTGTAAGGATTCCCCTACTATAACATTCTCCGATACATCGAGAGCACCATTTAGATCCACTGTATTTGCAGTAATCTCAACCTCTGTATCTGCGTCAATATCTAATTGACCATCAATAGTAGAACTTATCTTTAAAGCATTGTCTCTAAACTGTATCTGTCTGCTGTCACCTAAAAGTATACCTGTATCTTGGACATGTGTTAAAGTTACATCTCCATCCTCACCTAGACTTAACACTGCAGCATCCGAAGCAAGATTTAAATCATCACCAATAGTCAAATCATCCGTAGATGTGAGCTGCTCAGCTGATACTGTGGCAGAAGCTGTCACATTACCCGTTACAGTCTGGGCTCCTGATGCCAATGTACCGCTTGTAGTTAAATTCTCATCACCAAAGGATATGGCACCATTTGAATCTGTGATACTCCCGGTTGCCAGTGTCAGCGTTCCGTCAATACTTGCCTGGTCTGCTACAGTCAAATCATCAGTCGATGTTAGCTGCTCTGCTGATACTGTGTCAGATGCTGTCATATTTCCCGTTACAGTCTGGGCTCCTGATGCTAAGGTACCACTTGTACTTAAATTCTCATTCCCAAAATCAATCGCACCATCTGAATCTGTAATGCTACCTGTTGCTAAAGTCAAAGTACCATCAATACTGGCCTGATCAGCTACTGTCAAATCATCCGTAGATGTGAGCTGCTCTGCTGATACTGTGTCAGATGCTGTCACATTACCCGTTACAGTCTGGGCTCCTGTTGCCAATGTCCCACTTGTACTCAAATTCTCATTATCAAACGATATAGTTCCACCAGAGTCCGTGATGGAACCGTCTGCAAGAGTCAGGTTGCCTACAGTAGAGCCTGTCGCAAGAGTCGCTGTACCGCTAGACAATGTCCCTGTGGTGGATAGGTTCTCATCTCCAAATGAGATCGAACCGCCTGAGTCTGTGATCAAGCTATCACTGATACTCACAGTCCCAACATCTGCGCTGGATCCTGTAAGAGTTGTAAATGTACCAGCAACAGGGGCTGTGCCACCAATTATGGTATTATTAATGGTCCCCCCTGATATCGTTAAATCATCTGCAACATAAGTATCTGCTACTGCTGTACCCTGCCATGTACCTGATGCTATAGTCCCTACTTGATCAATTGTACTTTCATTCCCAGTTGTAAGTACTGTCCCAGTTACATCTGGGAACGTAATTGTACGATCAGTAGTTGGTTCAACAAGAGACAATGTTGTTTGAGCGCTATCTGGAATTTCACCTTCTAATATTATAGGTGTGGCCCCAGATAGGATACCTGTCGATGTTGCTTCAACTCCTGTTAAATAAGAACCATCACCGCTGAATGAATTTGCTGTTATAGTACCTTCAGTTGTCAGGTTCACATCGTCAAAAGAAATAGAGCCACCTGCATCTGTGATGGAACCATCTGCAAGGGTTAGGTTACCAATGGTAGAACCGGTTGCGAGTGTTGCCGTACCAGAATTCAGCGTTCCCGTCGTAGAGATATTCTCATCGTCAAAAGAAATAGAGCCACCTGTATCCGTGATGAAACCATCCGCAAGGGTCAGGCTGCCAATTGTAGTATTGGATCCTAGTATTGCCCTACCGGAACTTATACTACCGCTCGTGGATACATCATTATCTCCAAATGAGATCGAACCGTCTGAGTCTGTGATCGAACCATCTGCTAAAGTAAGATTCCCAACCGTGGAACCGGTGGCTAGTGTTGCCGTACCGGAGCTCAGTGTACCCGATGTTGAGATAGCATCATTGCCAAATGAGATAGTATCTGATGATGACGTTATTGAACCATCAGATAATGTAAGATCGCCTATTTCAGAGCCAGCCCCAAGGGTTGTTACACCTGCACTGAGTGTGCCTGTTGTAGACAAATTTTCATTTCCAAATGAGATGGAACTGCCTTCATCAGTGATCGAGCCATTTGCCAGTGTTAAATCACCTATCGTTGATGTTGAAGCTAAATTTGCAATCCCAGCACTAAGTGTACCTGTTGTTGAAAGATCTTCATCACCGAAAGAAATATTACCTCCTGCTGTAATCGTTCCATCTGCCAATGTTATATTACCAAGGGAAGACCCGGCTCCTGCGCTGAGTGTACCTGTTGTTGATATATTTTCGTCACCGAAAGAAATAGCCCCACTATCATCTGTAATTGTTCCGCTGTCCAAGGTCAGACTACCTACAGAAATAATACCATCAGCTACAAGGGCTGTCGGTATACCCCATTCTCCCGAACCATCACCATCAGATATCCATGACTGACCATTAGTACCTGGAGATGTAATCCCATATTCGACTTTACTTCCAGAAAGAACCCCATCTTCCGTCAAATCAGTCAGATTTGAATCCAGTTGTTGGTATACCGCAAGTGTATCATATAATTCTGCACTAGTAGTATAACTTTCAAGAGAATCTTTCATAACATAAACGTCCAGGTCTGGCAGATTTATTAAATTGTCATAATCGGCGGTTTTTGCATATCCTGACGTATCTGATAATATCGAATAAAACACTGACGTAAGTAGTTGCCGAGGTGATAATGTAGAACCTTCAACAGATAATTCAAGAAAAGCTTCTTGCGGTATGGTTGTAAAAGGGTTTGTATTGCCCAATACAGTGCTTATAATCCCATTGATGACGCTTACTTCCTGAGTCTCTGACCAAATTGGGTCACCTCCATCTGCACTATTGTATACACGGAATAATACTTCATAGCTGCCATCTTCAGTAGGGCTTCCATCAGCTTTGGTAATTAATCCCTGATAAGAAATACGCCTTGGTACAGATTCAATGCTGTTATTTTCAACATTATTTATTATTGTTTTATTCTGTACTAGCCTAGATTGATTTTGACCAAAAACAGTAATTGTCATTAATGCGAGTAACAATGATGTTTTCTTCATAATTATCTCCGGTTGTGTATTACTACATTAGTTTGAATTTGAAAAAATTATTAAGAATTATGTGGAAACCCTGGCGGTTCTGTTGGTGGCTCTTCAGATTTTTGTAAGAATACTTTATCTATCAACAAATACACTGCTCCCAACATGAGCGGATATTTGCCTAACCTGAATAACGGTTTACTTTTCATCTTAAATCGGTCTATGCGAGAAATTTTCTTTCTAAATATTTTATTATCTAGTATATGAGAAACAGCAGTACGTAAAGAAGGATCTAAACTGTAAATACCAGATTCACTTATTGAGGACAAAGGTCTAGAAATCGATTCAGTATCAATCCATTCATTATAATTTTTTGGATCAAATATTCTCATTGAGATGTTCCCATTAGCACCATCAAAGCTCCAGGATATGACATAGGATGTGTTGATAATTTTAGCATTCATGGCAGCACATGAATCTGAAATACAATCAAATCTGTATCCCTGAAGTAGGTCATCAGCGCGTAAATCTTTGTTTAGATAAAATTCATAATCGAAACCAAGAGTCTGAATCTGATCCGCAATGATGCTGTTAACAATTTGAATATCAGCCGGAGTTATTTCATCCTGTACAAGGCCTTGTATTAGAATTCCAGAACTACTTTGGGAAAACATCTCTGAATCTAAAACAGACACTTCAAGATCAAACAAATCTATCGATAACTGAACGGAATCGATTAAAGTATCAGCAAGAACACTGGAATCAAAATACTCAATAATCAAGGTATCAGTATCTTCAAAACCAATACGATCTTTAACCTTTAGAATAACTTCTAGTCGCGTACCCAGATCATTATCCGCAATCGTAACATCTAATAGCTGTTTGTAAGTCTGGATGCTTTTTAAATACGTAGTATCATACGGTTTTACTGACAGTTCTGAAGAAAATTCATTTTCATTATTATATACCAGACCTGGAGCAAAAATCCATTCAAACTTTAGTTTAGATCCATCGTTTATAAATGATCGAGATGCGTCTAGCTGAATGGAATTCGTTGATTGGACTTTAATATCAGGGCCAGCATCAGCAACGGGCCTGTTATTTCCAGAGCTAAAAAGGTTACTCTGCCCAAAAAGAATTGTTATGGATAAAGCACAAAGCGAACATACCTTATATAGTACATTTCCTATTCTATTGAACCCTGTTATTGAATTCTTTTTTATGAATATTTGCATTCGTTGTTGATTCATTGGAACGTGCTCCTATGTGTCATTAGAGATCACTGTAGGTGTAATGAAGATTAATAGCTCCCGTTGTTCCCTATTATTATCGCCTGATCTGAACATCCATTTAATTAATGGTATATCTCCTAATAGCGGCACCTTAGAAGCAATTTCCTGTTCTGTGTCAAAAATCAGTCCTCCAATTAATAAGGTTTCTCCATTTTTGACCCTTACAGATGTATTCGTGGATCGTGTAGAGATCATAGGGCGCTGATCTTTACCTACAAACCCTATAATGGCTTGAACCACCGCATCAATTTTCATACTTATTATTTTTTCTTGATTAACCCGTGGCAATACATCCAATGAAACATTTACATGCTGGTCCTCATATGTATAAGGATTTGTTCCAAAAACACTTCCTTCACCCTGTGGGACAAGGAGTGGAATCGTTGTCCCGATTACAATATTTGCTGGGGAATTATTCATGGTTGTCACTTGAGGCTCTTGCAATAGTTTTGTACTGCCATCATTGGCCAGTAGAGATAGTATGGCAGAAACAACAGGTTTACTTAAAGTAGCAAAATTCATTGTTTGATCACCCATCATTAAGTAGCCTAAATCGAAGGAGTTTGATGTATCCGTATTTCCACTGTTAATGATGCTCATGCTTTCTCGCAAGTCCCAATTGATACCAATGATTTCATCGTGTTTTAGGGTCGTTTCAATAAATTTTACCGCAATATTGATTTGTTCAGTTTGAATGTCTAGAGATCTGATAACTCCTTCAATGAGAGCAAAGTTAGTAGGTATATCAGTTACCATTAAGATATCTTTTTCTCCTGGTTCTACATTGGATGATGCCGTTGATGAAAGTGCTTTTATTTTACCTCTAGGCGTCAGTACCTCCTTCACTGCTTCAGATATCATAGTTCCCGTGGTATAATTGAGTCGAAACATACGGGTCGTTAATTCCCCACTCATTGTCTTTTTGGTGGTCATAGGCTGTACTACAATGATATTATCTTGCATGAACCATTCATAATTATTTACATGAAGTATTGCATCCAAAGCTGTTTCTAAAGAAACATCATTAAGATTCATTGTGACTTCACCTTGAACCTCTTCTCCCATAATCAGATTAAAATTATCCTGAGAGACCAACATGCGAACTACATTTACCAATTTAGCTGCCTGGAAATTCAAGCTAACTCTAGATTCTGGTAGGCGGGTAGTTGGTGGTTGGTTGTGGCGAGGTGATTTTTTCTTCCTATTTTTTACCCAAGTTATCTTTAGCTTGTGCTTTTTATTTTTTCCCTTAGGACGCTCAAATTTTACTAAGTAGTCTGGAACTCGAGTAAAATCCAATTTCAATTGGAGCATTTTGTTTATCTCTTTCTGGTTATTATTTCTAGGAATGCTTACAGCGTATTGATAAAGGGGCCCCAGATTATTCTTTTTAATGAAATTACCCTTATCCCAGTTGAGATTTTTGAATAATAGAGATACGCTGGGTGGAGCAAAAGTTTCAGTTGTAACGTATTCAAATTTCCCATTATTGAACTCCATTACAAGTGTATATGAATTTTCTTTTTCGGTTGTATATATATCCAATAATTGGGGAATATCCTTACCAAACAACACAGATGCGTATATCAGATAGATATATGGCTTAAGTATTTGTTTTAAGTATTTCATTTATTCTTCCAGTTTAAGGGTTACACTGTGCTTATACCATTTTAGTAAAACACTATTTTTAGTAATATCTGCTACCTTGAAATTCTCGATTTGATTTCCTTCAATAATAATTTGGTCATTAATTATAGCTTTGTATCCATTATTAAATTGAGTAATGCCAGTCAAATGGAATGAGTTAACGTAAATATTGCTGCGATTATGAAAGAAATCTCTTCCCCAGCTATTTACTGAAAGTTTGATGGGTTCCGAAGAAGAAGTATCAAGGATACTAAATTTTTCCGTTATTGACGAATCCTGAGTCACCACAGGTTGGGGTTTGCTGTTAATACCAGTGATTATACCCAGAAATAATTCCAGAAATAATGCCAAAAGAACTACAATAAAAAAGCCCAGTGTAATCTTTTCTCGTTTCATTCTTCCGCTCCACCATAGGTCAAATATTGCAACTCTGCAACAACACCCTTTGGATCAATGCTATCCAAATTGAAGAAACATTGTTGGAGATGAAGATGAGTTGAATTCTCTTCCAATATTTCCATAAAATTTCCAACGTCGAGAAAATTTCCTGATAATTGGAAATTCAGAGAATGACGCTCCAGGTCGATTCGAATATCTTCCACATTATTATTTAAGGGTGGAAAAGTATTTCGTGGATCAATCTCTAAATTGTTAATACTCAAGTCCATTTCATTTGCCAGATCACTCAAACTTTCAATTTCATTTAAAAGATCGGGACCAGATATCCGATACGATATTAAAATATTTTTCTTTTTAGTAAAATGTTGTCGGATATTTACCACTTCATCCATGATGCCTGAACCCGATCTAAGTTGAATATCTACAATACTGAGTTTTGACTTAATTTGTTTAATTTCGCTTTTTATATTAATACTATCCCAAACATAGACTGCAATTATCATCACAGTTAGTATTAACAAGATAACATATTTTGTCTTTTGGTTCATGTTTACCTATAAGACCAAATTAATTGAAAAGGATGTTTGCCCATTATTTATTTCTTGTCCATTACTGAAATCCACTATATTGAACCAGCCACTACTTTCCAATGAAGTACGGAAAGGAGTCACCAAAGTAGATGCCTGTTCTAGGTTTTGGTTATAAAACCCATTTAAGGTAATGATAAGCTTGGGATCTTCTGATTTTGTTAGTTTGTCCCATGCTCTATCATTCACGAGATGGCTGGATACAATTTTGTTTAGAGCCAATTCTGTAACTCGAAAACTATCAGGAATTTTATTACTCAAGTATTTGAGCATCGCCACCATGTTAGTAGACAGAGTTTTATCTTCATTAATGAGTTCCTGAAAATTATTTGCTACCGTGTTTTGATTCTCAACGATTTCCTTTATTTCCTGACGCATGGTTAGCAAAGAAAGTTCAGAATATTTGTTCGGAAGACTAGCTTCCAGAGGCTCAATCTTACTACGTTGCGCATAAGCTGCCAATGAGCACACCATTACCAGAACCAAAAGCGCATTCTGAAGGATACGGTTAGTTGCAAAATAGCGGTATTCTTCCTTGTGTTTAACAGGAAGAAGATTCAGTTTTGAATAAGGGTCCATCAACAAACCCAAGTTGGCTGTATAATCCAGTTCAATGGTATTCTTTTTGATCATTTCTTCTTTTATTGCAATCTGTTGATACTTATTTTGGATTATGTCTAAGGAACGATCTAGGTCTTTCAACATTAATTCATACTCTATTTCTCTATCCCTAAAGTCCTTTAATTCTTTTTCAAGGGTCTCAATACGATTAGCATAGTTAGATGAATTTCCTTTCAACTCCTTGAGGCTTTTCTCCAAATCTTCAATATCATTTTTCTCTTTGGTGATTTGCAATTCTAATCTGTTACAGAGTTCTTCCATGTTTTTAATTTTTTTCTGGCTAATTTTTTCAGATTCATTTATCGCATACTGAATTGATGATTGCTTTTTTTGGAGTTTTGCAATATCCTGCTCGGTTTGAATAATTTCATCAAAAAGTACTTTGGAGCGGGTTTTCATATCTGCCAAATCCATGTAACTCCGCATTTTATTTTCTGGAATATTCCATTGCCATTCATCTTCTACAGTGGAAGGCTCTTGTTCATGAATTGAATACTCCAAAACTTTTTTCATGTCTTTGTTGACCTTAGATAACTCCTTATCAAGAATGGCTATCTCAACCCTTTTATCTTTCAGATCCTTTTCCATATCCTGTAATAAGGTATCTCGTTTATTTTTTTCTTTCGTTTTTATTTCAATCAGATTATGTAATTCTTCGACACGTTGATTAAGCATAGCTTTGACAGGTGGATAAATATCCTTAATATGGTTTAATCTAGTCAAAACATCTTGGTGAGGTCCCTTTAACTCTTCTATACTATTATTGTTAGACTTTTTCAAATTTTCTATTTTTTCCAGATCGGCATTGGATGTTTGGAGATCATTATCTAAGGATTGCAGATTATTTTCAATCTCTACTTCTTGATCACGCATGGTATCCAGAGCTTCGTTAAGGTCATTTATAGTTTTTTCCAAATGGACAACGTGAGTTAAAAGGTCCTGGCCCATGTTAACCAAAATTTGAAGCTGATCTTTATCATCCTTTATTTTTTTATACTTTTGGTTACTTTTAGTTATTTTAGATATATTGACCATTTCTTGGTCAGGAATCTTAATTTTTTTCTTTAGCTTATGAATCTCATATAATGTATCATTATAAATTTCGTTTAATTTTTCAAGGCTACGTTCTAGTGTAAGAATATTTTCTTTGATGGTCCTTTGATCTTCCTGATGTTGAGCTAGCTCCTTTTTATTATTTTCTAGAAAGTTTATCAATTCTTTTTCTTGATTTTGATATTGGTCTTGCTGATTTTTAATATCTGATTTTGTTTGGGTCAATTTGATTAAAACATTTTTCAGGTTTTCTTTGTGGCCAGAAAGAACCTGAGGGCTTTTTTCTTTTTTTTCTTTTAGATAATCAAGTCGGTTCTGGATTGTTTTCAATTCATCATCATCAGATTTTAATTGCTGCTTCAATTTTTTCATTTCAATATAGACATGTTGCTCATCTAGTATTTCATCAATGGCCTGAACTGCTTGATTATGTTCATTCTTTACTACATTTATTTTATTAGAAATCTCAGATAATATTTCTTCAAGTTTGGATGTGATATTTTTTTGTGAGCGAGCCTCTTTTATAGCAATCTGATCTATCTCTAATTGGATACTTTTTAGCTTATATTTTGTATCTTCGTTCAATTGAAGAAACTCTACTTCTTTTTTAGATAGTAAATTATTTTTTTGATCAAGCTTATCTTTCAAATTTTGAATAACATTCTCATCCCTGGCAATTTTCTTTTCTGCACTAACAATTTTAGCCATAATTGTCTTCTTTCGACCTCCATGAGGCTTAAGTTTTTCGATGATTTTTTTACTTTTGTCACGATAGCGAATCATAAAGGTTTGATAACGCTTCTCAATGCCCTCAAGGGCAAGATTTACTTTTACTATTTCTTCCCGATCGAGAGCTATACTTTCATCGGCCAATGCTTGAGCCGCTGCTACGGGATCAACATCGTTCTTCAAACGAACAAAACCATCCTTTAAAAACAAAAGGTATGATTTTGATTGCTTCCGTGAAATATTTTTTTCCAGAACTTTATTCTGTTCTTTTGATTTATTTCTTTCCTTTTCTAAAAGACTATCCCATTCACTTTTCTTGCCTTCAAGAATATCAAGCCGTTGTTGTAAGGCGCGGCCACGCTTCAGATCACGATGCCAACTTTTAATCTCCTTTTCCCACCCTTTAATCTGTGGCGATTTTTTCTTTTTCTTTTCCACAAGTGACGCATTTATTCTATCCCTATCAACTATTAATTTCTCTATTTCCTTTGCACTTCTAGCTAAGATATTTTCAATCGACTTTTGTCTTTTTGCTAGAGCTGTACCTTCCTTCTTG
>Ga0206683_10003626_pt1 | contig 10179 bp, 9 predicted proteins | sample M280m12015metaG_FD_155483 | JGI IMG/M metagenome (GOLD analysis project Ga0206683, IMG submission 155483) | Ammonia-oxidizing marine archaeal communities from Monterey Bay, California, United States - M2 80m 12015 | ecosystem: Environmental > Aquatic > Marine > Intertidal zone | place: USA...
CTTGGGTTTGTTAGGCTTAATGCCTTGGAGTAGACGATATTTTATTAATCATATCCTTGAGAAAAATGCGGAACGTTTTTTTAACCAAAGAAATTCAATTTTTATTCACAGAACAAAAAATCAAGAGAAGACGAGTAACAATAAAAATGAAACTATCGAAGGTGAGTTTTGGGAAGACAAATGACTTTTTACTAGTTTGCAATTAGGTATAGTAACTTCTCACTATGCACAACAAAAAAACTCTTGATGAATGGTTAAGCTGGCAAGAGCAGCTGATGGAAGAAACCATTGTTCTCGGTTTAGATAGAGTTCAACTAGTCTATCAACGCCTTTTCCCTGATGGAGTGCCATTTTTTGCCATTACAGTTGGTGGTACAAATGGCAAAGGCTCAACGATCTCCTTTATCGATAGTATTTATAGAGACTCAAAATATAAAGTAGGTTGTTCTACTTCTCCACACCTCATCAAATACAACGAGCGCTATGCTATTGACGGAGAGATCGTTAATGATTCAGTGATCATTAAAGCCTTTGAAGCAATTGAGGGAAAAAGGGAAGGCATCTCTTTAACTTACTTTGAATTCTCAACCCTGGCAGCATTAATTATTTTCTCTGAAGCTGCTGTTGACATTGCTATCCTCGAAGTGGGGCTTGGAGGTCGTCTAGATTCGGTCAATATTGTCGATAGCGATGTCAGTGTTATTACCAATATTGCAATAGATCATACCGAATACCTTGGTGACACGCGCGAATCGATCGGCACTGAAAAGGCTGGCATTATGCGCACTGCAAAGCCTTGCATTTGCGGTGATCAGGACCCGCCAGACAGTGTACTAGCCTACGCCAAAAAGATAGATGTACCATTGACGCTTGTCAAGGAACAATATGAAGGCGAAATAGGACTAGAGGGTTTCCACCAAAGACTGAATGCAGCAGTTGCCATAAAAGTCATCGAAGCAATCAATAGCCAATTCCCTGTTTCCAAGGAAATGATCAAAAGTGGAATCAAACAGGCCCAAATCGTTGCCCGATTTGAAACAATCAATGTAGCTAATAAAACTGTCATTCTTGATGTCGCCCACAACCCTGCAGCCGTTCAGACTCTCGTCGACACATTATCTGACTCAACCATGGAGACGGTGGCTATTTTTTCCTCACTGGCTGATAAAAATATTGATGACATGATTAAGTTGGCTTCATCTAATATTAAACACTGGTTTTTAGTGCCACTCGCAGTTGAGCGCTCTATTCAAATGGAAACCCTTGAAGACAAGTTTGGCGAGTCTCAGGAAACAACGGTTTGCGCTAGCATGGCTAGCGCGATAGAGCAAGCACTTAAAATGAAAAAAATACAAAGAGTTGTCATTTTTGGCTCCTTCTATACGGTAGCCGATGCTAGCGTTATCTTAAAAGAAATCTGAGTGTTATTAGTTAATGGAGTTCGTGCCCTGTCCTAGGAAACTATTGTAAAATTAGCCTTATCAATCAGGGAGACCATGGGCAATTTTTTTGACAACTTTTGGAACACGATAAGTGTACTGGCTTGGTCAGATTGGCTCACCCTCATCATTCTAGTCTTTTTTGTTGTTAGAGGTTTTGTACAGGGCCTTGCAAAGGAGATTATTAGCCTATTATTCGTTATTCTGGCGATTGCTCTTGCTTGGCTTTACTATGATAATTTAGCCAATACCTTATTGAGTGACCCAACCACTTCCGAGGGTCAATCAATCTTCGCACTATCGTTTGGAGCAATATTTCTGGGTGTTTGGCTTGTTAAAAGGGCGCTTTACAAGACAGCAGAAGCTTCTTCTCAAATTGACAATCCCTGTGAACTTAATCGTTCATTCACGAAGATAATAGTTACTATATTAGTTATTATTCTGAGTTACCACTATATGGGAGTAGTTGCTGGACTCCAGACAATGGAATCTATTGTGAATAGCAATTCCTTTCGTATTTTTGTATCCTTTGGAATTGTCTTTGCCGCCCTTATTACAGCTATTTTGACTTTTTCTAAACTTCTTAATATTACCATTGATACTGAAAAGCCTTGCCTGATGGCGCCAGTATTTGAAAAAATTCTCAACATTCTTCAAGCTCTTGATGTGTTAATAAATGCACGCAATGTTGGTGGATTGAAAAATAACTTTCTTGGTGCAGTTTTGGGTTTATTTAAAGGTGGAATTTTAGTTCTAATAATAGTACTTGTATTGCAAAGCTTAAGCTGGGCTACCCAAAATCATGCTTGGGTTGAAACCAGTGGTGCACTGAGAACATTTCAAAATTGGGCAGTTGACATTAAACCTTTTTTGTCAGAACATTTGTTATTTGTTAAACTCGAACCAGGTGATGCAGTTGTCACATTCATAGAAAGCGAAATTTTAGGAGAATAAACTATGTGCGGTATTGTTGGAATGTTATCAACTACAAAAAAAAATGTAGGGGTGTATATTTATGACGCACTAACTATTATCCAACATCGTGGTCAAGACGCTGCAGGAATAACCACAGCCAGTAAAGGGCGCTTTTACATGCGCAAAGGTAATGGCATGGTGCGCAATGTTTTTAGAACAAAACATATAACCAAATTGATAGGCGATATGGGAATTGGACACATCCGCTACCCAACTGCTGGAAGCTCTTCAGGTGCTGAAGCTCAGCCCTTTTATGTAAACTCACCCTACGGAATTGCTTTTGCACATAATGGTAATTTAACTAATACTGAAGCGCTGACGCAAGAACTTTTTGAGCAAGATCTAAGGCATATAAATACCAACTCTGATTCAGAAATACTGCTCAATATATTGGCAAGTGAAATAGCAAAAGAACAAAAACATCGAATTAACGAGACGGACATATTTAAAGCAGTAAAAAAACTTCATCAGCGTGTCAAAGGGGCTTATGCAGCAATTGGAATGATTCCAGGTTATGGCATCTTTGGATTTAGAGACCCTCATGGAATAAGACCCCTAATACTTGGTGAAAAAACTACAGCGAAAGGCACTAGTTATATGGTTGCCTCTGAAAGCGTTGCTTTAACAGCTCTTGGATACAAAATTACCCGTGATGTAGAGCCAGGTGAGGCTATTGTAATTGATCGTAAAGGAAATATTCATTATAAACAATGTGCAGACAGTTCAGAATTATCTCCCTGTATTTTTGAATTTGTTTACTTTGCAAGACCTGATTCCATTATTGACAAAATCTCGGTTTATAAATCACGCCTTAGAATGGGCGAACGACTATCAGAAAAAATTAAGTCAAAGTGGCCAGATGAAACAATTGATGTAGTTATGCCTGTTCCTGATACCTCAAGAACAGCTGCTCTTCAGCTGGCCAATGAATTAGACCTTAAGTACCGTGAAGGTTTTATCAAGAATCGCTATATTGCTCGAACCTTTATTATGCCAGGACAAAAACAAAGAAAAAAATCTGTACGTCAAAAACTGAGCGCAATCGAGCTCGAATTTAAGGGTAAGAACGTTCTTCTAGTAGATGACTCTATTGTGCGTGGCACAACAAGCAAAGAAATCGTACAAATGGCTAGACTTGCGGGTGCAAAAAAAGTCTTTTTTGCATCAGCCGCACCACCTGTTCGGTACCCTAATGTATACGGCATTGATATGGCCAGCAAGAATGAGTTTGTGGCACACAACAAAACCACCGATGAGGTGTGCAAAACAATTGGTGCTGATAAATTGATTTATCAAAATCTAGAGGATTTGATTTGGTCTGTGCAACAAGGTAACCCTGATATCTCATCCTTTGATTGTTCTTGTTTTGATGGTAAATATCTAACTAAAGATATTGATACCTCTTATCTGGACAATATTGAAACCCTTAGATCCGATAAGGCCAAACAAAACAATATTACTAATGAAAACTCAGAATTGATCTACAATGAAGTTGATTGACTAACGATAAAGTTATATGAAAGACAATAAATTTGCAACCAAAGCAATTCGTGAAGGCTATAAAACTAGCCAAGAACAAGAGCATTCTGCTGCTATTTTTCTTACCTCTAGTTTTACTTTTGATAGCGCCGAGCAGGCTGCTCAAAGGTTTGCGAAGGAAGAGCAGGGTAATGTATATTCGAGATTCACTAACCCCACTGTGGAAGCTTTTCAAGATAAATTAGCCTCCCTAGAGGGTGCTGAGTCATGTCTTGCAACCGCTAGCGGTATGTCGGCTATTTTTGCTACCATTATGACACTAACTAAAACTGGAGATCATATTGTTGCCTCTCATGGAATGTTTGGTACCACTACTGTTCTTCTAAATACTATTGTCAACAAGTTTGGCATCGAAGTAACATTTGTCGACTTACCCGATTTAGTCGCCTGGAAGGACAATATTCAGTCCAACACAAAGTTATTCATTCTTGAAACACCATCAAATCCCCTAGGTGAAGTTGTTGATTTGCGAGCGCTTGCAACCATATCTAAAGAACATAATATCGTATTAGCTGTCGATAATTGTGTTATGACGCCAGCCCTTCAGAAACCATTAGCATTGGGGGCAGATATAGTCATTCACTCTGCAACAAAGTATATTGATGGCCAGGGCCGATGTCTTGCAGGTGCTATTGCAGGAAGTACTGAGCTACTGGAGGAAATGAGTAGCTTTATTAGAACAACAGGGCCAACCTTGAGTGCTTTTAATGCTTGGGTTGTTCTCAAAGGTCTTGAAACACTGCCTTTGAGAATGAGGGCACATTCTGAAAATGCACAGCAATTAGCAAATTGGTTGAATGATCAATCTTTTGTAAAAAAAGTACACTATCTCGGACTAGAGTCACACCCTCATCATCAAATCGCCAAAGGGCAACAAAGTGATTTTGGTGGTGTTGTCTCCTTCGAAGTATCTGGTGGAAAAAAAGGTGCTTTTCGCCTCATCAACAATACCAAAATGATTTCGATTACTGCAAATCTAGGAGACACTAAGAGTACCATTACTCATCCTGCATCAACTACTCATGCTCGACTCTCAGAAGATGAAAGACGGCAAAGCAACATCTCGGATAATCTTGTTCGTATCTCTGTTGGACTTGAAGATATAAGAGATATTATCGCTGACTTGAAACCTTAGTTGAATTTCTATCTTAAATTAACTATGATAAAATCCTTGCTATATCTGATATATCAAGCCTTATGAAGCAGAACAGTTACTCTTATGACGAATTAATTCTTTGTGGCAAAGGAGAATTATTTGGGCCTGGTAACGCTCAGCTGCCACAACCACCAATGCTGATGTTCGACCGTATCACGAGTATTAGTGAAAGTGATGGAGAATATGGCAAGGGTGGATTGACAGCTGAACTAGACATCAACCCAGAACTATGGTTTTTTGACTGTCACTTTAATGAAGACGCTGTTATGCCTGGTTGCCTTGGTGTGGATGCAATGTGGCAATTAGTAGGTTTTTACCTAGGTTGGCTGGGGGGTCCTGGTAGAGGGCGTGCTCTGGGTGCAGGGCAAATTAAATTTACAGGCCAAGTTTTACCGCACAACAAAAAAATAACCTACAATGTGAGCCTCTCAAGAATTGTTGCAAGAAAACTCTATATGGGTATTGCGGATGCAACCATGGAGGTTGATGGAAAATTGATTTACGATGCTACCAATCTAAAGGTTGGCTTGTTTGCTGACACGTCTTCATTCTGATGAAACGTGTCGTTGTAACCGGAATGGGTATTGTTAGCAGCTTGGGTAATAATCAATCTGAAGTCCTCAAATCACTAAAAAAATCAAAATCAGGCATAGAATTTAGTGAGATATATGCGGAAATGGGACTCAGGTCACATGTTTATGGCTCTATTTCTGAAATCAATACAAGTGATGTCATTGATCGCAAGATGTTGCGCTTCATGGCAGATGCTGCAATCTATAATGCCATTGCACTGGATGAAGCAATTAAACAGTCAGGACTGAGCCTAGAAATAGTTTCTAATGAGAGGACTGGTCTGATTATGGGTTCTGGCGGAGCTTCTAATCAGAACGTTGTTGAGGCTGCAGACATATTGCGAGAAAGAGGTATTAAAAGAGTAGGGCCTTATCGTGTCCCTCGAGCTATGGGATCAACAACCTCAGCCTGTCTTTCTACCCTATTTAAAATTAAAGGTATCAATTATTCAATCAGTTCAGCCTGTTCTACAAGTGCTCATTGTATTGGTAATGCAATGGAACAAATACAGCTAGGTAAGCAAGATGTTGTTTTTGCTGGTGGAGGTGAGGAGTTAGACTGGTCACTAACCATGTTATTCGATGCGATGGGAGCATTATCTTCAAAATATAATGACACTCCCAAAAAAGCATCTCGAGCGTATGACGCTAATAGAGATGGATTTGTTATTTCAGGTGGTGGTGGTGCACTCGTACTTGAGTCTTTAGAACATGCAGAAGCTCGCGGTGCTCATATAATCGCAGAGCTCGTTGGTTATGGTGCAACTTCTGATGGCTATGATATGGTTGCGCCCTCTGGAGAAGGGGCAAAACGTTGTATGGAGTTAGCAATTAGTACATCCAGTGGCCCTATAGATTACATCAACGCTCACGGCACCTCAACTCCTGCGGGTGATATGAAAGAGTTGCAAGCTATTAAAAAGGTCTTTAATAGCAAGATTCCACTTATAGGCTCGACCAAATCTCTTTCTGGACACGCATTAGGCGCTGCAGGAGTGAATGAATCTATTTACTCATTGCTGATGCTTGAAAATGATTTCGTCGCCGAATCAGTGAACATTGAAACACTTGACGAGGAAGCACAAGGAATGCCTATTGTTAGAAAAACAACACAATTAAAGCTCAACCGTATACTATCAAATAGCTTTGGGTTTGGTGGCACGAATGCTTGCCTTGTATTTGAACGATTTAATCAATAAACCTTCAAAACTTCTTTTCTATGCATTGAAGCTATACTATGGTCTGGCGTCAATTTCCTTATTTTCTTTTTCAGAAGGCAACATATCCTCTTTGGATATTCCTAGTGCAAGAATCATTGAACTAGCAACAAAGATAGAAGAATAAGTACCAATAACTACACCAATTATAAGTGCACCTGCAAAGCTATGTATCACTTCACCACCTAAATAAAACAAAGCTAAAAGAACTAACAATGTCGTTAATGATGTCATTAATGTGCGTGCTAATGTTTGATTTAGGGCATCATTAACAATCGGCATAGGCTCAATGTGTCGAGTTGAAAGAAAGTTTTCCCGAATCCGATCAAAAACCACAATCGTATCGTTAAGAGAGTAACCGATGACAGCAAGAATTGCAGCCAGTACAGTTAAATTAAATTCAATTTGTAATATTGAAAAAACGCCCAGTGTAATAATAACGTCATGAATCAGCGCAGTAATCGAACCTAAAGCAAAACGATATTCAAATCTAAAAGCAACATAAATCAAAATACCTATGAGAGCATAAAGCAAAGCTAAGCCACCATCATTAGTTAACTCTTCACCAACCTTAGGTCCTACGAACTCCACTCGACGCATATCAATACCCTCACCAAGCATCTGAATAATTGACGAACTAAGCTTAGCAGATGAAATAGCCTGAGGTTCTAACTGTATTAGTACCTCTGTGTCAGATCCAAAGTACTGTACATTTGTCCCCGTATAATTAGCACTAGCTAATTTTGTACGAATATCTTCAAGGTCTGCTGTCTGCTGATAACCCACCTCTATTAAGGTTCCACCCGTAAAGTCAATTCCAAGTTTAAGCCCTTGCAAACCAAGTGAGATGATTGACACAATCAACAACAATGCAGAAAACACCATTGCGAATTTACGCTTATTGATAAAATCTACTGTTGGCAGTTTAAATGATCTCAGGCTCATATTGCTAACTCCTCAACTTTTCTATCACCATAGATGAGATTAATCACTGCCCGAGAGACAACGATTGCAGTGAACATTGAGGTAATAATTCCGATCGAGAGGGTTACAGCAAAACCTTTAACCGGACCTGTGCCAAAACTAAATAAAACCAATGAGGCGATCAATGTGGTAATGTTGGCATCGGCAATCGTTAATAGTGCTTTTGCGTATCCTGCAGAAATCGCCTTTTGAATATTTTTATTTAATTGTAATTCCTCTTTGATGCGTTCAAAAATTAACACATTGGCATCAACTGCCATACCTACAGTCAATACGATGCCAGCTATACCCGGTAAAGTTAGGGTTGCCTGTAGCATAGAAAGGATGGAAACAATTGTCACTAAGTTAAGTGTTAAAGCTAAATTCGCCACCAATCCAAACACTCTATAGCGCCAGCCCATAAAAAGTAACACCAAAGAAAATCCAACTAACACAGATATCAATCCTTTCTGAATATTGTCTGCACCTAGACTTGGTCCAATAGTTCGCTCTTCGATAATTTCAATAGGCGCTGACAGTGAACCTGCTCTTAATAACAAGGCAAGATTTCTTGCCTCTCTAGCACTATCAATACCTGTTATTTGGAAGCGATTTGAAAAAGTACCTTGAATAGTTGCAGCATTAATAATATCCTGCGTTTTACTACGTTTTTTTACTGTGTTCCCATCTTCAACTATCGTCTCAACTTTGTTCTCAATGTAAACAACAGCCATACGATGACGTACAAACTCCTTGGTCGTTTCAAGCATCGTTCGTCCGCCAGCATTGTCCAAGGTGATGCTAACCATCGGGTTGTTTTCTTGGTCAACACTTGATGCTGCATCAACGATATTCTCGCCAGTTACAATAACAGCGGTTTTAAGAAGTAACGGCGTGCCGTCCTTAAATTTATAGAGCTTCGAACCTGCCGGAATTTTTCCTGATTGAATGGCCGCCTGTAAATCATTTTTCTCATCGACCAATCTAAACTCAAGCGTTGCAACTGCACCTAAAATTTCTTTGGCTCTAGCGGTATCTTGTACACCAGGTAATTGCACTACAATCCTCTCTGAACCCTGCTGTTGGATAGTAGGTTCCGCAACACCTAACTCATTCACACGATTACGAAGCGTTGTGATATTTTGTTTTAAAGCGCTAGATTTAGCAGCACTTTGTGCATCGGAAGAAATCTCCAAACTTAACTGCAGATCGGTTTCACTTCCCTCAACAACATTTAAATCAGAAAGCTCATCCTTGATGAGTTTTTTAGCTTCAGTTTTAAGATTTTCAGCCTTGAAGGTAACCACCAAGATGTTATCCTCTTTGCGAATGCTTTTGTATAAGCGATCTTCACGAAGAATGGATCTTAAATCATTATAGTAACGGTCTACAGCCATTGACACTACAGCTTCCATATCGACTTCAAGCAAAAAGTGTACACCACCCCTTAGGTCTAGTCCTAATGACATAGCTTTACCACCAACATTTGATAACCACTGCGGAATTGAAGGCGCCAGATTCAAAGCAACTACATAATTTCTACTAAGGGTATTTTTTAACAAAGTCTTTGAAGAGAGTTGCGATTGTGAATCCTCAAAACGAATCAAGATATTCCTATTGACCAACCCTATTGATTTATAGTCAATTTCTTTATTTACCAATGTATTTTTGATATTTTTGACGTCTTGATCCTGGACAATATAATCACCAGTTCCAGAGATTTGGATAGCTAAGTCCGAGCCATAAATATTTGGCAATGCGTATAGTGCTGAGAAAAATAGGAAAAAAACAATTAATGTATTTTTCCAAATAGGGTAATGATTCATCTAAATTAATTATTTAAAAGTTACAGCTTAGCGCTACCTTTTGGCATTTTTTGGTTGATACCTTGTTTTTGCACTTTCACAACCACACCTTCAGCAATCTCTAGTGCTGCAAAAGACTCGTCAACAAAGTTAACTTTGCCTACAACACCTCCATTGGTAACAACCTCGTCACCTTTTTTGAGTTCACTCAGTAATTTTTTATGATCCTTAGCGCGCTTTTGTTGTGGTCTGATTAACAAAAAATACATCAACACAAACATTGCTACTAAAAAAATTTCTGGGGGTATTGAATTCATCTTTGACTCCAAAAAAATATAAAGGGGTTATTTTATCGTAGTTAAGCCACCCATGTAGCTTTGTAAGACCTTAGGAATGGCAATACTGCCATCAGCATTCTGATAATTCTCCATGATAGCAACCAAAGTTCTGCCAACCGCTAGTCCAGAACCGTTCAAGGTATGCAAAAATTCTGTTTCCTTGGTCTCTGGGTTT
>Ga0206683_10003631_pt1 | contig 10172 bp, 9 predicted proteins | sample M280m12015metaG_FD_155483 | JGI IMG/M metagenome (GOLD analysis project Ga0206683, IMG submission 155483) | Ammonia-oxidizing marine archaeal communities from Monterey Bay, California, United States - M2 80m 12015 | ecosystem: Environmental > Aquatic > Marine > Intertidal zone | place: USA...
CCGAGGTGACGACGGTACGGCAAAGGCCACCCGTTCGATTCCGTGCTCGGCCAGGTTGGACAAGACGGCCGGATCGGGCGAGGCGTAGTAGATGGAAACCTCCAGGGTGGCCGGATCGCGCCCGGCTGCCGCACAGGCCTCGGCCCGGAGGGCGGAGAGTTCAGCCCCATCGACGCTTGTTCGGCCGCCGATGGGGATCCACCCGTCGCCGTAGGCCACAGCCCGACGCAGCCCCCCAGGAGCCACGCCACCGACGTGAACGGGCGGGTGCGGCGACTGGACCGGTTTCGGATTCTGGTACATCGGGTCGAAGCCGACCTGATCGCCGTGATACTCGGCGACCTCAGAAGTCCAAATGGCCTTCATGGCCTCCACCCGCTCTCGCATCAGGCCGAACCGGCGATCAGGGTCGGTGCCGTGGTCGGCCATCTCCTCCAGGTTCCAGCCGGCTCCGACACCGAACAGGACACGCCCCCCGGACAACACGTCGAGGCTGGCCACCTCCTTGGCGGTATGTATGGGATCCCGCTCAACGACGAGGGTGATGCCGGTACCCAACCTCAGAGTCGTGGTAGTCGCTGCCATGGCGCCCAGGGTCACGAACGGATCCAGGGTGTCGTAGTACATCTGTGGAAGATCCGGTCCACCGGGCCACGGCGAGGTGCGCGACGCTGGAATGTGGCTGTGCTCGGCCAGCCAGACCGACTCGAAGCCGCGTTCCTCGAGAGCAGGTCCCAGTTCGAGGGGACTGATGGCGTAAGCCGTAGGGAAGAAGCAGACACCGAAGTGCATGGAGCTGGCCCTTTCTCGCTCGGTGATTCGGCCGGAAACTAGCCCTCCGGTCACGCCCCGTCCTTGACCCACGGATAATCACCGTTATTATCAGAAGGTGGCAGATCAGGAAACGATCCAGACTGACGAGGTCTCTCGCCCCGGCGACGACCTGACCCACCGCCTGCTACACGCGGCAGCCGAGGTGTTCGCCGAGAAGGGCTATGAGCGGGCCGGAGTCGCCGAGATCGCCCGTCGGGCCGGGGTCACCACCGGCGCCATCTACAGCCGGTACGGCGGCAAGGCCGAACTGCTCCTGGAGGCCGTAGACCACCACGTGCCCGACTCCATCGACAACATCCTGAACGGCGGATCAGCCGTCAGCTCCCCCACCGAGGTCTTGTCCAGCCTCGGCGACCACCTCCTCGACCCGCTCGATGGTGGACACGCCCTCTTCCTGGAGGCCGTAGTGGCGGCCCGCCGCGACCCCGACCTGGCCGACCGCCTACGCCGCCGGGTCGAAGAAGAAGATCGGCGCCTCGGCAAGCTGGTAGACGAGGCCACCACCGAGGGCCTGTTCGACCCGGGGCTAGACGAGCAGTCCGTGGTCCGCCTGGCCCACGCCATCGGCTTCGGGATGCTGCTGACCCGCTCCATGGGCCTGGAACTCCCCGCGGGCGAAAACTGGCACGAGGTGATCAACCGGGTGATCACTGGCCTGGCCAGCCCACCCACCGGGAAAACGGCAACCGCCGGAGATCCGACATGACCATCACTGAACCCCAGACCGCTGGGGACGACAGCGGGAACCAGGCCGGGCCCACTGAGTTCGACCTCCTCATGGAATCGGTCCGAGCCGAGTTCGACACCCAGTTCACCTGGGACTACGAGCGGGGCCGCGACGGCCTGAATCGCCTCTACGAAAAGGCCAAGCGTTCACAGTGGAACGTCAGCGACGATCTCGACTGGTCGACTCCCGTCGACCCCGAGCGCATGATCCGCCTCCAAGCTGAAGCGACCGGCATCCCAGCTGGCATGCCGGCCCGCAGCCTGCTCGACGTCAAGGGCTCCCCGGTCGCCTCGTGGGACGAAGACCAGTGGGTGGAGTTCGCCCTCCACTCCCAAGCCGCCTCCCTCAGCCAGTTCCTCCACGGAGAGCAGGGCGCACTGCTGTGCACAGCCCGGCTCGTTGAGTCCGTACCGTGGATTGAGGCGAAGTACTACGGCGCCACCCAGGTGGTCGACGAGGCCCGCCACGTCGAGGCGTTCGCCCGGTACCTCGACGAGAAGATGCCCACCACCTACCCGATCAACGAAAATCTGAAAACCTTGCTCGACACGGTGCTCCGGGACGAACGGTGGGACCTCGTCTACCTCGGCATGCAGGTGGTAATCGAGGGGCTCGCCCTGGCGGCGTTTGGGCTGATGCTCGGGACCACCCAGGAACCTCTGCTCAAGAAGATGCTGAGGTACGTCATGGCCGACGAGGCTCGGCACGTGGCATTCGGGATCCTCTCGCTGCAAGAGATCTACGACGACCTGCCGGCCGCCGAGTTCCGGGAGCGCCAGGAGTTTGCCTACGAGGCGTGCGACATGATGCGCCGACGCACCCTGAACGCCGAACTCTGGCCGCGCTTCGGCATCGAGAACGCCGAGATCGAGGCGCTGCTCCCCAGACAGAGTTCCCAGCAGGCCCTCCAGCGCCTCCTGTTCTCCAAGATCGTCCCCAACTGCAAGAAGCTCGGTCTGCTCGACCACCGGGACGGCTGGCTGCGGGAACGCTTCCAGGAGATGGGCATCATCCAGTACGAGGACTGGGAGAACACTGCCGAGGCCCTAACCATCGGCGACGCCGTGGAACCCATCTTCGCCGACCCGACCACCGACCGACTATCGCCGAACGACGACTGAAGGCCGCCGAAACCGGCCGCCACTGGAAGGACTTCCACCATGACCACCACCGAGCCGATGCCCGGCGAGCAGACCGTCGACGGCGAGTTCGACTTCCGTGCCTACGCCAACGACCCGGACCGGATCAGCGACTTCTCCGTCTTCAACGACGATGTGACCTCGCTCATCCACACCGTGGAAGACAACGCCGATGCCATCTTCACCTGGGGCTACGGAAAGGGTGAGCGGGCCAGCCTCGACAAGCTGTACGAGAAGGCCAAGACCTCGCAGTGGAACGGCCAAACCGACCTGGACTGGTCGACCGACGTAGACCCGTACGCCGTTCTGGCCCCGGCCAACCCCGAGGAGGTGGCCTACTTCGCCGAGAACCCTCGCTCGCCGCTCCACAAACTGACTGAAGACGAGTGGGCCGACCTGGGCGTCGAGTCCATGAACTGGAGCCTCAGCCAGTTCATGCACGGCGAGCAGGGCGCCCTGCTGTGCACGGCCAAGATCGTCGAGACAGTGCCGTGGATCGATGCCAAGTACTACGCCGCCACCCAGGTGGTCGATGAGGCCCGACACGTCGAGGTCTTCGCCCAGTACCTGGACCAGAAGCTGGACGGCATTAAGTACCCGGTCAACACCCACCTGGGGACACTGCTCGACGACATCCTCCAGGACAGCCGTTGGGACATGACCTACCTGGGCATGCAGATCATGGTGGAAGGGCTAGCCCTGGCCGCCTTTGGCTTCATGCACCAGACCACCGAGGAGCCGCTGCTCAAGAAGCTGCTGCGCTACGTCATGTCTGACGAGGCCCGACACGTGGCCTTCGGGGTGCTCAGCCTCCAGGAGGTGTACCAGGAACTCACCGTGGCCGAGCTACGCGAACGGCAGGAGTTCGCCTTCGAGGCGGCCCTGCGGATGCGGGACCGGTTCATGCGCCAGGAGGTCTGGGAGCGCATGGGGGTCGACGTCAAGGAGATGGTGCAGTTCACCCTGGCCATGCCTGACGACTTGAGGCTCTTCCAGCGGCTGCTGTTCTCCAAGATCGTCCCCAACTGCAAGAAGTTGGGCCTGCTGGACGCCGGCGACGGATGGCTGCGGGACCGGTTCACCGACATCGGCGTGATCCAGTTCGAGGACTGGGTGGACACCGGCGAGGAATACGCCGACCTCGACGAGGTGGCCAAGGACCGGGAAATGGCCGAGGGCTGAGCCCCGGCCAGGGGATCAGTCCCCGTTCCCTGCCCGCTCGTGGTGGCGGATCACCTCGTCGATCACGAATCGCAGAAACTTCTCGCTAAACACCGGATCCAGGCCCGCCGCCTCTCCCAGGTCCCGCATTCGCTGCACCTGCTCGGCCTCCCGGTCGGGATCAGCCGGCGCCATGCCAGCCGCCGCCTTGTGAGCCCCCACCATGCGGGTCACCTTGAACCGCTCGGCTAGCAGGTGGATCAAGGCGGCGTCGATGTTGTCGATGCTCGTCCGGTACCCGTCCAGGACCTCGTCGTCTTCCACCGGTGGGAGCGTATGCCCTGAGACGAGGTGCCCGAGGGACGAGAACTATTGTCAGCCGTCCCGTCGTCAATACATTGCGAGAACCCGACAGGAGGCCGCCCCATGAAAATCCCGCTGACCGTTGCCGACCACCTGCGTCGGGCCGAGGTCGTCTACGGAGACCGGATCGCCATCGTCGACGAGCCCGACCAGGTTGCCCCGGCACTCCCCGACCTCACCTACGCACGGACCGCCGAGTTGGCACGGGCCATGGCCGCGGGCCTGGACGCCATGGGCCTCGACATCGGAGCGCGGGTGGCCATGGTCAGCCACAACTCGGCACGAATGCTGGTGTTCCTCTATGGAACGAGTGCCTTCGGACGGGTCGGGGTGCCGGTCAACTTCCGCCTCAACGCCGAAGAGGTCCAGTACATCGTGGACCACTCGGGAGCCGAAGTTCTTCTCATGGACCCAGAGCTGGAAACCGACCTGGGTGACGTAAAGGTGAAGCACCGCCTGTTGGCCGGCAACGAGTCGGACTCGCTGTTCCTCGAGGGGGTCGAACCCCGACCATGGACCCCGGACGAGGACGCCACCGCCACCATCAACTACACAAGCGGTACCACGGCCCGCCCGAAGGGCGTCGAGATGACCCACCGGAACCTGTGGCTGAACGCCGCCGTGTTCGGATGGCAAACGGGTGTGAACGACCGGGACGTCTACCTCCACACCCTGCCCATGTTCCACTGCAACGGCTGGGGCATGCCGTACGCGGTGACTGGCATGGGCGGCAAGCACATCGTGCTCCGCAAGGTCGACGGACCCGAGATCCTCCGACGCATCGAGCAGCACGGGGTGACCCTCCTGTGTGGCGCCCCGGCGGTCATCGCCGCCGTGCTGGACGCGGCGGCAGACTGGGACGGCGAGATCCCCGGATCAGGACGCATGCGAATTGTGGTGGCCGGAGCACCGCCCCCCACCCGAACCATCGAGCGGGTCGAAGTCGAGCTGGGTTGGGAGTTCATCCAGATCTACGGACTGACCGAGACCGCCCCGCTGTTGACCATGAACCGCTCACGGGCCGAGTGGGACGACGACACCCCGGCTGAACGGGCGGCCCGCCTGTCACGAGCCGGGGCACCGGCTCTCGGTGTGTCCATGTCGACCTCGCCGGAGGGCGAGTTGCTGGCCCGAACCAACCACGTGCTGAAGAGCTACTGGGACCAACCGGACGCCACCGCCGAAGCACTGGCCGACGACTGGTTTCACACCGGAGACGGCGGGGTGATCGACGAGGCGGGGTACGCCACGATCACCGACCGTAAAAAGGACGTGATCATCTCAGGCGGTGAGAACGTGTCGTCGATTGAGGTGGAGGACACCCTGTTCTCGCACCCGGCAGTCGCCGAGGTGGCGGTGATCGGCGTACCCGACGAGAAGTGGGGTGAGACGATCAAGGCCCTGGTCGTGGTGGCCGACGGGGAGTCGGTCGACGAGCGGGCCCTGATTGACCACTGTCGGGAATCCCTGGCCCACTTCAAGTGCCCCACGTCGGTGGAGTTCCGCGAGGAACTGTCCCGGACGGCTACCGGCAAGTTGCAGAAGTTCAAGCTGCGCGCCCCCTACTGGGTGGGCATGGAGAAGCAGATCAACTAGCCGGGCACAGGCCGGTGGACCGGGAGGTATCCGGTGAGTGAGCGACACCTCATGTGGGTGGTCAAGGGCGCCCTTGCGGTGACCCTCCTGACCGGCCTGTTATTCCCGGACATTCCCGGAGTAGCCGGCAAGGGCTGGCCCGAACGGTGCGTCGGCTATCCCCTGTCAGCCCTAGTGGTACCAGCCATCTGGGCCCTTCGGGGTCGGCGGGACCGGTACCCCTACCTGGCCGACGCCCTGCTGGTCACCCCCTTCGTCTTGGACCTGTCGGGAAATCTGGTGAACCTTTACGACACCTTCGAACAGTTCGACGACATCCTCCACTTCGTCAACTGGACCTTCCTGGTAGCCGCCTTGGTGCTCTTCGTGGCGTCACAAGGACTGGCCCGGTGGAACCTGGTCCTGTTGGGCTCCGGCTTCGGGGCCATGGCCATCATCGCCTGGGAGGCCGTGGAGTGGATCGTCCAGGAAATGGGAACCACCGGCCTGCAGTTGACCTACGACGACACAGTGGGCGACCTGGTGCTCTCCACGTCCGGGGGCGTCCTGGGCGCCGTCGTGACGGCAGCATTGCTGAACCGGCGAAACTGACCCGTCACACTCCGGGCGCCGACCATGGCATCCTTGGGGTTCGGGCAACCGGCTAGAAACGGCTGCCTGGTAGTCGCCCCACCCGATCCGTGACACACCTGCCATGACCGACCACTTCCCGATCGCCGACGAGTTCGTGGCAGCTAACCGGGCGTTCGCCGTCGACTTTGCCGACGCCGACCTCCAGGCCGAACCGACCCGTCACGTGACCGTCGTGACCTGTATGGACTCCCGAATGGACATGTTCCAGTTACTAGGCCTCGGCCACGGCGAGGCCCACGTGATCCGTAATGCCGGTGGCGTGATCACCGACGACGTCATCCGGTCGCTGTGCCTGTCCCAGCGGTACCTGAAGACCCGTGAGATCGTGCTCGTACACCACACCGACTGCGGCCTGGAACGGGTCGTCGAGGAAGAGTTCCGGGCCCAACTGGTCAACGAGATCGGGGAGGCTCCCTCGTGGGCGTTGGAAGCGTTCACTGACCCCCACGACAGCGTCCGCCTATCGATGCAGCGCCTCCACCAGTCCCCGTTCCTGCTCTACAAGGACCACATTCGTGGTTTCGTCTACAGCGTGTCCACCGGCCTGATGGACGAGGTGGTGTTGGCCGGTTAGGCCCTACGTTGAGCGGGGCCTAGGTGGGAATTCCAGAACCAGATTTTCTGCTGGGCCATCTATCGCGAGGCCAAATTGCTCGGGAACGACGCCATATATCCGGAATTTGCATAGCCGGGCATCCGGGAATTGCATAGCCCGGGTTGCCCGGGTGACTGAAGCCAAATACCCTCGCGGGGCCGCCCAACGATGGGTGGCACCTGTGGGCGGCGGGATCACGCCCCCCCGGGAACCATGAACCGGAGGGGGTTCAATTTATGAAGAGCAAGCTTCTTAGGCTTCTCGCCCTGTTCCTGACCATCGGTGTCGTCGCCGCAGCCTGCGGTAGCGACAGCGACGACGCACCGGCTGCACCGGCCACTACGGCCGCAGAGGTCGAAGTTGTCGCGTCCGGCAGTCTCCTGGACGCCGTCCAGGCCCGTGGCACCCTGAACTGCGGAGTCAGCGGCTCGGCCGTGGCGTTCTCCGAAACTCAGGCTGATGGCTCGGTTACCGGTATTGACGCCGACTTCTGTCGGGCAGTAGCTGCCGCCGTCCTTGGCGACGCTGGAGCCGTGAACTTCGTGGCTCTGACGGCCTCGGAGCGCTTCACTGCTGTTCAGACCGGCGACGTGGACGTGCTCATGCGTAACACCACGTGGACCCAGAGCCGTGACAGCTCTGTGGGCATGGACTTCGGTCCCACCACCTACTACGACGGCCAGCAGTTGATGGCCCGAGTCAGCGATGGCTTCTCGGGATCCAGCCAGGTCGCCGACATTGACGGTTCCATAGTGTGCACCAACGTCGGAACGACCACGGAGAAGAACATCGCCGAGGCCGCCCTGTTGGCCGGTGCCGATATCACGCTGCTCGGCTTTGAGACGAGCGACGAGGTGTACGAGACCTTCATCGCCGGTGGCTGTGACATCACCACCACTGATGGTTCGGCACTCGTCGGCCGTAAGGCCAAGCAGATGCCCGCCGATCAGGAGTGGGTGATCTTCCCGGCTACTCCGATCTCCAAGGAGCCGCTCGGCCCGACCTACGGCCAGAACGACTCGGCCTGGGCCGATGCCGTCAACTGGACCGTGTACGCCATGATCATCATGGACGAGTACGGCGTCACCTCCGCCAACGTGGATGCCACGTGCGCCACGGCCGAGGCCGAGGTCTCACGCCTGTGCGGCGGCGATGGTGAACTCCAGACCGGTATGGGTCTGGCCGCCGACGCCTTCCACCAGGTGATCAAGCAGGTCGGAAGCTACGGCGAGGTCTACGACCGCAACCTGAACCCGGTCGGCCTGTACCGCGAGGGCAGCGCCAACGCCGGATGGTTGGACGGGGGCCTGATCTACTCCCCGCCGGCCCGCTAAGCAGGCGAACTGACGTAATCAATGATCCCGGGGTTCGGGGGCGCCAGCTCCCGGGCCCCGGGATCGTTCGCGTAATGGGCCGCTCCGGTCCGCGGATACTGTCCACTGTCTGAGACTCTCTCCAGAGATGTCTTCCTGATCCGCCAGCCCACGATCTGAGCCAAAGTCAACGATGACGGATACCACCACCCAAGAGCGGGTATCCCAGCGAGTACCGCTGTGGCGAGACGTCATCGTCCTCAAGTGGGTGACACAGGTCTTCCTGCTGTTCGTGGTACTCAGCGCCATGTGGTTCCTGGCCAATCAGGCCGGGGACAACCTTCGGGCACGGAACATCAACACCGACTTCGACTTCCTTGAACGCCCCGTCGACATTCAGATCAGTGAGGGAATCGACACCCACCCCGACACCGGTGGACGGGCCCTCTGGGCCGCCATGGTCAACACCCTGCGTCTGTCCATTTCCGGCATCTTCTTCGCCACGATCCTGGGCGTGATCGTCGGCCTGGCCCGCCTGTCTGACAACTGGCTGGTACGCCGCATCGCCAGCTCGTGGGTCGAGACGTTGCGGAACATTCCGCTGCTGGTGCAGATGATCCTCTACTACTCAGCTATGACAGCCGCGTTTCCCAGGCTCGGCCACGGAACCGGCCCCATCAACGGCTGGCTCCACGTCTCCAACAAGGGCATCTCGATGCCCCGCGTCCACATCGCCGACGGTTTCTACCAGTGGGCGGTCGTCGTCCTCATTGGTGCAGCGGCCGCCTACTTCGTCCGCCGTCACCGTCAACGGATCCAGGACGAAACCGGCGCCAACGCCTCGCCCATTCTGTGGGCGCTCGGAACGATCGGCCTGTTCGGCCTGATCGGCCTGTTCGTTCACCCTGCGTTCTCCTGGCTGGGCTCCGTCTTCAGCGCCGTCGCCGACCTACTCGACTCGCTTCCCAACGCTGTCCCACAACTGATGTTCTCCGCCATCGCTGTCGGCGGAGCCACCGTTTGGATCGGCCGTTTCGTTTCCGACCACCGCAGTGCCCGCGGACACCTGTCACTCACCGACGACGACTGGTTCCGGATTGCCTTTACCGCCGTGGCCTCACTGGCCGTCGTCTTTCTGGTGATCCGCTGGTCCGGCCTTTCGGCGTGGACCCTCAACAGCGGCCGCGACCTGTTCGAAGTTCTGGCTGACAAGTTCAACGTCGACGGTGCAGCCCGCCCATTCGACGCCATGCGCCCCGACATCGTCCAGAAGGGCAAGTTCCCGAACTACGGGAAGAACGGCCTGACCATGTCGATCGGCTTCGCCTCGGTGTTCTTCGCTGTCGTGTTCTACACGTCTGCCTTCATCGGCGAGAACGTCCGAGGCGGCATCCTGGCCGTGCCCAAGGGCCAAACCGAGGCGGCCAAGGCCGTCGGCCTCCGCCGCGGACAAATCCTCCGCCACGTGGTGCTCCCCCAGGCCCTCCGGGTCATCCTGCCCCCAACCGGGAACCAGTACCTGAACCTGACCAAGAACACCTCGCTGGCCGTCGCCGTCGGCATGAGCGACATGGTCCAGGTCGGCACCACGGTGTTCAACCAGACCGGCAGGACCCTGCCCGTGGTGGCCATCTGGATGCTCTTCTACCTGAGCTGTTCGCTGACCATCTCGGTGGTCGTCAACTGGTTCAACGTCCGAATGAAACTGGTGGAGCGGTAGATGGCCGAGTACCAGCCAGACCAGGACAATCTCAGCGTCATCGGGACTTCGGATGTGCAATTTGCACTGCCGCCCGAGATCCCGAAACTGC
>Ga0206683_10003634_pt1 | contig 10171 bp, 15 predicted proteins | sample M280m12015metaG_FD_155483 | JGI IMG/M metagenome (GOLD analysis project Ga0206683, IMG submission 155483) | Ammonia-oxidizing marine archaeal communities from Monterey Bay, California, United States - M2 80m 12015 | ecosystem: Environmental > Aquatic > Marine > Intertidal zone | place: USA...
AGCCTCTGCTGAAGAAGCTAAAAAAATTATTAAAGAAATTGAAGAAAAATTAGATGAAGATTGTGGTATGAGTAGAAAATAAGTGGAGAATAATATGGCACTATTAGAAGATATAGTTGATTTTTGTAAAACAGAATTGAATATCCCTAAGGATGTTTTAGTATCTGTTGAGACAGAAGATATATCAGAAGACAATGTTAAAGGTTGGACCACAGACTCAGCCGAAGATGATGAATATGATATAGAAATAGATACACATCTCGGTTTCAAAGAAACCATCTTAACCGTCTGCCATGAAATGGTACACGTTCTCCAATTACACGAAAATCGTGAGCTTGATGAAAATGAAGCTTATGAAAAAGAAGAATTACTTTATAGAAAGTATATAAATAATTCTCAGTAGTATCCCTACTTAAAAAAGGATTTTTTTGTTTAAATAAAAAAGGAAATAATATGTTTAAAAAACTACTAGTCGCGACGGCGGCAATGGCAATATCTGCATCAACATATGCTGGTATTAGTCTTTCGGGTTTGTATGAGGGTACACTAGATTCACATGGTGCTTACACTCAAGATGTAACAACTACTATGAAAGGCACATCTGGAAGTTCCACAGTAACCGTGGTTTTAGATGGAGCTTTTGATATACATGATATGTATGTGGAAACAACTACAGGTCCTCTAACATTTAAGTTAGGTGATTCATCTGGGGATGACCCGGATTCAGTATCTATTGGTGTTACAGCAACATCTGGTGGATTTACAGTAGGATTAAATCAAGTCTCAGGTGGTTCAACAACTCTCGACGTTGGTGGCGCACTTGCAGGTATTACATTTAATGTGACTGATGTTACTAATTCCGAAAGGGAAACCACAGCTACTTATGAAGCTGCTGGTGTAACAGCTAAAGTTGTACATAACACAGTTACAGCAGGTAATAACATTGATACAACACTCACGACAGTTCTTGGTGGTTTAACACTAAGTGCTAATCATGATTCAAATGCAGACGGCACCTCAGAAAATGAGGGTTCAGTATCTAAAGCTTTAGAAGGTTTAGGTACAGTTAAAGCAACCTTGTCTAAGACATCAGCTGATGTGACAACTAAGAAATTTAGTTTAACACGCGGTATCTGGACAGGTGAATGGTCTAAAGTAGGAACCGCAGATGGCGTTACTACTCTAAAGGCTAGTTTAGCATTTTAAAAAAACTTAATTATTAAGTAATTTCTGGGGATTTGGTAACTATTATCAAGTCCCCTTTTTATTTTATTAAAACCGTTTACAAATACATTAAAGTATGATATAATATATCTATGAATGCACAATATAGAATCCCACTTGGCAATGGTAAAACTAAAGTTACCTTATGGACAAACTATATGAAATATAAATTCACCAAACCAGACCTATGGTGGTTAGAAGATACACCCATCAAGGTCTTCCCTGATTGTAAACGAAACCTTGGAGATGACGATGTTATCAGAGATGAATAATAGAAAATTAATGAGCGAATACTATAAAGACGACGGTAGTGTTGCTAAGATATACCAGGTCGTAACGGGAATGGACGGAGAGCATTCGTTTTTTTCAATCACATATAAAGATGCTAGTGGTACTAGAATAACCAATGAAGATTTTAAATATAAGTCTTTAAGGTATGTTCAAGATGCAGCTGAAAACTGGACACTAGGAATTAAACAATTATTAACGGAGTAAGATATGTCAACTTTCGATTTTGGCTTTACGCTAGTAGATGAAGATGAATTAGATGTTGCAAAAGAAGTAGCAGCATCAACAGCTTCGGCATCAAATGCACAGGATAGGTTGGACAAATTGTTCAATGCTATTACACCTCTACTTAATAACCTTAAGGCTAATCCTGAAAAAGAATATATTAAATGGCCTAATAGAGTTGACAAAGTAGAAGCATTTGAAGGCCAGATATTAAAAATTTATAAAGGTTAACTTAAGGATTATATTATGGCAAAACGTAAGATGAGTGAAGAACAAAAAGTAGCAGTCGCGGCTAATCTAGCTAAGGCTAGAGCGGCTAAAAAACCAGCTACATATAAAAATGTGGCACCAAATGTTATGTCCTTAGATGATGACCACGGGCTATCTGTGGTAAGCATTAAAGGATATATTAAAGCTACTAAGGAAAAGATAAGTTACTTAAAGAAGGCAGTGCATCGCAATGAGAGGGGAGCATTAGCTAAATTAGTTTCTGTCCAAGCTTATCAACGAGGCTTAAATTCATATTTAAGAGAGGGTTTATACCCGTATGATTTTTATGGAGATGATGAAGATAAACCTATCCAACATATAACAATTGCTCCGGCATATGATGATGAAGGATTTAGAAAATGATTGAGGATATTAATAAAAAATCATTTTCACGATTAGTAGAAACATATGTTAGAACTCACAAAGGCTGTCCATATATTGATGCTGTTATAGATGTATGTGAAGGGAATGAAATAGATATAAGAGATAGTAAAAAACTTATATCCAAAGAGATTATTGAGCATATTGAATTTGAAGCTAAACAACTTAACTTACTACAAGGTGGTAATCCAACATACGTATTGCCAATATGAGAATGGATGGATATTCGGCTTTTAAATTTCATCACGCTATTAACCTCCATTTCAATGGAACTTATGATTGTTTTAAGTATAATTTCAAAACAAACGTAACTGAAAAAACATATTGGAAAAGACCAGACAAATTTCAATTAACTAAGATAGGCAAACGATTTAAAAGTAGAGATGATATAATACTATACTTTGCTGCTCATCAAGTTGCTGGAAATAAATATAGTGGTGATATGGTACGTGATGAAGATACCTATACCAAGTTTTTAAAACGTATAGATAGTATTAGTTATTTAGTTAAAAATGAATTAGAAGAAATTTCAGATAATGGATTTGATACCCTTTTGGAAATAGAAGAAACATATCCAAAAATTATCCACCACTATCTGGAAGGTACAGTTTCTCTGGAGACTGTATGTATAGTGAATAGGCTGACAGGTTTTATTGAGAAAGCCAATTCACAAATAAGTGAGACCATACTATGGCCTGACTTATATAAAAAAATATCTAAATTTCAATCATTTCTAAAGGTTGATGATAGTAAAATGAGAAAAATTATTTTAGATATTTTTTAATTATGCTGTTTACTTTAGTGAAAAGTATGATATAATATATAATGATACAACTTAAAAAATAATATAAATCTTTAAAGGAGAAGTACAATGAGTTTTGCAGACTTAAAAGCTAAGGCTAATGACATGAGCGCATTAGTCGGTGCAGCTGAAAGCACCACAGAAAAAAAATCATACGGCGACGATCGTATGTGGAAACCCACAGTAGACAAAGCAGGTAATGGTTATGCCGTTATTCGGTTTTTGCCAACGGTTGAAGGTGATGACTTACCTTGGGCTAAATTTTGGGACCATTTCTTTCAAGGGCCAACTGGTCAATGGTATGTTGAAAAATCTTTGACTACCATTGGTAAGGACGACCCTGTTTCTGAAAGTAATTCTAAACTCTGGAATACGGGCATAGAAGCAGATAAAGATACAGCACGTAGACGTAAGCGTCGCTTGCATTATGTGTCAAATATCTGTGTTGTTTCTGACCCTGAAAATCCAGAAAATAATGGTAAGACATTCTTATATACTTATGGCGCTAAAATCTTTGAAAAGATTATGAATAGCATGCAGCCACAGTATGAGGATGAAACTGCTGTTAATCCATTTGACCTATGGAAAGGTGCTAACTTTAAAATGAAGATTGCTCAAGTTGCGGGATTCCGTAATTATGACCGTTCTGAATTTGGTAAGCCTGAACCACTTAATGCAGATGATTCTATCTTAGAAGATATCTACAATAAGCAGTATTCTCTTAAGGAGTTTACAGATGCGTCAACATTTAAATCTTATAGTGAGCTTAATCTTAAGTTGACTAGAGTTTTGGGTGAGGATGTTAAAATGTCTATGCCTGCAGATGATTCACCATTTAATGATGAGCCGTCTGTTTCAGACCCAGTTGCTGTAGCAGCTGACCCAGTTCAAAAAGCTGAGGCTGAAGATGATACAATGAGTTATTTTGCTAAATTAGCAGCTGAAGCTTAAAGCTTATCTTATGAACCCGTCGAAAGGCGGGTTTTTAATATGCATCAGCAATATTATGACCAAGTCCTGCCATCCAACTATTACCATAACCACCAACATTTCCTAATCCTGCAGGAGTGCGGTTATTATAGACAATTACTGTGCTACTTGATTTGTCATTACCACTATCAGTAATAATTACTGGTGCTGGTATATTTCGTTGACCACCACCTAAATCAGCAAATTTTCTTTTTTCTTCGGCCAATTTCAATGAAGGCGCGTTTAAAGCTTCATGATATTCTTTCCATTTGGGAGAACCTGGGTTGCCCATTAAGTATAAATCCTCCATAGTGACTAGCAGTTTATCCATGCCTACCATGATTCCGGCGTTCATATCAAGTTGTGATTGTTCATATGCACGTTGCTCAACCATTTCTGCTATTGATTTTCCTGGATTATTCAGAGCAGTAGCTACATTTTGTCCCAATGTAGTACCAGCTTCTGGCATCCAACCTAATCCTTTTATCATCCATAATGGCATTATAGACATTAATCCACGTTTTATATGTCTAGGAATATTTGCAATCGTATCCCACATATTAGCCATTGATTGTTTAAAATCACCAAATATCTCGTCCCAAGTTGGCAGTTCAATTCTACCACCAAAAGCTTTTCCATCATCCCAAAACCATTTACCAATATCTTTTACCTTTCCCCATATTGACGCTATAGCCGAATCCCACATAGCTTTAATTGAAAAATTACCAGGGTCCCATGATATAAATCCACCAAAGATTTCTGTCTTTCCTGAAACATGTGGGTTTGCTGACTGACCAGGACTATAAAACCATTCACCAATTCTTCTTAAATGATACATTATAAAGCCTACTCCCTTACCCCATAAGAGAGCAACAGCTGCTCCAGCTTCTTTCAGTTTAGCTGTAATTTTATCACCACCAATATATCCAAAAATTGCACCCAAAGCCATTCCAATTAAACCACCTATAATTGCACCAGGAACAGCACCAATACCACCAAATAAAAATCCTATTGCACCACCAATCATAGCTCCAAGACCACCCACTTTAAATGCTTGCTTAATTGAATTCCATAATCCTTCACCAGAACCACCTAACATTTTACCTACTGCACCAGCAAATCCATCTTCTTTCCAACCTGTAATAAAATCTTTAATTGCAAGAACACCACCAGTAAGTGCCCACCCAACAAGCATAAGTGGTAAACCTCTTATTGATTTCCATAAACCACCACGAGATGATATTTTTGTCATTGAACCTGGAGCAATAAGAGTATTATTTTTGTCTACTAGATTTTTTCGTCCTTCCCTTCGGGCTTCTTCGGCTGAACGGAGGTCATCTTTCCTTTGCTTATCTTCAACTCCCCATCTAGCTTGCTCAGCATCTGCATCTGCATCAGCCTCTGCATCATAAACACTAAGTGAATGACTTCCAATTTCAGCAGCTAATGCTTGTATTCCATGTTTAATATCTTTTCCATCCCAAACTAATACATCAGAATTTGCTTTTACTAGACTTGTCCATTTGTCTATGTTTGGTAAATGGTCTCGAGTTAACTGTTCTATCTCATGTAACCCTTCTAAATTCCCAAAGGCAATTTCCTTTTGTGCCTCCTTTAATTCATAGAAATCAACTGCATTTTGAAGCTTCAAATTACCAGTTAATGTATTGCCAACTTCTTGCATTGTTTTAGTTGGCTTATCACCGGTTAATCTATCCATAGCTGTCTTAGCTTGACCAGCTACAAATCTATCCATAAATGCAACACCCTGAAGTTGTATTTCCTCACCCATAGAAATGCCACTTGTCTGTGCATCGGTTAGTTTCTCTTGGCGTTTAGCTTCTTCAGCTTCCCTAAGTCTATCACGCGTACTAAGCTGATTCTGCTTTCTTAACAGACTTACAATTTCACCTAATAATGTTGCTTCATTTTTAGCCATTTTGTTTCTTTATCCTTTCGTTTTCTTCTTGGACATGGTCCCGTACAAGGGTCATATATATTTCCCTTTCCCACGGTAACATATCATCTAATTCATTTAAACTAAAATTATGTTCATGTATTAATACAAAATTTGTATTATAATAATTTGATAAATTAGTATGGGAAAGGGCTATTGAAAAAAATCAATTAGTCCACTTAATTCCCTTTCATTCTTCTTACCACATTCTGTACAATCATAATCTAAATTATAACTTAAACGTGGAGTATTACTTAATACTTCTATAACCTTAGCAAACTGGTCTGAACTTAAACTTTCAACAAATTCAACCACTTCCTTTTTTGTAGCATCTTTAGCAGAATGTATTTCTTCACCACTATAAATTGTTTCAATAGAATGTGCCATCATATTAATAACAGCATCAGTCTGGGTTTCTCTTTCTGCATCACTTAACCTATCAGCTAATGTATGCCATTTTAAATCAACACTTATATCATCTGTTATTTCAATATGCATATCAACTGCATCTTCAAGGTTTGCTACTCTTACTTGTTCTAAATCAACCTTAATTTCATTGCGTTCTTCACAATGTTCACAAGCTGGATTTATTTTAATACCTTCACCTACTGATTTACTTCGTAGGGTTATAAACATAAATTCAATATCAAAAATTGTTAATTTTTTCATATCAATTTTAGATTCCACACAAGCTTTAAGCATATCTGTTACTGCTTTTTCAATTTGTGTTTCATCTTGAGATTCCATTGCTATTAACAATATTTTCTCTTCTTTGACCACGTATGGTCTGTATGTTACAGCTTCGCCTGTTGATGGCACAATCATATCATACTTTGGGGTTGCTATTCTTGGCAACATATCAATCTCTCTCCATTATTATATTAAAAATTTTACTTAAGCACTCTGATGATTACCAGGGCGCCTTGGTACATTACTAAATAATTTACTTTTATCTAGTTGTTTTAGCTGAGCCTTTTCTGTTTTCTTAGTTGAGTCGGCTACAGCCATTTGTGTTTTAGTTGCATTTAATGAATCTAATAAGGTTCCTGCAATATTTTCAAATCCATCTATTAATCCAATATTCTTAAAATTATCATATTCCCATGTAATATTTATTTGCAATGCGCCATCAGATTCATTAGCTAATTCAACAGCACCAACCTGTATAGGATATGCATTTAATAATTTGACTGTATATCCAGGAATCATATGATTAGATGTAGATAACTGTTGTATAATTACATCTTTACAATAGTCTCTTTTATAAGCTGCTTTATAATGGTCATGGCTTGTATCTATAATCATTTCTTGCCACAAATCAAAATACCTTTTAATATAATAATCATTTGTTAATGTGAATGTCATAGACACTTCATCTGTTGCGGATGAATATGGTTTCTTTGCTAAGTGATGATTATGGTCAGCTTCAGTTGTAGATATTCTTTTACCTGGAATTGAACAACTGTTGCATAGTAAAAATATATCTCTTGGGTCACTAATAAAATCTCCTATATGTACACCATCACCAGATATTAAATTACTTAACATAGTAGCTGGGTCAAACTTTAAGAAGCTATTCAAACCCTTTGATGGATGTGAAACATATACAGCAAATCTATTACCGCGTGCTAAACCACCACGACGATTAATCGTTGACTTAATTGAATCTATACTGGTTGGTAACATTATCTGTATTGTCTCCTTGAACGTGCCCAAACAAATCTGGAAGTTTTCTTCCTAAAGGCTGCTGTTTCTAAAAATATTGCTATGTTCCATTCCGCTGCAGATACCTTTGATATATTTGAAGATACATGCTTTGTTAAATAATGTTTAAAACATGGTTTAAAATATTTATACTTTGCTGTAGCTTTTAATAAATTATAAGTAATTTTCATTTTAGTTGTTTTATTAAAAAATTTATTAGATGCAGTATCACTTAAATGGTCTAAAAATATAGCACGAATTTTAGGTGGTAAGTAATGCAGATTAATACCATAAAAACCATCTTGAGCAGGACCAACCACAATAGTCAAAGGGAAGGTATCATAGTATGGAAGTTGTTGTTTAAGCTTTGGGTTATATGTATACATTATCATATCACCAGGTATTGGCTTACCAACTGTTTGCAATCTCTCATCTTTAAGTACATTCTTACCTAACGGTCCAAGCTCTCTAGCTTTCTTTTGAAACCACTCTGCCGCTTCTTTTGAACGAGCTTGCAGTCCTCTACGGAATGCTTCTGCTTCTAATGTATCAAATAAACTGGCCATTAAATTTCCTCTTTAATCATAACTATATTTATACTCTTTTCTTAAGAGCTTTCCATATTCTTTTGCCAGTCTTTGTTTTGCTTGCTTTAAATCTCATAGACATTGTACGTATACCCATAGCTTCTAATTCTTTCTCAGTCCATATTTGAAACTCATAACCTCTGTCATCTGCATATTTTTTAGCATACTTCCACTTAGAAGTATTCTTCATATAGGTCAATGCCTCATTAAGCTTTTTTCTTTTGGGAGGTACGGTTTGAGCACTTGGTTTTATCTCAACCAAAATGGTTTTACCTGTCTTTGTTTTAATAGTAAGGTCAACAAAATACCTATGAGCCTTCCTATCGGTTGAACATATATAAGGTATAACGGTTTCTTCAGACTGCCACCACCTAACCCATGATGCTTTATCTAAATATCTAAATGCATTCCTTTCCCATAAGGACCTATAATGTATCATATCAACATTACCATTATATTTCTCAGGGTGTTTTGGTCTCCATGAACCAGAATATGTCTTTTTCATACGAGTATTTATAAAGAAACGTATAAATAAGTAATATACAAACCAAGGAACAATTATGAACGACGCTCAATTAATGCAACAAGCCGGTGGAGTTAATGTACAAGCTACTGGCACACCAGAGTTTCAATCTTGGAAATATCCGCTTTCAGTTGGTGCTGATACTGGTGTTGATGATGTAAATTTTAATAGTCATAAAACTAGTGAATATGCAATACGTCGTATGAGTAATATAGATGGTCAAACCGCTGAACCATTTATAATGTTTGAGTTTATGAAAATAAATGAAGACATGGCTACTGAAAAAATGAAGGAAGGGTCGTCTACTGTAAAGAGAATCTTTGGTGGGTTCGGTGTCGCGATAGGTGATGCAGCCATTGCTACAGCAAAAGATGAAGGTACTATAGATACTGCAGTAGATGCAAGCGTAGGACTTGGTCAAGTTATTAAAGAATGGTGGAAAAATATATTTGATACAGCTTGGAGAGATTATACAGGTTCAGTTTGTTTATATATGCCAAAAGATATTCAAATAAATGATTCAATGGTTTATAATGAAGATACAAGACAAATAGGAGCATTAGCAGAAAGTATATTTACAACGGGCGATGCTAAATGGGCTGATGTGGTAAATCCAACAGTGCTGTTCAGTCCAACTGTCACTACTGCAATAACTGGTGGTTTAGGTAAATTAGCATTAGGTAAAAATACAAGCGCTGCAATAGCTGCTTTTGCTGGTTATGGAATAGGCGATATATTAACAACAGAAATTCAAAGGACCTCAGGTAAAGTTGGTAATCCAAATGAACTTTTAAGATATGCATCAACCGCATTAAGAACTTTTACATTTAATTGGGTATTTTTACCAGATAGTGAAGATGAATCAAAACAAATCACAGGGCTTATTAAAATGTTTAGAAAATCTGCTCATGCCACATTACAAAGTTCAACAATAGTAACTGTACCAGACCATGTCGTAACATCATTCCATGGTGCTGAAGATATAATTCAAATCCCTCCATGTTATATTGAATCAGTTAATGTTAATTATAATCCAAATAATTCTTCATTCTTTAAGCAAGGTAATAGACCAGTTGAAATTTCATTGGCCGTAAACCTTAAAGAAATAATTCCAATATACCAAGAAGATGTAGAGGACGGATACTAATATGTACTTTAAAAATATAAAAAACGCAGCAATAGATATAGATGGCTCTAATAATAAAGATGTATTAAAAAATCTAACAGCAAAAGCAAAAGTA
>Ga0206683_10003635_pt1 | contig 10169 bp, 9 predicted proteins | sample M280m12015metaG_FD_155483 | JGI IMG/M metagenome (GOLD analysis project Ga0206683, IMG submission 155483) | Ammonia-oxidizing marine archaeal communities from Monterey Bay, California, United States - M2 80m 12015 | ecosystem: Environmental > Aquatic > Marine > Intertidal zone | place: USA...
TGTCTATTTCTGTCATATCTGGAAAGTACAAAAGGGCAACAAAAAACCCCGGTCTCTCGACGAGAAAACGGGGTTTAAGAGAGCGGGACCGAAGGGACTCGAACCCTCGACCTCCGGCTTGACAGGCCGGCGTTCTAACCAACTGAACTACGATCCCAAATTTTCTTCCACTTCAGGAGATTTTTCCCTATAGATCAATGCTGCGGGGATGACAATGATATATCCAATGAACAGCATGATAGGCGCAAGGGTTAGGCTTTGAAAACTATTAACTTCTCCAGATGCCATGATAAAGAACCCCGCAATGATTAGAGCTAAACCAATGCCAAATAAAACGTAATTGGTGGTGGAAAAATCCCAGGATTCGAATAGAGATGCGTTTGAATCACTATCCTTGTTGTGAAATAATTTACTCATAGCGGCGGCAAAATTACGCTTGATCTTAAAATACCCAAAGTGGTTTTTATTTTAAAAGTAATTAGAAACTAAATTGACATAGCTCGACGTATAATCATAAATTCGCCGCCCGTAAATGGCCGCAAATTTTCAATATAAACCGGTATTTCTCTTTGGAGGGATTATCGCAATGTCCATCACTATTGCTTTGGTAGTCCTGGTATTGTTCTGGCCTCAGCCAAATCCATCTTATGTTTCAAAAGTATCCGTGATAACTGGATCAACATTAGGTGAAATTTCTAAACAATTATATGAGAAAAAGATTATTTCAAATGAACAGATGTTTCGTTGGGCAGTTCAGGTAATGGGGAAGGAAAAAGAAATTCCTGTTGGAACGTTCCAACTGGTGGACACCCAATCCAATTATGATATTATTAAACAATTGGTTTATGGCTCTCCGGAACTAATAAAAGTTAGATTATTAGAAGGTTGGTCTGTGAAGCAGATAGCAGCACATTTGAATGACGTTATGGGCTTTGATCCGAATGAGATTCTAGACATCAGTAAAGATTCTCGTTTTTTAAAAAAACATAATATTAAAGCTTCAACAATTGAAGGATATCTTTTCCCGGACACATATTTATTTTTTAATGGAGATACGCCAACATCTGTATTGGATAACGTGGTTTCTGAATATAAAACTTTTTGGAAAGATGCATTTCGTAATCGTGCTCGAGAATTAAATATGACGGAACATGAAGTAGTCACATTAGCATCTATTATAGAAGGTGAAGCTATTTACGATAAAGAAAGGCCCACCATTTCCGGTGTGTATCATAATCGATTGAACCGTGGAATGCGGCTTCAAGCAGACCCAACTATTCAATACATTATCGACGATGGGCCAAGGCGCCTTTTAAACCGAGATTTGAGAATTGATTCACCATACAATACCTATAAAAATAAAGGCTTACCACCAGGTCCAATCAATTCACCTGGAGCACAATCATTAAAAGCAGCATTGTATCCTGAAGCAAATGAGTATTTATTTTTTGTGGCAAGAGGAGATGGATACCATACGTTTACAACAAATGAAAAAGATCACAATAATGCTAAAAAACAATTACAAAAACTTCGTCGAGAATTAAGAAAGAAAAAGGTTCTATAATGAGTTTGAAAAAGTTGAATAAAACACAACGGGCAGCCGTCGAAGCAAATGATGGTCCCATCCTCATCTTTGCCGGTGCAGGAAGTGGAAAAACACGGGTTTTGACCCATAAAATGGTTCATCTTATTAGTGAAAAGCTTTACAAACCTGAAAATATTCTTTCAGTTACTTTCACAAATAAGGCGGCGAAGGAAATGAAAGAACGTGTTATGGGTCTTCTTAAAACTGATGACCTCCCCATCACAATTGGAACTTTCCATTCTGTCTGTGCTCGATTACTACGTATTGAAGCAAAACATTTGGGTTTAAGTCCGCAATTTGCCATTTATGATGTTCAAGATCAGTTAGATTTATTAAAAGTTGTTCTAAAAGAATTGAATATTCCTAAGGACACATTGGCGCCAAATCATGCACGAAACCAGATCAGCTATTTAAAAAATAAAATGATCACTCCCAGTACTCAAGCCCGCAAAGCTCGGACGATTCTGGAAAAAACAATTGTAGATGTTTACAGTTCATATCAAAAAGCACTTCGTGAAAATGAAGCTTTAGATTTTGATGATCTTTTACTTTATCCTTTGGAATTATTTGATAAACATCCAAAAATTCTCAAAAAATACCAGAAAAAGTGGAAATACATTTTAGTTGACGAATATCAGGATACCAATCGACCGCAATATTTTTTTCTTACCCGACTTTCTGAAATGAATCAACAAATCTGTGTGGTGGGAGATGATGATCAATCCATCTACGGGTGGCGTGGTGCTGATATATCAAATATTCTAGATTTTCAAAAATTCTTCCCTAGTTGCACAATTTTCACATTAGAAAAAAATTACCGATCCACTCAACAAATTCTAGATGCAGCCACGTCCGTAGTTACCCATAATGATCGTCGTGCTAAAAAGAATTTAGTGGCTACCAACGGTTCTGGTGATTTGTTGGGATTAATGGAAATTCGTGATGAATTAGAAGAAGCAGATGCCATTATTTCAGCATTGGAAAAGGAGATCAAACTTAACAAACGAACTTTTTCTGATTTTTCAGTTCTATACCGAACCAATGTGCAATCCCGTGCATTAGAGGACAGTTTCCGAAGGATGGGAATTCCATACAACATTGTTGGAAGCATTCGATTTTATGACCGGAAAGAAGTGAAGGATGTCTTGGCATATTTACGGTTAGTAATCAATTTGAAAGATACCATTTCGCTTAGAAGAATTGTGAATTTTCCACCGCGCGGTATTGGAATGAAAACGATTGATAAATGTGTCCAGCAGGCGGACATCGACAAGATTGAATTATTTGATGTGCTGAAGAATGCGGATAAGCTGGCAATACGTGGAAAACAGTCAGAATCCCTTACTTCATTTTATGAATTGATTAAAAAATATCATGATTTAAGAAATAAACTTAGTGCCAGTGAACTCTCTCGGAGCCTGATAGAAGAGGCAGGCGTACTAAATTTATTCAAACAATCACAATCTCCTGATGATCGGGAAAGATTTGATAATGTGACTGAAGTATTGAATAGTATTGATGAATTTTGCCAAAAGCGCCCGGACTCAACTTTAAGCGATTTCCTCGAAGAAGTATCTTTACTTTCTGATATCGATCATTGGAATGATTCCGATAACCGGGTGACGCTCATGACGGTTCATTCATCCAAAGGTTTGGAATTTCCAGTCGTTTTTGTCGCTGGCTTGGATGACGGACTTTTCCCATTATACAACGCAATGGCTACTAAAGAAGGACTAGAAGAAGAGCGACGTTTATTCTATGTGGCCTTGACGCGGGCACAAGAACGGGTTTTTCTTTTATATGCAACAAATCGCCGTCGCATGGGTGGCGAGAATGTTATGGGGATGCCTAGCCGTTTCATTAGTGAAATTCCAGATGATTATTTGGAACGAATCGAATTTCAATCTGCTTTAACCCGACGTGTAGTAGGAGGCTCTCTTCAAAAAAGAACAAAAATTGCTATAACACGAACTGTGACCACATTTGATGATTTTAAAGTGGGTGATATGGTTGACCATTCTATCTTTGGAGCAGGAAAGATCATGGTCTTGAGCGGCACTGGAGAGAATCAACGCGTAGGTGTCATCTTTAAGGATGGAACAAAAAAGAAGCTAATTGTAAAATATGCAAACTTGTCTAAGATTAGTTAGTTAAAATATACTGAACAAATGCATTTCTGGGTGAAAGGGACTTTTTCATCACTTTACCAGATGCAATACGCGATGAGTTAACGGCTCACCATTTATTTATAAACCACTAGTAACACTATCATTTTCCTGTTTAAATCATCATTTATTTAGTGTAATATCCGAATGAGACTCAATCTCAAAAAGGGATGAAATGAACGATTCAACCATTAAAATTTTAAAAGAAATCCTTCGTAAAGAGGGATTAAGATATACTAAACAGCGTCAAGCCGTTTGGGATGAGATTCAAAACAGCAAAGAACACCGGGATGCAGAAGATATTTATATGTCTATCCGAAATAATGGTGTGAATGTTTCTAGAGCCACTGTTTACCGCACTATAGATGTTTTAGTCAAAAATCGAATGGTAAGAAAAATGGACGTGGGTGATGGTAGAAATCGCTATGAACCACGGTTGGATGAAGCACACCATGATCATATGATCTGTGTGGAAACAGGGAAGATCATTGAGTTTTACAATGAAGAACTGGAAGATCTTCAGGAAAAGATTGCTGAAGAAAATGGATATATGTTGGTTCGTCATATCCACCAATTGTTTGTAAAACCTCTTAAAAAATAAACCATGACACTTCTTGATCTTGCACCATCCCAGGTGGGCCGGATTATTTCTTTGGGTGGAAACCCTGAATTTATTTCACGCCTAATGGAAATGGGATTCCATGAGGGAATAAAAGTTCGAATGATCCAGAAAATGCCTCTCAAAGGTCCTATAAAGATTCGAATTCGAAACGGGATGATTTCACTTCGCTATAATGATGCTGGCAATATTACGGTACGATTAAATGTCTGAAGTAAAACACTCTATCGCACTTTTGGGAAATCCCAATTCTGGGAAGACTGCCCTGTTTAATCTTCTCACCGGATTGAACCAAAAGGTCTCTAATTATCCCGGTGTAACCGTAGAACAAACCACCGGGATTACTAAAATCAACAATACACCGGTGACTATTATAGATTTACCGGGGACATACAGCCTTGTTCCGGAATCTCACGATGAAGCCATTGTTGCAACAGAGTTTGTGAAATGGGCTAAAGGTGAAAATACACCTGACTGTATTATTTCGGTGGTTGATGCCACCAATTTGATGCGAAATCTTTATTTGACCACCCAACTCTTGGATTTAGGGAAACCTGTCATAGTTGCTTTAAATATGATAGACCTGGCCCGTAAAAAATCAATTATGATTGATTGTGAAAAATTGAAAAATGATCTTGGGGTATTTTCTGTCATTCCTGTTTCGGCTAGATTGAACGAAGGTATCGATGATTTAAAAAGAGCCATTACCAAAGTCATGAATTATAACGATGAAACACCCACGGTTTTCCCAATTCCGGAACCGGTCCAAAATGCTATTTTACCTCTACAAAATTGGTATCAGGACACATTTGAATTTTCGGAAAATTTATCTCGCTCTTTTGCAATTCGCACGGCAACTATTGATACCACCCAAGGCATAGAGCCGCCGGACCCTCAATTGATCAACACCTGTAAAATGGATTTGAAAAAGATTGGATTCCCTTATGAAACATTGGAACCGACCCTCCGGTATCATTGGCTGGACCAAGTTGTGCCCCCATCAGAAATTCCCATAGAAAAAAAGTCAAAAAGTGAAAAAACAGATGAAATATTGACCCATACCTGGGGTGGGCCGTTAATCTTCATCGGATTATTGGCTTTCATATTTCAAGTCATTTTTTCGTGGGCTACTGTACCAATGAATCTGATAGATGTTGGTATAGCCCAATTGGGGACTTGGCTCGCCCATCATTTACCAACCGGATTATTGAGTGACTTATTGGTAGAAGGAGTCATCGGTGGTGCAGGAGCTATTCTAATATTTTTACCCCAAATATTAATTCTTATCTTTTTCCTGACTATGTTGGAAGATTCTGGTTACATGGCTCGTGTTGCTATCATGATGGACAAAGCCATGACCAAGGTGGGACTCCATGGCAGATCCGTTTTACCCCTCATGAGCGGTTTTGCATGTGCGATTCCCGGGATTATGTCCACTCGAACCATCGATAGTTGGAAAGAACGGCTCGTGACAATTATGGTTTTACCACTTATGAGTTGCAGTGCCCGGCTACCTGTTTATACACTTATGATTAGTGCCTTTATTCCTGATTCGGAGGTATTCGGTATTTTTGGCTTGCAGGGTCTCACCATGGTGTTAATGTATTTCCTTGGAACCGTAACAGCAATGATCTTGGCAGTCTTATTTAGTAAATGGATCAAAACAGAAAGGAAATCCTCCTTTATTATGGAATTGCCGCCCTATCGTATTCCTTTAATGAGATCAGTATTTCGACAGGTTTATACTCGAGGTAAACTCTTTGTAACCGATGCTGGAAAAATTATAATGGCTATTTCCATTGTTTTGTGGTTTTTGGCATCGTTCCCTAAAATAGATTCAAAGAACGATGAAAAAACATCCATCCATTCCAGCTATGCTGCTGATATCGGGAAAGCCATCGAACCCATGATAGCGCCGTTGGGATTTGACTGGAAGATCGGTCTGGGACTGGTTACATCTTTTGCAGCACGGGAAGTTGTCGTTAGCACTTTAGCTACTATCTACAATGTAGAAAATGATGGCAAAGATATGATTTCTTTGTCCGATGCTATGAAACAAGACAAGGATCCTGATACTGGGAAATCTATTTTTACGCCATTGGTAGCATTGAGCCTCATGGTCTTCTATGTGTATGCAGCTCAATGTATGGCTACATTTGCCATCGTGAAACGGGAAACCAATTCCTGGAAATGGCCTGTTTTTATGGTGATTTACATGACAGGACTCGCCTATTTTAGTTCACTCATTGTGTACCAAGGCGGATTAATGATGGGATTCTCATGATCCAGGAAATTCTCGGTGGACTTATTTTGATTGTTGCGCTAGTCATGATCGCAATGCGATTCAAGAAACAGGTAACGGTGGGTGAAGGCAATCATCAATGCGATGATTGTTGATTAGATTAGGCCTTTTTCTCCATTTTTATTGAATGGGATTCGGATCGCTGGGTTTCTTTGTATCCTAATTTTTCATATAGTTTCTTTGCAATATCGTTTTTTGGAACAATATTTAAAGAAAAAGTTTTACATCCCAAATTTTTGCCTTGATTTTCAATTGCATTGACCAATTTTGTGGCTAAGCCACATTTCCGATGTGATGGGGCAATAAATAGATGGAATAAATGGGCGTTATCTTCTATGACTTTCATGCTTATATGGCCGATGATCCAATCGTCCTGTTTTAGTACAATCGTCGTTATTTTCTCCACCATTTCGGCATAGGAAACTGAAACCCATTTTTTAAATTTGAAAGGAAAGGAAAGGTTAGGTGAAACAAAGTTTAACGCTTTTGGACTCTGAAACCAGTTTTTTAAAACAGCTTCCATGATACGGCAATCTTCTTTCCGTGAATATGAGATTTCTTCTAAAGTATATTCTTGCTCGGACATAGGTGAATTTACCGGTGTTTAACTACTTGACTCTATCAAGAATATCTTGAAAAATTAATACATGAAGAAAACACTAACTCCCATCGAAAAGTTTAAAGAAGGAGATTCCATCCAAGGCTTTTATCTTTGTGTACAAAAAAATCTTCGTCATACTCGCAATGGTGATCTTTACCTTGATCTTGAATTACGGGATATCACCGGCCATATTTCTGCCAAGATTTGGGACTCAGTAGCTGACTTGAATGAAAAATTTGAATCCGGGCATGCTGTAGTTGTTTCTGGAGACGTGGAATCATTCATGGATCGGCCGCAATTGGTAGTTCACAAGATCAATAAAGCTACAGTTCAGTATTATAGCAGATATGGTTTTGATCCGGCATTAGTGGTGCCATCATCCAAAAAAGATCCCAATAAAATGTGGAAGGAAATTGAGAGACTCATCAATGGGATGAAAGATAATTATCTTCGAACTTTGGTGAATAATATTTACCAAGCGAATAAGAGCAAACTTATGATACACCCGGCTTCGGTTAAAATGCACCATAATTTTCGTTCAGGATTTCTTGAACACGTACTGACTATGGCACAAATCGCCAAAAAGATTTCACCATTGTACGATGTGGACCGAGATCTGGTTTTGGGAGGTGTTTTTCTCCACGACATTGGAAAACTTATCGAGATCAACTCCGAATACGAAGCAGAATACACGGATGAAGGAAATCTGATAGGTCATATTGTGATTGGTCGGGACATAATCCGAGATGCTGTCAAAAAGATTAAGAATTTTCCAAGTGATCTTGCTCAAAAAATGGAACATATCATTTTATCTCATCAAGGCCGATACGAATGGCAATCTCCAAAAATGCCATCTTTTCCAGAAGCGCTACTTGTCCACATGATAGATATTTTAGATGCAAAAATGAATCTAATGGATATTGCATTAAATGAAGACCAGGAACCTGGAAAATTCACTAATCGCCATAATTATTTTCGTATTCCGCTTTTGAAAAAAGATGAACCTGAATAAACTGGTTCAGGCTGCGATCTTTGCGGCAATGGCCATAGGGCTTGGATTTATGTTCATGCTCGTCCCAAATCTCGAATTCATTACCGTCACTGTATTTCTATCAGGATTAACTCTGGGAATGGGTTATGGCACTTTGGTAGGCGGAACGGCAATGTTGATTTATTCTGCCATGAATCCTTTGGGGTCCGGTCTCATTTATATCACTCTTTTGTTAGGCCAAATTCTTGCCATGGCAGGAATTGGGCTATTAGGTTCAATTTCAAAACAATTTTTAAAAATAGATAATCCTCTTGCTTGTTCTATAGTTGCCGGTGGAATCGGATTAGTGTGTACTCTATTATACGATGGGGTTACCACATTGACTTATCCCATCAGCGCAGGTTACGATTGGGATGAAACAGTGGCTTATGCAATTTCTGGATTATTATTCACTTTCATGCATTTAGTTTCCAATGCAATTATCTTTTCCTTGGTTGTTCCTGGATATTTAAGGCGTATTACTCAATAAGATGAAAAAAATAGTAATAATATTTTTTATATCTTGGGGTTTATCTCAACAGATCCAGTTTATTCCATTTGACTGGAGTGGGCAATTTGGATATGTGAATAAAAACGGCGCAATTATGTGGAATCAAGATTGGCAATCAGGTCGCCTTCTTTTTGATGGCACATGGTCTGTTTATCCTAAAATGTATGGCAATGAGATCGAAGAAGGGTTTATAAATCAATCACCAGATACATCCAATTTTGATTCATCACTAGTAAGTTCCTATTTCAAATATGATCAGGGAGATTATTCATTAGACAGGTTTTCTTTAGGAACAAATTATACAGGGAATGGACGACAGATTCATTTTCATGCATTTAAACGTTCATATTATGGAGCCTATGGTCAGTATAATAATCAATCAAATCAACCAATCCAGCAATCTTATTTAGGGTCCTATGAATCTCAAAAAGGAAAAGAACATGCTGGCATTTCAGTGGGGCATTTTAATACTTATTCTGGGATCGCCGATTCCACAGCACGCGGTCTTATTGATAATCGGGTTACAGCTATCAATACTTTTTGGAATCAATCATTTGGTCAATTCAATTCAAAAGTAAACTTCGACCAATTTATGCAGAGATACGTTGCAAATCACACATTATCATCATATGCAGGTGTTAGATATTTGACAAGATCAAGAATTATTGGCGAATTATACTGGAAAGATAATATTACAATTGGAGCCGAAAAAAATATGAGAAGTACCAGGATGGATACTTTGATAATAACTGATTGGTATCGATTGTATATTAAAAGCCAATTGTCATTATTTGATATAGACCTTGGAGTAACAAGTCTAAATGATAGTAGAAATATTGATTATAATATTGGAATGAATTATCAATTAAAATCATTTTTAATAAATGTTGGCATAGAACAATTAGTGAAGCCTATTCATCCTTATTATTTGTTTCAAAATTATTCTGAAAATATTGATCTCATTTCCGTTACTTCAAATTACCACGTGGGAATTGATTGGGATGGAGAACTATCAAATGCTTCAATTATCTTTTCACATTTAACAGATAATTATGATTATTGGAAAATTATTATACCTGAATCGGCTACATTTAAAGCTGAACACAGTCAGTTGAATTTAAATTATCAAACTTCAATGATTCCTTTTATTGATCTTGAAATAAATTATGCTACGAGGAATACGGGAAATCTCTATGGCGGTGGAATTGGTTCCTTTCTGAATTATAACATTAAATCCAGATTAAGTCTTTTCGATGGATTTATGTTAGTGGATTTAAAATTGGGTGTGGATAGATATTTTAATCGATTAAATAATTCAATTATTCATCCGATTGAAATGGTTCCGATGACCGTTTA
>Ga0206683_10003643_pt1 | contig 10154 bp, 13 predicted proteins | sample M280m12015metaG_FD_155483 | JGI IMG/M metagenome (GOLD analysis project Ga0206683, IMG submission 155483) | Ammonia-oxidizing marine archaeal communities from Monterey Bay, California, United States - M2 80m 12015 | ecosystem: Environmental > Aquatic > Marine > Intertidal zone | place: USA...
TGGCCCGACTCGGAGTATGATGTTGTCTACACGGCGAATACTTTGCACATCATGTCATTGGAACAGGTGGAAGCATGCTTTGCCGGCATTGGTGAGGTTTTGGCGGATGCCGGCAGACTGGTCGTGTACGGGCCATTTACCTATGGCGGCCGGCATACCAGTCAGAGTAATGCAGCGTTTGACGCGTCGCTAAAGCAGCGGGATGCCCTTAGTGGTATTCGTGATCTTGAATACGTAGCAATGCTTGCAAAGCGGCAGGGTTTATTTTTGCAGCAGGATTATGAGATGCCGGCAAATAACCGTTTGCTGGTTTGGAGCCTTAAAAATGGATAATCGTATCGAGCGGCTCGAAGAGAGGGTTGCACATCAGGAGCATAGCTTGCAGTTGTTAGGGGAGGAAATGTTTCAGCAACAGCAGCAGTTAGAGCAGTTGACTTTATTGGTTCGCGAGCTTTCAGAGCGAGTCAAGAGTTTTGCTGACAACAGTGGGGGCGGTGGCAATACAGATGAACCGCCGCCACATTATTGATCTGACATTTAGCTTCTACTCTGCTTGTAGCGTGAGCCCTTGTCTTCGAGCTCAAGCCAGCGTTCGCCCAGTGTTTCTAGCGCCTCGCTGTTTGTTGCTAGCTCGGTATTAACAGCTTCGATTTCTGCGTAGTCGCGAGAGTAAAATTCGGGGCTCGATACTTGAGTTTGTAGTGCTATTATTTTCTGCTCTAGCCGTTCAATCATTTCCGGTAATCTGGCAAGTTCTGTTTGCTCCTTGTAGCTTAATTTAGCTGGGAGTTTGGCGGCGCTGCCTGGTGTCGGTTGTTTAGCGCTGCTACGAGTGTTCTCAGTATCCACTGTGGCCAGAGAATGTCCGTGCCGCAACCAGTCGCTATAACCGCCAACGTAGTGCTGAATATTGCTGCCATCTTCGAAGACTAGAATGCTGGTTACGGTGTTATCAAGAAATTGTCGGTCATGGCTGACTACTATTAATGTCCCTTGATACTCGGCCAGCCGGTCTTCCAACACATCTAGGGTTTCAACGTCCAGATCGTTAGTCGGTTCGTCCAGCACTAAAAGATTTGTCGGTCGGGTGAACAGCTTGGCCAAAATAAGCCGGTTTCGTTCACCGCCAGAGAGCGCCTTTACCGGCGTCTGCGTTCGTTTTGGGTGGAAAAGAAAACCTTTTAAGTAGCCGACGACATGACGCTGTTTGCCATTAATGGTGACGTAGTCGCCTTTATCATTGATATTAGCGGCGACGCTTTTTTCTAGGTCGAGGTTCTGACGCAGCTGATCGAAGTAGCCGGTCTCGAGATTGGTTCCCAGTTTTACCGTGCCGCTGTGTGGCTCGAGTTCACCGAGCAGCAGTCGAAGCAAGGTGCTCTTGCCAACACCATTGTTACCAACCAGACCAATACGGTCGCCGCGCATAATTTGCAGGCTCAGACCATTGATAAGCGGTTCTTTGCCATAGCTGTAGTGCAATTGTTTTGCTCGGATGACTTTCTTGCCCGAGGTATCGGCTTCGTCAATGGAGATATAGGCGCTGCTCTGAACTTTTCTGCGCTTAGAGTACTCGCTGCGCATAGCGATTAGCGCTCGTTTTCTGCCTTCATTGCGGGTTCGCCGCGCTTTTACGCCCTGACGTATCCAGGCTTCTTCTTCAGCGAGCCTTTTGTCAAACTTGGCGTGAGCCGAGGCTTCGTCTTCAAGCGCTTTTTCTTTGCGCACCAAATAGTTCTGATAGTCACCGGGCCAACTGGTTATTTTGCCGCGGTCGATTTCTACAATTCGTGTCGCAAGGTTTTGCAGAAAGGCGCGGTCATGGGTAATGAACAGCACACTGCCGCGAAAACCCCTGACCGTATGTTCAAGCCAGTTGATGGTTGCTATATCCAGATGATTGGTTGGTTCATCCAGCAGCAACAGTTCGGGTTGGCTGATTAAAGCCTTGCCGAGTGCCACCCGACGGCGCCAGCCACCTGAGAGTTCCGACATAAATTTATCAGCAGGCAGCTTAAGCTCAGTGATGACTGTTTCTACCCGCTGCTCAATATTCCAGGCATTCTGTGCATCAATGCGATGCTGTATGTCCTCAATCTCCCGCATACTGGAAGGAGTAGGTTTCACATTCAGCAGCCGGTCGTATTCGGCCAGCAATGTTTCTGCATCCTTTAGCCCGCTGCGCACAACATCGCGCACGGTGCGAGACTCTGCATCAGGCATGGCTTGTGCGAGCTGGCTGATACGCAGATGACTGGAGTGTTGAACCAGACCTGCATCGGGTTGCAGCTCGCGGTTAATGAGCTTCAGCATGGATGTCTTGCCGGCGCCGTTGCGGCCGATTAAACAGACACGCTCGCGAGGCTCTATGGCAAAGGATGCCGCATCCAATAGCGGCTGATCACCAAATTCAAGGGAGACTTCATCAAACCGAACCAGTGTCATGGGAATACTTTATATGTGGATGTTGGCTAAGGGTTGGCTACTATACACAAGAGCTGTCGGAGTATTGAGTGTGACTGGGAAAATGAGGCCCGATTGGTATGTGTACATGGTGCGCTGTGCAGACGACAGCCTGTACACCGGCATTGCTATTGACGTGCCGGCAAGAATTGCTGCCCACAACGCCGGTAAGGGCGCCCGATATACGCGGAGCCGCGTGCCCGTGGTGTTGACTTACCAAGAGCTGGCAGCGGACCGTGCCAGCGCATCACGCCGCGAATATGCGCTAAAACAGCTCAGTCGCCGCGAAAAACTCCTGCTTATTGAGTCATACTCCGGCAGTTGATACTGTGTGTTTCCACTACACTATAAGGTACAGGAGTTAGGTCATGGAGGTTCAGGGAATACTTAGCGTGCTTATTTTATTTGCCGACATCTATGCCATTTTAAAGATTTTTCAGAGCAGTGCCGGCAATGGGGTAAAAGCGGCATGGATCGTGGCCGTGTTGCTGCTGCCGGTGCTTGGCTTAATCGTCTGGTTCCTCTTCGGGCCTGGCAACAAAAGCACTTAAATTGTGCCGGGCTTTTTTTGTGGGTTGCTGGCCTTAAGCGCAGTTCATTGCAAATGACCTACCATTTGTTATTGCTAATTCCTGCTGCAGTGCTAATCGTTGCAGGCTTCGCAGGGCTGGTTTTGCCAGTTTTCCCCGGAGCTCCGCTGTTGTTCGGTGGGTTGGTGCTTGCGGCGTGGGCAGAAAATTTTGCCTATGTGGGCACCGGTACCATTGTGTTTTTAGCGATACTGGCTCTGCTGACTTATTTGGTTGATATTGCTGCCGGCGCACTTGGTGCGCGTCGCTACGGCGCATCTGTCCGATCTATGGTGGGGGCAACAGCCGGAGCGCTGGTGGGTGTTTTCTTTGGTATTCCGGGCCTGCTGCTGGGACCATTCATCGGTGCTGTGTTGGGCGAACTTACCGTAACCCCTGAGCTGCGTGCTGCTGGTCGAGCTGGTTGGGGCGCAACCATTGGCCTGTTGCTGGGCACAGCGATTAAGTTATCGTTGGCATTTACAATGCTGGGCTGGTTTATTGTAATTCGATTTGCCTAACCCGATTATTTTTTCATCACCTTTGGTGTTGGTAAGTAATCGCCGTATTGTGTTATTTACGGTCGTGATTTTCGAGTGGGTTATTGAGAAGGTGGCAAGGAGGGGTTTTTTTTATAGGATTCCCCGAGCCTTACCCGGTACTATATTTTTTGGTGCGCATGACCTGAAGGGTTGTAGTGATCATGTTCAAAGTATTCTTGTCGGTTTTGATGTTTTTGCTTGTAAGTGCTTGCGACCCGAAGGTCGGCAGTTATGAATGGTGTGAGCGTGTTGCACATGATGACAAGAGCGAGTGGGACAATGATCAAATCGCGATGTTTTCCAACAACTGTTTTGTTGAACGCTAATTGAAATTTAAGTGCGCTTCTTTTTTTCTCCGGTATTTGCTCTTGTCACTTAGGCGGAAAGGCCTTTTTATGGCATTATTGCTTCTGGCGGTCCCGCTTCAGGCCGCCGATTGCGTAGTGCTATTGCATGGGCTTGCCCGCAGCGACAGATCAATGTCTGAGCTCGCTGAGGACCTTACACAGGCGGGTTACCAGACGGTGAATGTCGATTACCCATCCACCGACTTCCCGGTGGAAGAACTTGCGGATCGTTATATTCCGATGGCTATCGAAGCCTGTGCTCCTAATAGCACGGTGCATTTTGTTACCCATTCAATTGGCGGTATTCTGGTGCGCTACTGGCTAGAACATAACGACCATTCGCGCGTGGGCAGGGTGGTCATGTTAGTGCCGCCCAATCAAGGCAGTGAACTGGTCGATAAGCTGGGCGGTGTGCCCGGGTTTTACCTGCTTAATGGTCCGGCTGGGTTGCAGTTGGGCACCGATAGGGCGAGTTTGCCGAACGCACTGGGCTCTATACCCGTTGAAGCCGGGGTCATTGCCGGCAGCAGAAGCTTTAATCCCATCTACTCTGCAATCATTCCCGGGGATGATGATGGTAAGGTCGCGGTGGCGCGGGCCCGCTTGGACGGTATGACCGATTTCATTGTGCTTCATCATACCCACACCTGGATTGCCGGAGCCCCTCCCGCTCAGTATCAGGTCCGTTATTTTCTGGAGCATGGCAGCTTTGATCATTCTGTGAATGACTAGCTAAGCTTTGATTGATTCCATTATTGTGGGTTCAGTTTTTAAAAAGAGGGTACAAACACCATGCAACCCACAGACATCCTTAAGTTTTGGTTTGCCGGCAGCGAGCGCGATGCCAATGCAGCTGCGGCGCGCATGGGTTTCTGGTTTAGCGCAACCGCGGATACCGATGCGAGCATTAAGACTCAGTTCGGCGAGGCCATTGATCGTGCTGCGAAGGGTGATTGCGCTGATTGGGCGGCAACGCCGTCGGGGTGTTTGGCGCTGATTCTGATATTGGATCAGTTTCCGCGTAATGTGTACCGCGGTACTCCAGCCGCATTTATGCATGATGCGCTGGCTCTGGGCTTAACTGTTATTGGCCAGCGTATGGGTTTTTTGCAGGAGTTATCGCCGGTTGAGCAGATGTTTTTTTTGATGCCGTATCAGCACGTTGAAGATGCGCAACGTCAGCTCGAAGGCGTTGCTTTGTATCAGCAGCTGGCAGCCGGCGCCTCGGCTGAATGGCAGCAATTTTTGTCGGAGAGCCTCGACTTTGCTCAGCTGCACTGTAACCTGATTCAACGCTTCGGTCGCTTCCCCCATCGCAACTCTATTTTAGGCCGAGCATCGACTCACTCAGAGCTTGAGTATTTGCGTGATGGTGAATCGTTTGGCCAGACCTAGCCCCTTGCTGCTCAATTAGCGAAAGAATATTCACAATGGAATGGCTTGATTTTTTTTATGCCGCACTGGTCATTGGTGCTGGCTCGGTGATTCAAACATTAACCGGCATGGGCACTGGTTTTTTGGTTGTGCCGATTATTGCGCTTATTGACATCAGCTTGCTGCCGGGTCCTATGGTGCTAGCGAGTATGTCGTTATCCGGGCTGATGACTTATCAGGGCAGGGCGCATATTGATTACAAAAACGTAGGGGCCATTCTTTGCGGCATCGTGCCTGGTGCCATTATTGGTGGCTTGGTTCTGGAGGGCGTGAGTCTCGATAAGCTGGGTATTGTGTTTGGCGTTGTGATCCTGTTGGGCGTCATTTTCGCCGCTCTTTCGTTGCATGTGCCGTTAACGCGCACCAACGGTTTGTTGGCTGGCGTGATGGCTGGCGCGATGGGTGCTAGCACGGGTATTGGGGCCCCGGTATTGGCGATTCTGTATCAGCGGGCTGGAGGGCCGGTAATTCGTGCAACCCTGGCGCTGTTATATACCTGCGCCTCCGCATTAATTCTGCTGATACTCGGCGCACTGGCAGTTTGATCTCTGCAGGACGCGGTTGCCGCTTTTTGGCTGGTACCGGGTTTTCTGGCGGGTTATTTTGCGTCACAACATCTTTCCGCCCGGCTTGATCAGGTTGGTGTCCGCTGGTTTCTTTTGGGGCTGGCGGTTGTCGCGGCGTTGCTGCTAATTGGGCGCAGTTTTATCTAAGGTAAATGGGCGAAAAGTCCCCGTATCGCTGTCTGTATTAGAAAGAAGCGTTAAAAAGACCCCAGGGTGGCTGAATATCGGCCCATTTCTGGTACGATTGCGCCCCTTCAAGTCCTGACATAGAGTTTATGCCTCGGCAATTGCCTTGTTTTCAGCGGGTTGCAGCGGTTGTTTTTATTTGGACACCTTTTAATTTTTAAAGAATGTTTTAAACGGAGAGCTGGCAGTGCGTTGGGTACTGAGTTCAAAAATTCATAAAGCCACCGTGACCCAGGCCGACCCTGATTACGTGGGCAGTATCACGATCGATCGTGACCTTATGGACCGTGTTGGTTTGTGGCTGAACGAGCGGGTTCTAATTGCCAGCAATAGTGGCGCACGGCTGGAAACCTACGTTATTGAGGGCAAACGTGGCTCCGGTGATATTTGCATGAACGGCCCGGCCGCACACAATATTCGCCAGGGCGAAGAGATTGTCATTATGGGCTTTCAGTTAAGTGATAAGCCTGTTGACGCCAAAATTATTTTGGTGGATAAACAGAATAAGTACCTGCGCGACCTGCCCGAAAAAGCTGGGATGAAAATTTAACCGGATTTCTCCGGTAAAGAGCGCATGTCTCACGCTACTTTGAACGATCTGCAAACAGACAGTGAAAAGCTGCGCGCCGCAGTGGCGCTGGTTGCTGAGTTTGTCTCGGACACTATTCTGGACCCTCATTCGGGACTTCAGAGCGCTTATACCGGCGCAGGGCAATACACTGATAGCAACGCAGAATTAATAGACCTATTGGCACAATTGCTTGAGACGCTCGATATCATCGGTTTTTCCGCATCCCGTCTTGAGCAGCTTGACCGCAGATTGCAAGACCAAGGTATACCCCCGCTTAGTACGCTGAGTGTGTTGTGTGCAGCTCCGCAGAGCCCTGCTTAGTTACCCAGAAAGCTATAGACAGGTCTCCTTCGCAATTTTCGACGCTGAATTTATTGTATTCTGGGCTCGATAGAACTTATGCATAAGCGACGCAGTCTGAAAATTTGAGCGTGTTGGCTGGCCGCATCATGATGCATTGAGACGAAGGTTGAGTGGCGTGGCGGATGTGAAAAATGCTTTCGATAACTGCCTTTTTTATCCGGAAATTAAAGAGCTGTGGCACTGATGACCCATCCTCCCCTCATTGATCACATTGGTATACCGGTGAGCTCCTTTTCCAGCAGTCTGCGCTTTTATACCAGCGTACTTCGGAGCCTGGGTTATCAGCTTGTAACGCAGTCGGATGTTAGGGCGGGTTTCGGGCTTGGCAGAAAGCCTGAGTTCAGTATCTTCGAGCTGCTGGCAGCGAAAAATCAGCCCATCCCTCAGCATATCGCTTTTTCGGCGGTTTCCCGTGATGCGGTAGATGCCTTCTATGTGGCGGCATTGTCTGCCGGTGGGGTGCCTAATGGGCCGCCTGGTCTGCGACCCGAATATCACCCTAATTACTACGGCGCATTTGTTATTGACCCCGATGGCAATAACATTGAAGCCGTTTGTCATACTAGGCTCGAAAGCTAGGTGTGGTTTAAATCTGCCATCCGCTAGTGTAACGATGGCATACAGTGTTTTAATAGATCTATGAATACATTAATCCGTACGTTTATCTGGTTGATTGGTATTGTCGCACTGCTGTTTGTGGCGGTGGGTGTTGCCATTACTTTTTACTTCGACCCGAACGATTACAAAGCCGATATTGAAGCAGTAATTGAGTCGAACACCGGTCGCGAGGTAACTATCGAGGGAGACCTCTCGTTAAGTGTATTTCCATGTTGTGCGGTTGAGCTTGGTCGGGTTGAGTTAAGTAATCCTGATGGTTTTGAGCCGCGTAAATTTTTGTCTATTGATTCTGCCGAGGTGAGTATCGGGTTATTGCCCTTGTTGCTGCGGCAGAAAATTGTTATTGGCGAAGTGGTGTTGGAAGGTTTCGATGCCACTTTAATCACTAAAAGTGATGGTTCAGTGAATTGGGAGTTTTCTACCGATACTACTGAGAATGTTGTCGAGGCCGCAGAGCCTGTTTCTGAGAGCGATGCGCCGTTAACCATGAACGAGTTGTCGGTTGAAGGGTTGCGTTTTATAGGTGGCCGCGTGCGTTGGCTGGATGAAACCGCCGATACCGATATTGTGGTTACTGATTTAAATGTTGTGACCGGGCCAGTGGCGGCTGACGAGCCATTCGATCTTACTGCTGGTTTTGCTATAGCAGGCCTGGCTGAAGGTATTGATGCTGATTTTAGTTTTTCCGGAACACCGACTATCGACCAGTCTGCATTGACGGCTGATCTTGGCGGCAGTGAAATTGAGTTGTTATTAAAAGGCGAAGATCTTCCGGGAGGTAAAGCAAGTGTTACCGTTTTGGCACCTTATCTTTTGGTTGGCGGTGCCGAAGAGGACGTGTCAGCGCGTGACCTTACTATTGATCTGGAAGCCGGGCCTTTCGTATTGCGCGCCAAGGCCAGCGGTTCGGTGGCGGATGCCGGAGTTAATTTTGCAGGCAGCCTTGAGACCGATGTGTTTTCGCCGCGGGAACTGCTAAAGCTGCTCGAGACCGAGATAGAAACAGCCGACCCTAAAGCACTCAGTGCTATGGATATTCGCTCTGATTGGGTGTTTCGCGGGGACCGCGCCGGCTTGAGCAAAATGGTGCTTCATCTGGATGACACCACCATTAGCGGCGAGCTTGGTTTGGGCAGTATTGAAAACGAGCAGGTACTGGCCGACCTGACTATCGATACGATTAATCTTGATCGCTATCTCGAACCCGAATCCGAGGTATCACCCACGGCAGCCCCTCAGCGTTCATCGGGCCCTGCATCAGAGGAAGAGCTCATTCCGGTGGAGACGCTGCGCGACCTGAATGTCAAAGCGAGCATCAAAGCGGGCAATATGGTGGTTTCGGATATCCGCCTTAGCGATGTCAGTGTGACTGTTGCAGCGCAGGGCGGCAGCTTGCGCATCAATCCGCTTATGGCGCGCTTATATGAAGGGGCCTATACGGGAGATATCCGTGTCGATGTGCGCAAGAAGCAACCGAAGGTGTCATTCAATGAAAAGCTCACCGGTGTGAAGATAGGCGGTTTATTGCGTGATAACTACGATATTAGCAATATCGAAGGCTTGCTTAATATTGAGTTTGCGGCAACCGGCACGGGCAATACTGAGTCGGCACTCATTGCCGGTCTGAACGGTAATGTGAGTTTTAATCTGGCCGATGCCGTGTATCAGGGGCGTGATTTCTGGTATGAATTGCGGAGTCAGAAGGCTCGGCTTAGCGGAAACTCTGTACCTCCCGCACCGCAGAACCCAAAAACGGACATCAGCAAGATGCAGGGCAGCGGTGTAATTACTCAAGGCGTTATGCGGAATAATGATTTAGCAGTGCAGGTGCCATTTATTCGTTTGAACGGCGTCGGGCAGACCAACCTGAGTACCTTAGATATTAACTATAAGCTGAATGCCAAAGTGATCGGGTCGCCCCAGTTTGACGATGGCTCTAATCTGGATGAGCTAAACGGATTGACCTTGCCGGTGACCATCAGTGGCGCGGCTGATGACCCTGATATTGCGATTGACCTGACGGACGTGATTACAGGCCTGGCGACTAAAAAACTCCAAGATCGACTGTTGAAAAAATACGGTGGTGCAGGCTCTGTCGCCGACCCGGGCAAATCTGAGAAGCCACTGAACGATGGCGACTCGCCGAAACAGATGCTCCGCAAAGGCTTAGGCGGTTTTCTGAAATAGTGCGGTGTTTTATTATTTCTCTTTTGGCGCTGCTGCTCACGCCCGCAGCTGCAGCAGAATTGCTGTCGATGGATGTGAGCAAAGAGGGTGCCAGAGTGTTTGTTGCTGCAGACGTTGCCGTTCAGGCAGCCCCGGATCAGGTTTACGCAGCACTCGTTGACTACGATAACTTTGCCAGTTGGTCGCAGCGCTATCGTGACACATCATATATAGATCCGGCAGCTGATGGCCGCCCGCAGGTGCGCAGCAATATTCAAGGTTGTATTTTATTCTTCTGTCGTAACGTTGCGCGCGTTGTCGTGCTTGAT
>Ga0206683_10003646_pt1 | contig 10150 bp, 13 predicted proteins | sample M280m12015metaG_FD_155483 | JGI IMG/M metagenome (GOLD analysis project Ga0206683, IMG submission 155483) | Ammonia-oxidizing marine archaeal communities from Monterey Bay, California, United States - M2 80m 12015 | ecosystem: Environmental > Aquatic > Marine > Intertidal zone | place: USA...
AGATTGTAAATTGTTAATATATTTCTCCGATAATATCACAACTGTGGAAATGGATGAGGTTGTTGAGCAATTTAATTCTTCAGAAGGAAATCCTGGATGTGTACTATTGGCAAGGGAAGAGAAGAATCCAGAAGCATTTGGAGTCGCTGTGTTAGGCGATGATAACAAAGTGATTGATATCGTTGAAAAGCCAACGAATCCTCCTTCAAATCTAGCGATTGGTGGAATCTATCTATTTGATGAAAGGTTTTGGCAATTCCTCGATGAGGGAGTAGCTGAAAAGGGAGATGATTTCTCAATTTCAGATGTCACTCGTCGTTATGTAAAAGATGGTAGTGCAACACTGTTAACTGTTGGAGAAGAAACTTGGGTTGATTGTGGAACTGCTGAATCATTACTTCAAGCATCCGTTATGGCTAGAGATGGTAAGTTAAACCCTAAACCATATCGCGATTGAAGTTGTTAATATTGAGTTTGATAAATAAGGCATCTTAATCAAAGATGGACTCCCGCCCTAATCTATGAAAGTCGGAATTATTGGGGCTGGAATGGTTGGCGGTGCGATTGAACACTGTTTCAAGAATGCTCATGAATTATTCATTCATGACCCTGCAAGGGGCACTTCTCTATCAGATGTAACAGATAATGTAAACATGGCTTATATCGCAGTTCCAACACCACCTCACCCTGTTACTGGAGCTTGTGATACTTCAATTGTTGAAGGAATATTGGATGAACTTCCAGATGGATTCACTGCGGTTATCAAAAGTTCAGTTGTTCCTGGAACTACCCAACAATATCACGAACGCTATGGTAATTTAAAAATTGCATATTCTCCTGAATTTCTAGTTGAAAGACAAAGACTTGAAGATTTTGCAAATCAAGATATTTTGGTTTGTGGAACTCATCATGAAGATGTTGCTCAAATGGTATTTCAGCAGCACCGAGAAGCAGGTGTTCTGCGTAGAGATAATACATTTCAAGTGACTCCTACTCAAGCTGAATTGGTAAAATATACAAAAAATAGTTTCTATGCTGTCAAGGTTATTTTTGCAAATCAATTGTATGATATCTGCCAAGGTATGGGGGAAGATTGGTACAAGATCCGCGACATAATAACTGCAGAACAAGCACAACCTATCGGCCCATCTCACCTTGACCCTATATTCGGTTTAAACAGGGGATTTGGTGGAAAATGTCTGCCAAAGGACACACTAGCATTAGGAGTATTGGCTGAAAATCTTGGTGTCAAATATGACTTGATGGATGCAATTCAAACTGATAATTCTAGACTTCGTAGCATCATCACTGGTAAAGAAAGTGATGTTATTACCCTTGATGATTGATTCAATAACTTGAAACAATCCTGCAATACTGAGTGGTTATGGAGCGGCAGGTTGCTCAACGGGTTGTGCCTCGCGGAACGATTCGTAGATTCTCTATTTTTGGAGGATTTAACACTCTATTATTTTGGCTATTATGGGAGATATTAATATTCATTTCTCCATATATTGGATTTTCTAATACATTTGCATGGGCAACAGGATGGTCTGTTTCAAGTATTTCTGCTCACTTTGTTCATCGCTATTTTACATTCGATGGGCGTAAAGATGTTCGTCATACAACCATTGGTGCACTGTCAGTTTATGCCTTTGGCCTTGTAGGCTCAACATTGACTTTTGATTCATTGCTAATACTTAGTGAATTACCAATTAGATTGATTTTCTTTATCAATGTCTGTTGTTGGGGCATTTTCACTTGGGGAATGATGAAGTGGATGGTATTTGGATACTTTGATATTGATGAGAGCGAGTAATCAAATAAGTCCTAATGCGCGTTTTATTTTATCTCCAAAACTCAGTTTTGGTAATTCCGAAGTCAATCCGAGTTTGCAGATTTTGTAAATCGTCAAAGCCACCAATGTGTTCTCCGTTGATGAATATTTGAGGTATTGATTTCGCTCCCTTTGTTGCGATGGCAAAGGCTCTTTGTACAGAAGGGCCTGAGTTTAATTTCTTCTCTTTGTAATTAATTTTCTTAGAATCAAAAAAATTTTTGGCCCTAACACATGCAGGACATCCTCTGTTTGTCCAAATCACAACATCAGGGGCTTGCTGTTTCACCATATGTCTCGGCATTTGCTATTACCCTTCAATGTAGTGTTTTTCCGCATGTTAACAAGCGAGGGTTTGATGGGGGAGAACAATTACGGAGGATACGATGCTACCGGACACTGTTCACAAATTACCACGCGAAGAACGCTTTGCCTATGCACGCTTACTTGCATTTATGACAAGAGTTGATAATGAATTATCAGTCGATGAAATGGCAATGTTTGAACAAAGACTTGGAACTGCATTGCTTTCACCAAAACAACGTGAGATGATACGTGGTGCATTGAAGACACCACCGACATTAGAATCATGCCTAGAAGGTATGGGTGATGAGGCTGGAAGGCTTGCATTACGGGATTCGGTCCTAATGGCTGCTGCTGATGGTACAGTCGATGAAGATGAAAGAGAAGTATTGGAAGAAATCTCTGCTCACTTTGGTTTAGCCGATGATGCTGTTGATAGATTGTTACAATGGACTGTAGACGGGTATGCCTGGATGGCTGCCGGATATGAGTTGTTAAACGACCTCTCGGAGTGAAGTATTTGTTTACTGACCCATTAGGTGATTGTTCGCCTAATGACAAAATAACATATGCTTCGATTTTGGTGTTAATCGCTTCTGCAGATGGTGAATTAGTGAGAGAAGAATTTTGTGCAATAGAAGCCCTGATGGGCCGGATATTAATTCATCCAGAAGTACGTGTTGATATTCGCAATCTTCTAACAGACCCCCCAGATATGGATGAATTACTTATTGCAATAGACCCCAGTTTGATCAAGTATGCATTGAGAGATGCTGCTTTGGTCGCCGCCATTGATGGAGAATATGATGAATTGGAATTGGAATTGATAAACCAACTTGCAACCGCTGCAGACGTCGATGATGAAACTCTCAAAGAAATCTTTGATTGGGTTAACTCGGGATTGCTTTGGCACAATAAAAGTTTGACAATTCTTGAAATATAATATCGCTATTTACGGCATTTTTCCAATGGAAATGAGCCTTTTTTTTATGAGTCACATTGAAACGGGACAAGCCAGCCCGCTGGCTCGGTGAGGTCATGCAGAGCGGTGTGAGCGGCTGGTACGCGAGATTGGACAGGTGTCTGTCAGAGAGACCTGCTCAAGTTGAGATTTGGTTGAATGCATGGGAGGATTCTCTTCGCAATCACCAACCAATCGCTGCCATCTTACCGAAGGACTGGCCTACACTTCCTGCAAATTTACTAACAGACCCGGGCCATGTTTTGGACCACCTTTTAGCAAGACATGATGCTGAATCTGATGGCCGCTCTCCTCGCGGAGCACACCCTACACCACCACGTCTTGCCGATGCAGTAGTTGCTTCGGAATTGTATGAAACACTAACTCGGCCAAAAGCTCCTGTCAAATCTGCAAGTATGCAAATCAACAACTTACCTCCAGGATTTAGACAACACATTGAACAACTAAATCTTCCACAACATTCTCAAGAAAATGAAGTTGATGATAAAGCTGAATTAAATGCAGTTTCAAATGGATATAGAACTCTTAGTGGTGTGCCGCTTCCAATAGCCGATACTGCTTGTGGTGGTGGAATATTCCATGCACGAGTAATTAGACGACACGCGGAAGCTCATGAAGATGGAAATCCGGAAACAAAGGTTGAGGATACGCGAACACTACTTTCCTCTTTCCAAATTATTGACATCAATGAACTGGTAGTTGCTTCAACACGACGCAGACTACTACTAGAGGCAATCCGATTCAATCTGGTTTGTCTTGAAGGAGAACGTGAAGGTTGTTTAACTCGTTCTGAGGCTGAAAAAATCCTTGAAACCTCTGTAAAACAAGGCGATACACTACAAGGCGAATGGCCTTGGCAAACTCCACCAAAGTTAGTGGTTACCAATCCGCCTTGGCTACGAATAAAAGACAGATTTAGAGGGATGGAAAATGGTTCACAATTGAGAAAAGAACTTGGAGAAAAACTTCGTTCAATCTCGGATGAAAATGTTCCAAGATTCTCGACCATGAGGGGAAATGTGAATTTATACCGCTTATTCATTGAACGCAGTTTACAAATTCTTGAAGACGGAGGGCGCCTAAGATTAATCGCACCAGATAGTTTGTTGAGAGAACAATCTTCACACCCATTACGTCAATTATTGGTTGAAAAGCATGGATGGAGTGATGTTTGGGCTGTCGAAGAAGCGAACCACTTATTCCCTGGAATGACTCAAGGAGTCGTAGTATTGGGGATAACTGCAAAACAACTTGAAGAAGCGCTTGTAGTTAGAGGCCCAATTAGCCGTTCCGACTTAAGACGCGATAGTCATGGATTATCCAACCGTGTTCCATCCTTTGAAATGGAAACACAAAGATGGAAGAATTGGGCAAGAGGAACTTGGGCTATTCCAAGATTACCTCGTGATAGAATTGAAAGAAGACACACTCTAAAAATTCTAGACCGTTTGGCAAAACTACCACGGCTCGGTGACGAAGATCACTATCTTGCAACCAATGGCCATTGTGTAAGAGTAAGAGTTGGAGAAATTGACCAAACCTCACATTCACAAAAAATAGATACATGGGTGAAGGGAAGGAGAAACCGACCGTTCATTAGAGGTGTTCACTTTAGCGAAGATGAAATTGGTACAATATTTATCCGCCATCCAGCGTTTAGAACTGACATTCCTTCCCGGGCAAATGAACGTCAATTAGCAATGTGGATTGGTGATTCTAATCCGCGTTATGGTGTTCGTATCGCATGCCAAGCAATTGTCAATGCACACCAAGAACGACGCTTGCGTTGGGCTGTAATCTCAGATGGTTGTGTTCTTGGTAACAGTGTTAACCATATTGAATTACATTCTGAGATCAAACAGTTCCTAACAGAAAAGCATGGTTCTCTAGAAGCCGCATTACATTGGTTATGTGGATTGTTGAATGAGAATTCATTAGATGAGTGGGCTCGTGCTTGGAGTGCTAATAATAATGTCAATAATTATGAGTTGGAAATGCTTCCACTAGCCATTGAAATTGCGCCGGAAATCGGAACCTTGAGCGTGTAATTAGGAATTACTCATCGCTGAATTTCCTGTTTACAGTCTTGAATTGTACTTAGATGACAACCATCACCCTTTATTAGTGATAGGTGTTTAGTATGGCTCGCCGAAGAACTTTGGAGTGAGTGATATGGGAGTACATCCAAAAATCGGAATCACTGGTTTACCGCGAAGTGGTAAATCTGCAGTGATGGAAAAAGTACTTTCAATGCTTGTTGATGAACGTACTAGAGAAATCATGTTGCGGGGTGGTCAAGATGTTGCAATTGTTGGTGGCATGAGAACTGAACCAATCCTTGAAGGCGGAGAACGACTTGGCTACAAGGTAATTGATATCGTCACTGGAGCAGAGGCTGTAATGGCTCACAAGTCGATTGATTCAAGACTTAGAGTTCTTGGATATGGAATTGATATTGAAGCTTTAGAAACCGTTGCTATCCCTGCTATTGAACATGCAAGAGATGAATGCGAAGTGATTGTTATTGATGAAATTGGGAAGTTTACTGTTGAATCTGAAAACTTTGTCAACATTGTTCGTAGTGCACTTCAAATTGACAAACCAACCCTATTAACTCTCCACAAGAAAAGCCGTCACCCATTATTGCAAGATATTCGGAGGAGAGATGATGGGCGCATTCTAGAAGTCACTCCTGTAAATCGTGCCCTTCTACCTTACAAGATTCACAGACTAATGCGAGAAACCTACTGATTTCTCCGTTGGGTTCATGCCTTGACTCCAACTGGGTTACAATATGCAAAGACCAGCCGATGCCGCATCTCGCCTTTTGATGGCTACTGGCTTGGGGCTAATATTGGCTACAGGATTTGGTCTGCAGCAACAAATGCTTAATTTGAATAATATTGGAATTGGCTGGATTATTGGAATATCTGGATTAATTCTAATCGGACTTTCCACATTGGTGGCGAAAGGAGATGGCCCTCTTGCCAAAGCATATCCTCTAGAAAGTGATGTTGAAATGGCAAGTCGAGTAAAAGAAGATGTTGAAGAAGTTGAAAAGGATTCGTCTATGAGTAATGCTTGGGCAAAATTAGAAGCAACTGTGCTTGAACAAGATATCTTAGAGCAAGAGTGATATTGAAAGCGTGATTGCTTAATCGGTGCATTCATCAAATGATTGCCCATCGCCAACAATAGAGGCGAATGAAATGAGTGAAGTCCCAGAAGGTATGTACTACACAAAAGAACACGAATGGATTAGAGTTGAGGGTGATGAAATTGTCATCGGCATTACTGATCACGCTCAAAATGCATTAACTGATATTGTTTATATTGAACTCCCTGGTGATGACGAAGAACTTGAGGAAATGGAAGAATTCGCTATTGTTGAATCGGTTAAATCTGCTTCTCCAATATACGCACCATTAGCAGGCCGAATCACAGCAGTCAACGAAGAGTTGGATGATGCGCCTGAACTAATAAACGAGCAGCCATATGGCTCAGGGTGGATTATTCGAATGCGCTTAAACAATCCTGAGGCAGTGTCCACATTGATGGATGCAGCTGCTTACAAAGCAGAAATTGGCGAGTGAGAGTTTTGAGTCAAGAGGACTTGTTGAGCCTCTATGTTGATGGGTCTTGCTTGGGTAATCAAAATGTTGACGAAAACACTCCTGCGGCTTGGGGATTAGTAGTTGTCAAAGGCGACACTGGTCTAGGAAAAGGTAGTGGAGAAATAATTGATGAAACTTCTGCAATGGTCATCACAGACAAACATGATGCAGATTTTATCGGTGCTGAAGTTGGTTCAAATAATACTGCTGAATTATCAGGATTTGCTGCTGGATTGAAGTGGTTATTGGTAGAAGGTGGAAATCAACCTGCAATAATTAGAGCCGATTCTCAATATGCTGGGAATTTAGCCTCAGGTGTTTGGAAAGCAAAGGCAAATCGCGAACTTGTAGCAAATGTTCAGATGCTTTGGAAGGAGGTTTCTGAATTACGCGATTTGACTTGGAGTCATGTAAGAGCACATCGTGGACATCGTTGGAATGAGAGAGCAGACCACTTGGCATTACGCTGTGCAAATCAAGAAACTCCCACTCCTCTGAGTTTCTGGAAACCTGGTCAAAGATGATTTAATCCAATCGTTTGTTCAGCCAATTCCTTAGTTCTGAATTCATGTCATTACGACGCAATGCGTGATCTATCTGCGCTTTTAACCAAGGCAGTGGTGAGCCGGAATCATACCATTGATAACCGTCAAGTTTCACACCAAGCAATCCAGCATTATCCATCCAATGTTTCTGAATTTCAATTGATTGTAATTCTCCATATGTTGCTAAATCATATTGATTGATTAAATCTGAAAAATCTTCTGTGAAAATATATCTACCGCATAATACTAGATTTGACGGTGCATCCGCTTTATCCGGTTTTTCAACGATTGAAGTAATTCGTTGTCCATCCATTTCAACAACTCCATAATTGCATACTTCATCATCATCAACGCTAACCAAACCTACACATGGTAGATTGTTCGCTGTATAGCAACTAACCAATTCAACACTTGCATTTGATGCGATATAATCTCTAGGAGTAGAATGATTATTCATCAATAGGTTATCACCTAATAGAACTAAAAATGGGCCGCTTATTGATGCAGTAGCAGTTGATATTGCATTGGCTAATCCAAGTGCTTGCTGCTGGGTGTGGACTAATACTTCAACATCTGCAAAAGGAGAGAGAATTGTTGGATCCAAGTCACTTCTTTTCTCAAGTAACCATGAATTATCAGTGAGAAGTGCTGACAAGTCCTTGCGAGGCGAGGTGATGATGTGCAATCTTTTTGCACCCGCTGCAACCGCTTCTCTAGCAAGATGTGTTAGAACTGGAATATCTACCAATGGTAGGGCTTCCTTGGCAATGCTTGCACTTGCAGGCAACATTCGAGTTCCTAGGCCGCCGGCAACCAATACCGCATCCAAAACCTCCGCCATAGCACCACTATGATGCCACAGGCTTTCAAGCCTAAGCCCTTCAGCAGGGTTATGCAGCCAAAACAAGAGGCGAAGATATTCGGCATTGTCGGATTGCTATTAGTTGCACAAACATTCCTTGATTTAGCCCCCGCGGGACCATGGGATTCACGTTCATTTAGTAGAGGTGCTATCGGATTAGTTGGTTTAGTACTGCTATACATTTCTTGGTTTAGATTCACCTTTGAGAGAAAGGGTATCGCTCCGGTCGTAACCCTTTGGAAAAACCCTAAATCTACTTCAACAAATGTAATTGTCTTTGGATTGATTTGTTTGGTTTTTACCAAGTTCATCATTACTTCAAGTGTTGGAGATGTTTTTCCACAACCTGCTGGATTGATTATTACTCTAATCGGATTACTGGCAATCAGTAATGGCGTTTATGTTTGGTTGATTAGTGCAGGACCACTATCAATTGATGAAGAAGAATAATCAGTCAATAAAGCCAAGTTCTTGGTCGAGGACATCTATTGCATCACTTAATTCTGGTAATTCATCAGAGTCTTGAAGTGAACTTTGATGTGGACTTGGTGGAAGAGGATTAGTAGGCATTTCGCCATCTCCTTCCAGCCAAGAAATCCATTGTAAGTAGCGCTTTTCTCTTCTGACTTTCAATGGTGCCCATAATTCATCCAAATCCACATTATTTGCCTTAAAGTGAGCAATTCTAACTGAGAAGTTTTGAGGATCTACTTCTTCCATTCGCAATAATAATTCGCGCAGTCTAGTTCTAACCACCTCATCACCATCGTGCCAAAGTGTTGTCAAAATACCTCTTTCATCATCTGGGAATTCACTAATATAATCGCGAAGATTTACAACTAGATTACGACGCACAATAGGTAAATTATGCTTGGTTAAAATCGCTACTTTATCCGCCCACATCGCTGTATCTAGGAATCTCAAATCAGAAACGGTTGATGCTGCAATTGCTAAAACAATTTCATCATCATCTTGTAACATGTCTTCCAAGAACGGTATTGCATCATGGCCAATTCTTCTAAACAATCTTGTCAACACATCAGCCATTGCTCTTTTTACCAATACTTCTTCCCTGCTGTGCAATCTCTTTGCTAATGCAATTCCTGCTTCCTTATCAACTTCTAATAATCGAGCAATACATAGTGAAGTTTTGACTGCCACTTCTTCATTTGAATCACTAGCTCTACGCAGCAAAATACTTGGCAATCCGAGAGGTTCAACTAATTCCGCCCTTTGTAGTAGGAGGCGAGTCCACTCGATTACCAATAGCCTGCGATCATCATTTCCATCCTCCAATCGCTTTAGTAACCACTTAGCAGCCTCAACACCCTGTTGGTGTGCAACCACTGAAGTTGAACGCGGAATTATCGCATTTGGATTCCAATCCAAATTTTGTGGCCCCGCTTCAGGTTGTGTATGCCAAGTTCCAGGACGTTCTGCTAAAGCAATAGACTCAACCAAATGATATCCTTGGTGAACTGGTTGACCCCTTGGAACAGTGGATAGACCATCAATCAAAGCGATAGCGAGCCACCAACGGTCAACATTGGGCGCTACTGGATCAAAGGCTTGGCTGAGCCAATTTAGTGCAATAGAAAATAATAATCTTTCAGCAACTTTGTCTATTCTACGTTCAAGCCATTTGTTATGTGTTTCAAATGGATCATCTGACAAATTCATTCTATGTGGGACGATTTGATCAACTACTGAATTCAAATTAGATTCAAACATCCCTCTGTCAACAGACATCATGCCCAATCCTAATTCAACAATATCATTAGGAGATATTGGCATTATTACAGGGAAATCCGGATCTGAAATTGGAGGCGGTGGTAAGGGCCAAGAAGTTGTACCTCTCTCTAAGGCTTCTACCAAACCTGTCGCGACAGCCTCATAGGCTAAATCGGAAAGTTTATTCCGGGCTTTAGACATCTCTATTCCTCAAATATCTAATTCGATATTGAGGTTTTGAATCAATTCCTTGTAGCGGTTACGAATAGTAACTTCTGT
>Ga0206683_10003647_pt1 | contig 10150 bp, 7 predicted proteins | sample M280m12015metaG_FD_155483 | JGI IMG/M metagenome (GOLD analysis project Ga0206683, IMG submission 155483) | Ammonia-oxidizing marine archaeal communities from Monterey Bay, California, United States - M2 80m 12015 | ecosystem: Environmental > Aquatic > Marine > Intertidal zone | place: USA...
GGTTAGTTTTTTACTTGGACCTGCAGTTGATTTCCTTATAGATCTGCCTACAGGAGTAGAGCCAGTAAAAGCCACTTTATTTACATCAGGATGAGCTGAAAGCACCGCCCCAGTATTCCCCGCTCCATTAATAATATTTATCACCCCTTTTGGAACTCCTGCTTCTGCGCAAAGGTGAGCAAAAAACATTGCTGTAAGTGGAGTAGATTCAGCAGGCTTAAGTACCACAGAGTTCCCCATTGCTATTGCAGGAGCGATTTTCCAAGCAAGCATTAAAAACGGAAAATTCCATGGAATGATTTGGGCCACAATTCCAACGGGCTCTTGACCTTTAAGTTCGGATTCCTGTAACTGAGCCCACCCTGCATGATAGTAAAAATGTCTTATTGCAAGTGGGACATCAGCATCTCTACTTTCTCTAATGGGCTTTCCATTATCTAGAGTTTCTAAAACAGAAATCACCCTCGAGTGCTTCTGAATAAGTCGAGCTAAAGCATATAAGACTTTCGCCCTCGCATGTCCACCCGACTTATACCAAGATTTTTGTGATTTTGCAGCAGCTGAAACGGCTAAATCGACAGTTTTATCATCGGCCACCTCTATTGAAGCCAAAACACTAGAATCAGAAGGATTAATGACCTTGATCTGGTCTGACTTTTTATCGAACAGAAATTCTCCGCCTATAAATTGGCCAAACTTTCTCCCATGTTCATCTAGCCATTCAATAGCTTCCTTATCACTCTCAAGTGATTGACTGTATTCTAGTTGTTCGATAGATTTAGATAATTTCATGATTGCTATGCTATAGGATGGCGATATGCAGCAGAGTAATATCCGCTAGTATAATGATCGAGTTGACGCTCAATATCCCCTAAAAGACTTGATGCACCAAACCTAAATAAATCGGGTTCTAACCATCTTCTTCCAAGTTCTTCTTGCATCATAGTCATAAATTGTAATGCTGTCTTTGTATCACTTATTCCTCCAGCAGGTTTAAACCCTACCATGTAATTAGTCGATTCATAATATTCTCGAATCATTCTTGCCATTACAAGTGCAACGGGCAGCGTGGCGTTAGTAGGTTCTTTACCTGTAGAAGTTTTAATGAAATCAGCTCCAGCCATCATGCAAACTTGGGACGCTTTTGCGATATTACTTAGGTTACCTATTTCACCTGTGGCGAGAATTGTTTTTAAATGTGCATCTCCACATGCTTCGCGGAACATCCTCACTTCGTTATACAGCTCCTCCCATTTCCCCTCTAGAACTAACCGTCGGCTTATAACTATGTCTATTTCATCTGCACCTTGTTCTACGGAATATTTTATTTCTTCAATTCTTAATGGCAGAGGAGAAAGTCCAGCAGGAAAACCAGTCGATACCGCGGCCAAATGAACGCCTGTACCTTGTAATAATGTAGCCGCCTCAGATAACATCTCGTGGTAAACACAAACCGCAGCGGTGGTTAGATTAAAAGTTTCTAATTCAAGCTTCCGGATTAACTGTTCGTTAACAGGATTTAGGGCCTTCCTACATAGTCTTCTTACTCGATCTCTGGTATCGTCACCAGCTAACGTTGTGAGATCTATTAAACTTATGACTTTTAATAACCATGCAGCTTGATTGTCCTTTTTTATGCTCCGACGCTTTCCATAGCTAGCGCAACGCTGCTCTACAGCACTTCTATTTATTTGGATATCACAAAACCTATCGAGTTGAAAGTCAGTTCCTGGATTTCGCCGTAGAAGAGGTTTGGACTTATTTCTTGTCATCGGAAAATGAATTCAAATATAAAATAAGGACATCTCTAATAGAATCCTCAGCTAATTTTGCAACACGAATAGTCTGATCATGGCTTAGAGAAGACGTACTGCTTCCAGCTGCATAGTTTGTGATTATAGACAGTGCACATATTGGTATTTGTGCATGCCTTGCGATGATTACCTCAGGAACAGTTGACATTCCTACTGCATCTGCACCAAGAATTTTCAAAGCATTAATCTCGGCAGGAGTTTCAAATTGAGGTCCGCAACACCAAGCATAAACTCCTTCATGAAGTTTTAGCCCATTAGTATTTGCAGCTTCTCTCATAATATTCGATAAGTCAGTGTCATATGCATTACTCATATCGACGAACCTTTCTGGTCCTGTATTCCCGAATAATGGTGAAACACCAGTCATATTAATATGGTCTGTGATTAGCATGATTTCACCTGGTGACACGTCCTTATTGATTGTCCCAGCAGCATTTGTGATCACCAGAGATTCACAACCTAATTCCTTAAGAGTTCTTATTGAGACAGACATAGCATCGGCCTTTCCTTCTTCGTAATAATGTGATCTACCTTGAAGTACAGCGACTTTTGTGTTGCCGATCAGTCCTAATAATAACTGCCCAGCATGACCTCCAACTCCAGCTTTCGGGAACCCTGGGAGATCTCCAAAAGAGGTTTTTGAAACGATTTTAACACAGTCTGCAAAGGTTCCCAAACCTGATCCTAAAATTAATCCTACCTGTGGATTGAACTCAGGAGACTTTTTACGAATAATATCAGCGCAGGAAGAGACTTGATTTATCATAGAAAATCTAAGGTAAGCAGAAGAGCATATAACCTACTCAGCTTTGAGTAAGTTATCAACTTCATTAAGTGATTCAACGGGTAGTTTACACGCTCCCTCTTGGCAAATAAAGAATCTAGCAGAACCTGATTCGATGTATTTTCCTTCCATCCATTTTGGTTGATCGACATTGTCAAACCCTCCGGCAAGAATTATTTGAGGATAGAACTTAGAATCTATTTTTTTACGCGCTTGTTGTAGCTCGCTTGAACTTGAAGCAGAAATAGCAAGTTCATGAAACGTACTTGAGCGCCAAAGTAAAACGGAGGCCCACCCTGTTGCTCTTCTAATATTACTAGAATTTTCCCATGCAGAGATTAGCATTCTGTCGCTACGTTGTATCCAGTCGAACTGGCTATCGTATCTACCAAGCCTGAAAAGGTTACGAGCCATAGCAGACCCTGATGAGGGTATTACACTGTCGTCATTTTCTTGTTTTCGGGCAAACAATCCATCAATATTATCTGAGGTATACCAAAATAATCCTGTTTCAGTGTCGTAAAATTTATCGAAACTTACAAGTGTAAGTTCACGGGATTCTTTTAACCATCTAGGGTTGAATGTGGCTTCGTATAAATCAAGACAAGCTGCTATTGTAAAGCTGTAATCCTCAAGAAAACCGTCTATATGTGAGCCTACTTTTGAGTGGTAGACATGGTACAAAGACCCATCGGGCTTCTTTGCGGTTTCTAAGATAAAATTCATTGCTTCCTCGGCTCTACTTAGATGAGATTCATCATCAAAGGCCCTAAAAGATGCACAAAGACCAGATACAGTAAGTGCGGACCAAGATGTTAAAACTTTATCATCAAGACCGGGCTTTACCCTAGGTTCGTGCGATGATTTTCCAGATGAATTCTTTCCGTCTCTATAAAGAGAAAGAGTTCTATTTATTGATGAAATCCTAGAGCGGAACTCACCTAAAGGTAACCCTGACTTTTCTGCCAAAATTTCATCAGACTCCCATTTCATTAGAATGTTATTCCCGTGCTCCCAGTTAGATTTGCCGTCTATATCAAAAGCTATTTTGGCTAGATCGAAGTCATTAGATGGAAGCGCTTCGGCGAGTTCTTCTTTAGTCCAAACATAGTATTTCCCCTCAACACCATCGCTATCCGCATCTAAAGCGCAACGAAATCCCCCGGATGGGTCGTTAAGCTCATTATTTATGAAATTGATTATTCCGTAACAAACATCTTTATATCGAGGTTCTTTAAATTTTTGCCAGGCATGAGCATATGTAGATAAAAGCTGAGCGTTATCATAAAGCATCTTTTCAAAATGAGGAACTTTCCAATCTGAATCAGTACTATATCGGGCAAAACCACCACCAGCTTGGTCGTAAATTCCACCCCGAGACATCATGTCTAAGGTGAGCTGAACTTGAGCAAGAACGTCTTGGTCTCCTCTGATTGTTCCGTAATGGAGAAGGAAGTCTAGATTTGTTGGAATAGGAAACTTAGGAGCTCCGTTTGAAAGCCCTCGTTTTCTATCCCATTGCAATCTCCATGAGTCCACTTGAGAATCTATTTCTGCCCCATATTTATTTCTCTTCGACTTTGGCCAAGGCCTACCTTCAGCATCTTTTGCTAAACCATCCTTTTCTGCGATTATTAAATCAGAAGATTTCACCCCTTGGGTAAGATTTTCAGCATAAGCTTCCATCCGCTTTGGGTCATTCTCTTTTAATGCTATTAAACTCTCGAGTTGTTTAATAAACCGATCTCGAGGAAAGTATGTGCCTCCGAAAATAGGTCTACCATCAGGTAAAGCGATACAATTTAATGGCCATCCCCCTCGTCTTGTCATAAGCTGGACGGCATTCATATAGATTTGGTCTACATCAGGTCGCTCCTCCCTATCAACCTTGATACTAACAAAATGTTTATTTATAAACTCAGCGGCCTCCTCGTTTTCGAATGTTTCATGCTCCATAACATGGCACCAATGACACGCACTATATCCTATGCTTATAAAGATTAGCTTGTCCTCATTCTTAGCTTTTTCAAATGCTTCATCACACCACGGCATCCAGTCCACTGGATTGTGAGCATGTTGCTGCAAGTATGGACTTGAAGCATTAATTAGTGCATTTGTATGAGTAGTATCGCTCATCGTATCATTTTGAGGGAGGATTTCAGATCCACATGAACAAAAAGACGATAATGTGGAAAATACTAGAACAATAAGTAGAATTCGCATTAGAACCTTGCCCTACCTCTTCTATTGTATCCTCGCGGTTTATTACCCCTTCTAGGCGCAGTCCAACCACTCTTCTTTTTCTTCTTTAGACCATAGTTGCGCTTACTAAAACCACTTTGATGTTTAATAATCTTAGAAACAGACACCTGCATAGTCCCGAATGCATCGTTCCGACCTGAGTTTCCTCTTGGACTTGAAAATGCATCTGAATACTGATGATTTTGAATGTAAACTTCTGGGTCAGATATCCCAAGGGTATTGATGAGTTCTAAGTGTGTAGGGCTGCTGAGCACTCTTCCAATATCGTCTAAAGTTTCTGTGTCAGCATATGTTGTACTCACATCATCTATATAGTCTGTAAAAGTCATAGACCAAACCATCTCAATTGCAATCCTCCAGTTCTTATTAATAGTAAACCCAGCACCAATTCCCATAGGGATGGCAATACTAGACTTTGAGTACGCGACACCTTCAGTTGCATAGTCCCTCAAATCGTACCACATATCGTAATCTAAACTATTAGGATCTGTACTGATTAGCCCTTCGCTATATTGATAGTCAGCTGCTTCACGTGATAATCTCGCTTGGGGATTATGTCTGAAATAAGATAAACCAGCAATGCCATAAAATTCTCCAGCTACATTTCGACGAAATTGATAGGGAAGCATATTTGGACGTGCCCAAAAGATACCTTGAACTCTAATGGATCCCTCATAGATTCTATTTCTAAAATGAGCATTTCTTGCAACACGATCAACATTTATCGAGGCAGCATCTGTATCCTCAACAAAAATGCCCCCAAAACTCCCCCTAATAGAGATGATATTGTTAAAGCGATATCTAGCAAAAGCGTGAGAAGAGAACTTAGTTTGGTCTATGTGAAGATCAAAAATCAAGTCACGACGAGTAAGCTCTTCACCTCCGATATCACCTAAATAGTTGCCCGTCCCAGCAGCAATCCCAACATCCCATCGATATTGTCCGTGCAACGAAGCGCCCCCTATAAAAAGGGTGATAAATAAAAAGAGCCTACTAATCGTCATTGATTATTTTACACGCTTTAGTGTATAACGAGTACAGTATATACCGTTAGATCCCCCTTCGGATGGTGATTGTACTCCGGTATTTGTATGTGCTAATTCCCAACCATCTTCGCTTAAGTCGTTAAGTTTTGCAGTTACAGCTTGGTCATTTTTGAATATATTTTCCATTTTAATACCAACCACACTATATAGATTCTTTATTTTTTGCTCGTCCATAGATCCAGAGCCATCATCTAATAGCATTCTACTTCGTCCCATTCCACCGGGAACAATAGATTCAATAGTAGTAAATGTCATGTACTCATAACTAGGTGCTTGAGAGTTAAACCCAAATATTGAGACCATCATAAAAATAGCTACACCACACACTAAAAGGGTATTTGTTAAATTTTTCATAGTGCCAATTTAGTGTTAAGTGAGTTAATACAAGTGCCTGTAGCTACCTTTGATGCCTAAATAAAATAAATTATGCCATTAAGCTCGACAGATCCAGCTATTTCATCACTAATATCTAAGGAGTGTTTACGCCAAACAGAAGGCGCGGAACTTATCGCTTCTGAAAACTATACTAGCGAGAATGTTATGGAAGCACAAGGATCAATCCTTACAAATAAGTACGCAGAAGGATTGCCTCGCAGACGTTATTATGGAGGATGTGAGTTCGTTGATGAAATAGAGCAGCTAGCTATAGATAGAATTTGCGAACTTTTTGGTGCAGAGTGGGCAAACGTACAACCCCATTCAGGTGCTTCGGCAAATGCAGCGGTAATGCTCGCTTGTCTTTCTCCTGGAGATACAATTTTAGGATTCGACCTTTCTCACGGTGGCCATTTAACCCACGGTTCACCAGTTAACTACAGCGGGAAACTATATAATCCCGTTTTCTACGGAGTGGAAGAAGAAACAGGACGCGTTGATATGGATAAAGTTGCAGAGGTTGCAGAGCGCGAAAATCCAAAGATGATTATTTGTGGCGCATCAGCATATGCTCGCGACTGGGATTATGCTCGCTTTAGAGAAATAGCAGATAGTGTAGGAGCTATCTTACTTGCAGATATTAGCCACCCCGCAGGACTTATTGCTTCAAAATTACTTGTTGATCCTATGCCTCATTGTCACGTAGTTACCACAACTACGCATAAAACTCTGCGAGGACCTCGTGGAGGAGTTATTATGATGGGGCAAGATTTTCCAAATCCGTGGGGACGCAAAAATCCTAAGGGAATCGTACGTCCTATGTCAGCAATTCTAGATAGTGGAGTGTTTCCCGGTATGCAAGGAGGTCCTTTAGAACATGTAATCGCGGCAAAAGCTGTCGCTTTCGGAGAGGCACTTAAGCCTGAATATCGTGAGTATAGTAAGCAAGTCATGAAAAATGCGCAGGCTATGGCTTCTGCTTTTGTCGCTAGGGGATATAATCTTATTTCTGGCGGAACTGATAACCACTTAATGCTAATAGATCTTCGAAATAAGAATATCACAGGTAAGGCGGCTGAAATTGCTTTAGGAAAAGCTGATATAACAGTAAATAAGAACATGGTTCCGTTTGACACCCGCTCCCCTTTTGTAACTTCTGGAATGAGGGTAGGTACTCCTGCTGTAACAACTCGAGGACTTATTGAATCTGATATGGAAGATTTAGTCGCCTGGATGGACGAAGCAATTTGTAATTACGAAGACGAAGCAGTATTAGAAAATATTGGTACAGCTGTTAAAGCAAAGATGTCTAAATATCCTCTAGTCGGATAATTCCAAAGCTGTTACAATTCAGGTCTTTCCCTTCTTTTTTGTGGACCATCTTTCCCCTCAGGGTTGCTATTACTCTCTTTACCGAGCCTATCGAATCTTCCTTCAGGATTCTTTAGTAAAGTGATACGCTTTACACTTCCCTCAGAAAATAACATACGTATATGAGCACATGTGGCCTTATTTAGACTGATCTGATCGGTGTCATCTATGGAATAATAATGGGCTGTGCCGTTTCCACTTACATCAACCTTTTTAAGTTTTCCTTCTTTGAATTCTGCTTCTAAATTCCGACCAGATATCCTATGATCTAAGGAGTCGTTTGCTGGACTAAATACGTTTGCCCGCCCTATCAAATTCATTTCGGATGGTTTATTCCTCTTTAAGACCATTTTCACAGTGTCACCGGTCATTTCATCCTCTTCAGACCAAACCACAGGTTCTCCAAGTAGCCATATTTCATCAATATCCCTATCCCAAGAAAGCGAATCGCCATCTCCTGAGAATGAGCCTTGTTCAAAGATCACTCCTCCATATGCGAATAATAGGTCTTGTTCTCTTTCGAGCACTCGGCAATTCATTTTAAGAGTATCCTCGTCTTCGATATTTAACAATTTAACGATGGAATTTGAATCGTATACTTTTACTATTTCCACACCATTAATTCTGCTAGCATATTCTCCACTAACAGTCATTGCACCCGTGGAATCGCTTACCGTTACTTTCCCCCAAGCCTTCCCCTCGTTGTTTTTACGATCCACAACTAAACTATCTCCAGATAATAAACCTTGATTATCCTTTATGCTTGCTTTTCCAGCAAACCAACCTTTCTCTTTTTCTCCGTCGTATTCTCCAGTCTCACATTCGATAATAGCTCCGTTAACCTCAATAATAGAATGCTTATAAAGCAACAAAGTTTTATCATTCCTATCAATGGCAAGTGAATCGGAAATTATAAGATCTCCACTTTCAGAAATTTTTACATTACCACCAGCATAAAGTCTGTCTGTACTAGAACTGTATACCCCTAAATCGCTAGAAAGTATCCTTTCGCCCTCAACTATTTTAGCTCTTTGAAAGTAGGAAACTAATTTTGATTCTAAGCCATATCTTAGTGAAGGGCATTCTATTGTGAACTCCTCGTGATTGAACTTAACTCCTTCTCGAATATCGACAGTTTCATTTTCTGGATCTAGGATAGCATACTCTGCCCACATTTCCGATTTCTCTCCTGATTTTGCACTCTCTAAAATATAAACATTACTGAATACTTCGAACTTTCCATCATCGAATCTGTATGCGCTATCACAAGTCAGAATGGCATCTCCAAATCCAAGTTTTACTTTACCTACTAGCCTACTTGCATCGGAGATGTTTGGATCACGTTCAATAATATTAGCTCCTAAAATTTCAATTTGTTTCTTATCTACTTGTTGAATGGTTTGGGCTGAAAGATTTTTAGCGAAAAAACCGAACGTAAAGAAGCAAAACCCTAGTGAAACTAGTGGTAAAGGGATATTTATATTGCAGTGTATATTCATCCAACGACTCCGGCCGCAACTGTAGAGTGCGTACTCGGGTCCACTAAGATAAACGCTCCAGTTGTACGATTCTTGCGATAGCTATCAGTTAAAATTGGAGAAGCTGTTTTTATTGAAATTCTGGCGATATCATTTACCTCAATAGTTTTATTCTCTTCATCCCTATGGAGTGTGTTTATATCTATTCGATATAATACATCTGTTATTTTTGCTTGCACTTCCTGTGTCATGTGCTTTAGGATAAACCTTGAAGAAGGATTGAGAGGTTTGTCACCAAGCCAACAAATTCTAGCGTCTATAATGTTTGTTTTTTCGGGCTGGTTATTTACTCTAACAAGCATGTCTCCACGAGATAAATCTATATCGTCAGTTAGAGTCATAGTCACGCTAAGAGGAGGAAAGGCTTTTTCAAGTTTTTCTTCACCAAGCATGATATCCTTAATAGTTGATTCTTTTTCACTAGGTAGAGCTACAACTTTATCTCCGGGTTTGAAAATCCCAGAAGCAATACGGCCTGCATATCCACGAAAATCACGATTCTCATCGGTTTGGGGTCTAATAACATACTGCACAGGAAAACGACAATCCTGAAGGTTACGATCGGCTCCAACATGAACATTCTCTAGGTGATGTAGAAGGGTAGAGCCACCAAACCAATCCATATTTTTAGATTTATCTACTACATTATCACCTTTAAGTGCGCTTATTGGAATAAAGGTTATATCTGTTATATCGAGACGAGAACTAAAACTTTTATATTGAGTTACTATCTCACGATATCTCTGCTCATCATAATCAACCAGGTCCATTTTATTTACGCAAACGACTAGGTGACGCAAACCTAAAAGTGATGCAATAAAGCTATGTCTATGTGTCTGCTCTAGAAGTCCATGTCTGGCATCAATTAATATAATCGCAAGACTTGCAGTAGAAGCTCCTGTAACCATATTTCTAGTGTACTGAATGTGGCCTGGAGTATCTGCAATAATGAACTTTCTT
>Ga0206683_10003650_pt1 | contig 10147 bp, 11 predicted proteins | sample M280m12015metaG_FD_155483 | JGI IMG/M metagenome (GOLD analysis project Ga0206683, IMG submission 155483) | Ammonia-oxidizing marine archaeal communities from Monterey Bay, California, United States - M2 80m 12015 | ecosystem: Environmental > Aquatic > Marine > Intertidal zone | place: USA...
ATACAAAGTAGATACAAACTTTTTAAACTGTTACGATAATTTAATCGATTATCAGCTTGACACATATTTGACACAGTCGTTTTTATCCCTCTGTATCCCACTGTTTATAAGGGTTTCAAAAGTGTCTACTATTGAGTGGGAGTGAAAAGTCTTTATAAATCAATAACTTACATGTGACACAATTTGTCACTTCAATGCAGTAATACGGGTTTCAGAAACTGCTACTATTGAGTGGGAGTGACTAAAAAAAAACCTCTGTATCCCTTATAGAATAAGGAATCTTCTCATACAAAGTCGATACAAACACCTCTATAAAACCCTTATTTTATAGTCTTTCTATATTTTACATACAAACTTTTGGTTGTTATTGCAATTCATAAAAAGCATTCATTCTGGTAATGATTTGTTCTACAGAAAAAAATTGTTTATATTCTATAGAACAAAATAGAATATATAAAATAGGGAGAGCATGGTGGCTAGAGACAATATAGCTGGAATTAAAAAAGGAGGGGTTATAAAAAATACTTTCTTGGCTCCAGGAAAGGTTTGGCAATGGATCAACTATATGACCGTAGGACAAGCTAAAGGTTATGGAAAGGTTCGGACACAAACTAGATTGTCACGATCACCTTTTATGACCTATGTGTACTCAACGATATTTTGGCTAGGAATGTTATTTATAATTTTTCTTTGGTATATGGGAGCCTTTGAACCCGATAACTCTGAGAAAGTTACAAGCCCCCCGAATGAAATCATCAATCCTAATTTTTAAAGTCTCTATAACGGTGTTGCATCAGAGAATTATTCACTGTGTACCGTTGGTAAAATCTCAAAATAATCATTCGTAAAAACCTCACGTAAAAGTCTGAAGATTAAAAAATAGGCGACGATTGGTGCGATGACGCAAGTCAAAATGGTAATGATGAATAGCTTTAGGAGACTATTGATCATTGCTTGCAAAAGACTGCCAATTGTTGCGAGTAAACCTTCTTGGTTTTCTTTGGCTTCCGAAACTTCAGATTCTTTTGATTCAAGAATTTCTTCTTCCTTTATATCTTCAGAATCAACTGAAGCAATAAGTTCTTTTTCAGGAGCTTGAACTTCAGAAGGAGCTTCACCAGAAATCAGTCCACTAACTTTATCAGCTAATGAAATAACACTATCTTTGGCCACCGTTGCCCCCTCGATAACACTATCTTTGGCCACCGATGCTCCTTCGATAACACTCTGTTTTACAACAGTTGCTCCTTTTTCAACAGTGCTCCAGCCGCCAATTAATACGTTTTCCTTAAGCTTTTTGTAGTTAGAATCTAATTCTGCTTCAATCGAATCAGTGGCTTGTTCATAGACGAAAGCCTCTAACGACACAACTGCTGGCATCAGGAAAAACAGGATAAGACCTCCAAAGACCAATCTCTTACCAAATTTATAAAAACCTGGAACAGCTAACAATATAAGACCAAATCCCAAGAGATAACGTAAAACTAATCCTTCTTTTACCATCACAAGAAAGGCTGATTGTATAGCTAGAGCCAGTACGCCGTTGGCAAGGTAATCACCAATTTGTTGAAGGATTTCACCAACTGCTTGCAAGCCTGGAACTAGTGTGCCCAATAGCTCGCCAGATTTTATTGTTGTAAGAACAACCATACTGTTAATCAGAGATTGGTTGCTAAAGTCGATGATTGCTTCATATACGGGATAAGTTAGGAATCCATATAGTAGATCGTATAGTCCAAGAAGTGCGGCTGCTGAAAGTAGTGGAAACGCAAATAATCGGGGAACAGTGTATTTTGTATAGCGCTCCAACAGAAGAATTGGGAAGAACACCATCCAATTCAATCCTGAGTCTACCCAGTGGAGTATTGACGCTCTAGAATTACTTCCTTCGTGAGTTTTAAAATCTTCCATGGTAGCCCTCTTTAACATGTGTTATTTTCGTAGCGTCGTGTTAAATATAGTAGTCAAAAGCTGATCAGAAGGGAATTAAAATCATACTTAAGCCTACAAGAATCATCAATGGAGTAGATGGTTCATCAAGGGTAACAAGCAAAGGTAAATAGTCATGGAATTAAATATTGGCAATAAAAGAATAGAGCAACTCTTTGCAGAGTTCTTCGGTCTTGATTCAAGCTATATTCATCAATGTTATAGAGAGCTTAAGGATGCATATAATCAAAAACTTTCATTGCCTTATGAAGGTTTTATCCCAAAACAAAAGGAATCTTGGGAAATATCTTTTAAAGAAAAACAGACGCTGAATAATTGGGAAAATTCGACGCTGATTGGAGTCGATTTACCGTTATTCTTTAAATGCTCAGATCCTGAAGCTCAGACCGTTATGCTTGTCGCACTGGATCCATTAAGAAAAAGAAAAGATTTTCCTGATTTCCAACATGAAGACGTGATTATCGGAACTCCTTTTGCCCAACATTCTTCTCACTATAGAGAAGGCTCACAAGAAATAGTTTTTGATTTCATCAAACATATAGTTGATAAAAATTATCATATGTATATCACAGACGTTTATAAAGTCTGGGTGGAACAAAAAGAATATAAAAAATCACACCTCCTCTTTAAAAGAAATGAATCTTTAATCTTTAAAGAATTGTTACGAGAAGAGTTAGATATCATTGACCCTAAAATCGTTATCACTTTTGGTAACGATGCAAGAGATAGATATATAGATATTTCAAAAGATTGTGACCCTAGGCCTCATAAACATTTTACTCACCCCAGTGGTGAAGCAAGAGGAGCTTGGAAGAAACTAATTGGTAAATATTCTAAACCAATGGTATTAGACTATCTTAAAACTGAGATTGATAAGGAACTAGATTAAGAATACAAACTTTGTATGAAACTAATAGTTTAGATAAAAGATTTTAACAGGGTTGTTGCCACATAAAGATTCATGGAAATATAGATATAATGATTAATATGAAACCATCGTATGACACATATTTGACACAGTCGTTTTTATCCCTCTGTATCCCTTATTCTATAAGGGTTTCAAAAGTGTCTACTATTGAGTGGGAATAAATGAAAACATTTCTTAAATTTTTCGCATACTTTTGTATTGGAACTACCCCCATTCAAATAGGAGTTGTTTTATGGGGACTGTGGATTGTAACGAGCTCCGACTATGGAATAATTTCTTTGTCACAAATAGAATTTATTAGACATTTCTTTATTATTTTTCTTCCAATTGTTGACTGGCTTTATTCATGGTTATGGAACCCTTTTTTAGATTTCATCTTTTCATTGCCGTTGATAATAGCTCAAACATTTAAAGCCATCCTTAGCACTTGGCTGGGTTTTTGGATACTTAGGAAGATAAGCCGGGCAACTACATATAACTAAACATAATTATTTACGTTTTCTTAAAATTCTAGCCATAGTTGAGGCGCTTATTACGCTTCCATCTTTTTTCAAAGATTCTACTAGTTTGCCTTCGCCTTCAGGAGCATAGATATTAAAAAGAACTAGAGCTCCGTTTGCTCCTCCTTGTTCCATGTGTACATCACCTGGTTCTTTATGTACAAAATCTCCCACAACTCTTACTCGCTTACCAAGCTCTTTTCCAGTTTCAATATCGATATCGGTGACATGAAGCTCACCTTCTAGAACCAAAGAACTAATTTCTGCAGTATGCCTGTGAAAATGACAATAACAATTTGGTTCCCACTTAACTAATATCTCCAAGCGCCCGTCTTCTCTCGCATCTAGAATAGCGTCAGAGTAGTCTATGGGGTAATCAAAATCTTCCCCCTCAGTGTAGCGCTTCCATTTAAGACTCTTGTCATTTAGCAGGTTCATGAAGGAAGTCTAGCTTAGAAAGTGTATAAATGTAAATTCACTACACACTGTGTAGTTAGAACATGGTAAGTTATTAATAATGATGGAAGGGAACAAATTAAAAATAACCTGTTTACTATACACTTACTACACACTAGTAATTAGCACCTCTGGAACCCCTATAAAGACTGGGTTTTTTCTCATGTCTACTATTGATTGGAAATGAGAGTCTTAATGAATTTTATATCTAATATTTCTTTAGCATTGCAACTACCAGTTAGTTTCTGGAGAAAAATAGTTCTATTTGGATTAGCTGCTTTTTTTATTAACGTTGGAGTAGATCATTTTATTAATCCTGACTTTTATTTATCCATTATGCCTCCAGCTTTTCCATTGCATTCGGAGGCTGTTTATATCAGTGGTTTTTTTGAAGTACTAGGAGGTGTATGTGTCTTGATTCCTCGACTACGTAAAATTGCTGGTTGGGGATTAGTTGCTCTACTAGTTGCTGTTTATCCCGCTAATATTTATATGGCCATTACACCTGAAGCTTTTCCTGATCTCTCAATTTCACTGCTTTATATTCGCCTACCATTACAGTTTATTTTTTTCTATTGGGCATACTCAGTAACTCAGCCTGTCTATAACTTAGCTCAAAAAAAGATCTAGTCCCCACTATTGAGTGGAAATGAATATTTTTTATTTAAATAAGGATCCTCAGATTGCTGCCATTGAACACAACGACAAACATTGTGTAAAAATGGTTTTAGAGTATGCACAAATGTTATCAACTGCTCATAGAGTGTGTGATGGTGATGATAGAGCAGACAGTCTTTCTTTATATAAAAGAGCACATTTAAATCATCCAAGCACAGTTTGGACTAGAGACAATCAAGCTCAGTACATTTGGTTATATCAATTATTCATAGCTCTAGCAGATGAATATACATACCGGTATGAAAAAAAACATGCCACAGATTTATTATTAAGAGATGTTCTAGAACAGCCTCCAGATAAGATTAGAAGAGACAAACCATTCAAACAACCACCACAATGTATGCCAGATGAATATAAATGCGATGATTCAGTAATCGCATATCATCAATTTTATATGGGAGAAAAAGCTCATTTTAGTAAATGGAAAAAAAGGGATAGGCCTAAATGGTTTGTAAGTTGTTAGTTGCAAAGAAGTTATAAAGTTAAATTAATATCTTTAAACTTTTTAATATAGAAAACTATATTAGACTAGAAAAACAAAATAGCTTTTAATAGATTTGTCATGGAAGAAAATTTAAAAATTTTAATTAAAGAAAAATCTGATAAGGGAATCTTGCGTCTTATCATGAATAATTTAGACCAAAAAAATGCTTTATCTGAGAACATGATGAGCATTCTAATGGATGAGATTAAAGGCGCATCTTCTGATCAATCCATAAAAGTTATAGTTATAGCAGCGAAAGGAAATGTATTTTGTTCAGGGCATAATTTAAAAGAAATAACAGCTGCTAGAGAGAATGATGATAGCGGTGAAGCCTACTTTAAAAACCTTTTTGATGCTTGCTCTTCATTGATGCAGTTAATAGTGAGTATACCGCAACCGGTTATTGCTGAAGTTGATGGGGTAGCTACCGCTGCAGGTTGTCAATTAGTTGCAAGTTGTGATCTTGCCATTGCCTCTCATGAATCTAAGTTTGCTACCCCTGGAGTGAATATTGGTCTTTTTTGTTCAACCCCAATGGTTGCTCTTTCTAGAAATGTTAATAAGAAAAATGCTATGGAAATGCTTCTTACTGGCGATTTTATTAATGCTGAAAAGGCAAAAGAGATAGGGCTAATAAATAGTATGGTTGAAAAGGAAAAGCTAACATTTGAGGTGAGTAAATTAGCAGAAAAGATTGCTAGTAAATCTTCAATGACTGTATCAATTGGAAAGAATGCCTTTTATGCTCAAACTGAAATGGATTTATCTGAAGCATATAAATATACATCTAAGACTATGACAGATAATTTATTAAAACATGATGCTAAAGAGGGCATTAATGCATTCATAGAAAAAAGATCACCTAATTGGAAAGATGAGTAATTAAAGTTTAGAACCAATATGGACCCAATAACTCAAGGTACAGTTGGTGCAGCATTTGCACAGTCAACTGCTAGAAACAATAATATTCTACAAATAACATTGATTGGTTTTCTTGCTGGTTTGGCACCTGATCTAGATGTTTTAATTCAATCTTCAGATGATCCAATTATTTTTCTTGAGTATCATAGGCAGTTCAGTCACTCACTTTTCTTTATTCCCTTTGGCTCTTTGTTGGTTACTCTTTGTATTTTTCCATTTCTTAGAGGTTCAATAAGTCTCAAGATAGTTTATATAGCAAGTTTTTTGGGGTATGCGACTCATGGATTACTTGATGCTTGTACTTCCTATGGTACCCAACTTTTTTGGCCTTTTTCGGATCAGCGAGTGGCTTGGAATAATATATCTATAGTTGATCCAATCTTTACAATACCCGTCATAATCCTGACATTAACTGCAATAAAGACACGAAAAAAGATGTTTAGTTTTTTTGCAATTGGATGGATTACTTTTTATCTATTTTTAGGATTTATACAACATGAAAGAACACTTTCAGCAGCAATAGACCTTGCATATTCTAGGGGTCATATCCCTGAGCGTCTTACACTTAAGCCTTCATTTGGCAACTTAATTTTATGGAAGTCCATTTACCAGCACGAAGAAACTTATTTTGTTGATGCAATTCGAACAGTTCAATCAATAACTTGGTGTTCAGGTGACAGCATTAAGATATTTGATTTTAATTACCATCTCCCTAATGTTGACAAAGATAGTCAACAAGCAAAGGATATTGAGAGATTTCGGTGGTTTTCACAAGATTATTTGGGTTATAACGAAGAAAATGATCTTGTTACAGATATTCGTTACTCAATGATCCCAAGTCAAATAGCACCAATGTGGGGTCTAGTTATTGATAAAAAGCGTAATATAGATGAACATGCTTCTTGGTGGACAAGTCAGAGTTTGACTCAAAGTCAGTTGTTGTTATTTAAAGGGATGTTAAGTGGAAAAGTGTGTGAAGTTTTTTAATGGTAAAGTAGTAATAAAGGATAGAAATGAATAGACGAGAGTTTTTATATGGGACAACGGCAGTTGCAACCCCATTATTGCTAGGTTGTGATGGAGATCGACCTGTTGTAAGCATTGACGATAATTATCCAGTGGGACTCTTTGGTGCGAAATCGACAGCTGAGGAAGTGACTTTAGGATTGGACTTAACAGGCAAGACGGCCATAGTCACTGGCTGTAATTCTGGCTTAGGACATGAGACCATGCGGGTGTTAGCACTAAGGGGAGCACATGTTATTGGTACCGGCAGAACTCTTGAAAAAGCTAGTAGAGCCTGTTCTGGTGTGTCGGGAAAAACTACCCCTGTAGCCTTAGAATTATCTAGCTTGCAATCGGTTGTAGAATGCATAGACACAGTTACCAGACTCGGTCTTCCAATCGATATCCTAGTATGTAATGCAGGTATCAATAGAATATTTGGCGAATTGGAATTAGTGAATGGTGTCGAGAGGACATTCGCTGTAAATTACCTAGGACATTTCGTATTGGTAAACAGATTGATGCCCTTAATGAAAGAGGCTAAGGAAAGTCGCATTGTCCATGTCGGTAGTTCGTCTGCCTATATTCAAGCTCCTTTAGTCGGTATAGACTTTGACAACCTTCGAGGCGAAGGTTTATTCGATTCTAATGAAGCTTATGGTCGATCCAAGTTGGCCAATGCCTTATTTTCACTTGAACTGTCTAAACGATTAGAAGGATCTAGTATTACTTCAAATGTTATTCATCCGGGTTTGGTAAAAACAAATATTGCTCGAACTGCTCCTATAGTCATGCGAAAAGCATTTGATTGGTTTGGAGACCTTATTGCAAAAAATGTTCAAGAGGGGGCTGCCACTCAGGTTTATGTGGCTTCTAGTCCCACTCTAAAGGGAGTCAGCGGTGCTTACTTTGAGGACTGCAATGCGGTTACTGTTGGTGGTGAAAATTTCATATTTGATAAATCAATGGCAGAGCGCCTATGGTCCACTGGCGAAGAAATGGCTCAAGGCTATCTAATTGGTTGGGAATAAGAGTATCATCTACTATATTTAAAATTAACGGATTCATATTATGAAGCGATTCTCTATTGTCACAAATATTTCATTTTTTATAATCTCTATTGCTCTATCTACTTTGACTAATAATGCTAACGCTGAAAGGTTAAAATACATAGAATTCAGCCAACTGGGAAGCCCTGCAGAAGTTCTTGAAGTAAAGGAAGATCATTCACGACCCTTAAAGAGCGGTGAAATTAGAGTTAGGGTATTAGCAGTTCCTATTAATCCATCAGACTTATTACAGATCGAAGGTAACTATGGTATCGATCCAGTATTGCCCTACAGACCTGGTAAGGAAGGGATTGGTAGGGTGGTAGAAATATCCTCAGAAATAAAGCATTTAATGGTGGGTCAGTTAGTGCTTCTTGTTGGCGGTGAAACTGGAACATGGCGAGATGAAATAGTTGCTCCTGCAGTATCGTTTCTTCCGTTGCCTAATCTTGGAACTATCGATTCAAATATGATTGAACAATTATCAATGACCGTGGTCAATCCCATGACAGCATTACTTATGTTAACTTCTTTTGTGGAACTAGAAGAAGGTCAATGGCTTGTGCAGAGCGCTTCTAATTCAGCTGTTGGTGGATATGTTATACAACTCGCAAAACAAAGAGGAATTAAGACGATCAATGTTGTTCGGCGTGAAGGTTTGGCTGAAGACTTGATAGCAAAGGGCGGTGATGTAGTGCTTATTGATGGGCCAAATCTTACTTCACAGATTACCAAAGCAACCAATAATGCTCCTGTTAAGTTAGCACTCGATGCTGTTGGTGGTGATACCTATACTCGATTAGCAAATAGTCTAGGTTATGGTGGAACTTTAATTGCTTATGGTGTCCTTTCGGGAAAAGATGCAACACTGAATCCAGGTATGACTATTGCAAATGATATTCGTTTGCGAAGCTTTTGGCTGACCAAATGGTATGAAGCAGCAGAAATGAAAGAAGTACAGGCTGCTTTTGGACAGATTATTCCTCTAATTGTTAGCGGTGATCTCAAAGCCAATATTGACTCACGTTTTAGTGTTTCAGAAATTAAGCAAGCCGTCATACGTGCAGAAAAAGGCGGTAGAAATGGTAAGGTCCTGATTATACCAACCGCTCATTAGTATAAATTTAACTATAATTAACAGATATGAATTATTTTCGTCCCCTTTATCCTTTCTTGTTGGGAATAGTTTTAATTTTTTCTTCTAAAACATTTTTTAACCTAGCCCTTTTAAATAGCTTGGGACAATTTGTTATTTTTACACTAGTTGTTTGCATACCAATTTGGCGAACTGGGCGTATGAGCTATGTAGATATTGGCTGGCCTTGGGGTTTAGTCTGGCTTGGTGTTATCAACTTATTCTACAGTGAGGGTTATTGGTTACGTTCTTTTTTTGTTAGTGGAGCAATAATATTAGTTGGGCTTCGTATGGGGTTGTTTGCCCTTAATATGTGGCGATTGGGTCTCTTGAAAAAAGAATTGCCTAGGTACCAATATCAACGAATTATATGGAAAAAAAGAGGTAAAACGAATACCTCTCTAGCCTTACAGGTAGATGCTATTTCTCAAGGTTTAGCGAATGCATCATTTTTAGCGTTACCAATCTTTATTATAGGATCAAATAATAATCAAGAATTTGCAATATTAGAAATAGCAGGTTTTATAATTTGGTTTCTAGCATTAGTGATGGAATCTATTGCTGATTATCAGAAAATTCACTTTCTCAGAAAAATGAAACGTGCAGGAAATCACCTTCAAGTTTGTAATGTTGGTTTATGGAAATACTCTAGACATCCTAATTATTTTTCTGAATGGATGGTATGGAATGGATTAATTATTGCTGCCATTCCATCTTGGTTAGCACTACAAGGGTCTGAATTGTGGCTATTATTAGGATTAAGCCTTTTATATGCTTCTAAAGCAATGTATACAACATTAGTTTATATAACTGGAGCTGTGCCATCAGAATACTATTCACTTAAAAAAAGACCTGGTTATCAATTATACCAACAACAAACGAACCGTTTCTTTCCTGGCCCAAGTAGAGAGTCCTGATTAATTATTTAAAAATAATAGTATAAGTTGATGAATTTAAAAAAAAGATTATCAATACAGTTATTAGTAATATTTAGTTTAGTTTTTTTACTTCCTTTTTCAGTTATAGGAGTTAATCATAATT
>Ga0206683_10003657_pt1 | contig 10134 bp, 7 predicted proteins | sample M280m12015metaG_FD_155483 | JGI IMG/M metagenome (GOLD analysis project Ga0206683, IMG submission 155483) | Ammonia-oxidizing marine archaeal communities from Monterey Bay, California, United States - M2 80m 12015 | ecosystem: Environmental > Aquatic > Marine > Intertidal zone | place: USA...
CTTGCAGTGCCCGAGAGCTGCAGCGATTCTTTTACCTTCAAGTGGGTCTAGTACCACTCCTGTGTAATCATCAAACAAAACGTGGTTGTTGTAGAATATGCAACTATCTTGCGTCAAAGGGTCCAGGGTTTTTCCAAGCGATGAGAATGCCTTCCCGAAAATAGAATGGGAATGAGCAGCTGCGATAATCTCAGGTCTTTCCATGTGAATGCCGGCATGAATGGCGAATGCTGCCTGATTGACGGCGTAATCTCCTTCAATGACATCGCCATTATGACTAACTAAAAGGAGGTCGGAAACTGAAATGTGGCTGAAATTCATTCCAAACGGATTAACCCAAAAACACTCTGTTTCTTCTGGATCCCTTGCCGTTATATGTCCGGCTACACCTTCGCTGAAGCCGTAACGTCCGAAAATTCTAAAAGCCGCCGCTAGGCGTTCTTTTCTGTATTGTCTTTCGTCTTCAAGGTTTTCAAAAGTAGGCATTTCGTACATTAGAGGCAAGTCTAATTGAAATCGCTGCGTAGCCTCCACGTTATTATCGTTACTCATTTCACACCCCCTTCTCATAGTTTAACTGAGTTAGAAAAATTCTCATTTGTCGGCAATTCGTACAGATTGATTTCTTAGCCAGTGGTCAGCGAGTACAAGAAGAGTCATAGCTTCGACCATGGGCACAGCCCGCGGCAGAACACAAGGGTCATGTCTGCCCTTAGCTTCGAGAGTTACAGGATTGTTGCTGTTATCGACTGTTTCTTGAGGGGTTGAAATTGTTGCAGTAGGTTTAAATGCTACGCGAAATAGAATTTCAGAACCATTCGTAATTCCACCCTGAACACCACCTGAATAGTTAGAAGTGGTAATTGGCATGGAGTCACCAGGTTCAAACTGATCGTTATGCTCGCTGCCTGTCATTTCCACTGAGGAGAATCCGCTTCCTATATCAAAACCCTTTGTAGCAGGTAACGAAAGCATTGCCTTAGCAAGATCTGCTTCGACCCGATCGAAAACAGGAACCCCAAGACCCGCAGGAACACCCCGTACAAGACAAGTAACAATACCTCCGAGAGAGTCACCATTTTTTCGTGCTTCTGTGATTGCAGATATCATTGCTTCTGAAGCATCACGATCAGGGCAACGGGTGATTTCTGACTCAATCACATCGAAATTGACATTCTCGGTTCGTACGTCTGCTTTTATATCATGAATTTGTGAAACCCAAGCGAGCACTTCGATGTCAGTAGATTCGCTTAAAAGTGCTCTAGCTACAGCACCAGCTGCCACTCTTCCTATTGTTTCGCGGGCGCTGGAACGTCCCCCACCTTGCCAGTTTCGTATGCCGTATTTGGTTTCATAAGTAAAGTCAGCGTGTGAGGGTCTGTAAACGTCTTTTAAATGGTCATATGCGTCAGGTTTCGCATCTTCATTTCTGACCAGAATTGCGATAGGGGTTCCAAGGGTTTTCCCTTCGAACACGCCAGAAAGTATTTCTGCAGTGTCTGATTCATCTCGTTGAGTTGTGATTTTGCTCTGCCCTGGACGTCTCCGATCGAGGTCGTGTTGAATGTCAGCTTCTTTCAAAGAAAGCAAAGAAGGGCAACCATCAATAACTACGCCGACACCTCCTCCATGGCTTTCACCCCACGTGGATATTTTAAATAAAGAACCGAAAGTGTTTCCCATTACATAGATCATAGAGGGCTTTAGGGTCACGCTAGGTCTCATTAAATGAGTGCGATAACCTCAAAGTGTGTCTGGAACCTATGTAAATTTAAATATTGCTACCGCATGGGAAGCAATAAGTGATCAAATAGGGGATCTAACGGCGATCTCGACTAGTGAAAACTCAGAATCTTGGGAAGAATTTGAAAAACGCTCAGCATCTCTAGCTAAAACTTTTTCCGAAAAAGGCTTGAAACGCGATTCAAAAGTTGCTTTTTACTGCTACAACGGGCCGGAATATCTAGAAGGTCAATTCGCTGCTTTTAAAATTAGAGCGATCCCCGCAAACGTTAATTATCGGTACTTGGATGAAGAATTGGCTTACATTCTAAATAATGCTGACGCTGAGGCGATCCTATTTGACTCAAGTTTGACTGAACGAGTTGATTCTGTTCGTTCAAGATGCCCTAAATTAAAAGTTTTTGTAAGAATCGGCGGAGGTTCTTCTGAAGATTGGATTACCGACTACGAAGAAGCTGTAAATAACGACACTCTTCCTCGTATTGAAAGATCAGGCGATGATCTATGGTTTCTTTATACAGGAGGCACAACCGGCAGTCCGAAAGCTGTTATGTGGTCGCATGCTGGGCTTCTTGGAGGAATGGCGGAAACCTTTCGTTCTCTTGGAGAGAAAATCCCGGAAAATTCTGAAGAGGCGGGCAGCATTGCGAAAAGAGTGACAAGCGAAGGAAAAGAGATAAGACAACTTTGTGCCGCACCATTAATGCACGGAACATCAAGCCTGACTGCTCTGAGCACCCATACACACGGAGGTCTAGTATCCACCCTTTCTTCGAGAACATTTGACCCTAGAGAACTTTGGGAAATGGTAGAAAAGTCCAAAATAACAATGCTTACAATTGTCGGCGACGCATTTGCTCGACCCATGATTGAAGAACTTGAGAACTCGTTCACAAACGACACTGCTTGGGATATTACCTCTCTGCGCTTAGTGATGTCTTCAGGTGTAATGTTTAGTGCTCCTTTGAAAGAACGTCTTCTTGATCTTCATAGTTGCACCATTTTGGATGCTTTGGGTTCCAGCGAAGGAACTGGAATGGGTAAGCAGGTGACCTCGCGAAGAAGAAAAGATACCGGCACAGCCAGATTTTTTCTCGGAGAACACACAAGAGTTCTTACCGAGAATGGTGAGGAAGTCGAACCTGGATCAAATATGACTGGAAAACTAGCACTCGGTTACCCTCTACCAGTTGGGTATTACAAAGATCCGGAAAAAACAGAAGCAACATTCCCAACCATTAATGGTCGACGATGGTCTATACCTGGTGACTGGGCATCAGTTGAGAAGGACGGTTCCATCACACTTCTAGGTAGGGGCTCAGAGTGCATAAACACAGGCGGTGAGAAAGTTTTCCCTGAGGAAGTTGAAGAAGCTTTGAAAATCAATCCATTAGTTGTTGATTGCAATGTAGTGGGTATCTCTGATGAACGCTGGGGGCAAGCAGTGACAGCAGTCGTAGAAATAAAGACAGGTGCAACACTTGAAGAAGCAGAGCTTTTAACTGAGGTAAAAGAACGTTTGGCTGGCTATAAGGTCCCAAAAAGTGTGATTTTTGTTGAAAAACTAAAGCGTGGACCCAATGGAAAGGCTGATTACAGATGGGCACGTGACATAGCCGAGTCTCCATAGGTTAGATATCTATAAGAGGTGGTGCAGGCCATGGTAATTCGTCACCATTTACTATTGAAGAATGCCTCGATTTAATACCTTCTAGATGCTGACCGTCAGTGAAAATCCAGAACCTGTCATCTAAAATCGCTTGATGAACTAGTTCTGCTACTTCAGATGGTTCCTTAGCGTTACTGCTTATCCATTCCATGAAAGCTTCTCTTTGAAGAAGTTCTTCTTCAGTTAAATCATCCAGTGACTTGTTGAGGAGATTCTCTGGGCGATTTCTTTCTGAATTCCAAATATTTGTTGATACAAATCCCGGGCAGAGGCAACTGACACCCACACCGGAGTTTTCGGTTAGTAATTCCTGCCGCAAGGTCTCCGCTATTGACACGGCAGCAAACTTTGTTGCACTGTAGGGGCCAAGATTTGGAACAGAGACATGACCAGCGATTGAGGCAGTTATGACAATATGCCCCTCATTCATCTCTCTTATTGCTGGAAGAAATGTATGCAAGCCATTTATGATCCCCCATAGATTTACGCCCACGACCCATTCCCAGTCGCTTATCGTTGCTTCTGACAAGGGAGAACCGAATCCGACACCGGCATTAAGGCAAACTATTTTAGGGTTGCTAAATGTTTCTTCAATCTGGTTTTTCATTTCCTCTACAGAAGCCAGATCGCTTACGTCGCAATAAACACCCATTGCTTCAAAGCCGAGTTCTTTAAGTTCAGCTACTGCTTCTTCAAGGACCGGAATTTCAATATCAGCTAGAACTACTTTCATTCCCGCCTCAGCGAGACGTTTTCCTGTCGATAAACCTATTCCAGAAGCGCCACCAGTTATAAGTGCGGTTTCTCCATTCAGCTCTTTCATACCTTTTCCTGTTCTTTTTCGTTTTCAAACCCTAATAGCGCCTGTTCAATAACTTCAGTTAAAGCTGGATGTACATAAAGTTGGTTACGAGCTAATTCATCAACTGTCATGGAGATGCTCATAGCAGTCACTAGTTGTTGAATAAGAGTAGAGGCCTGATAGCCAATGATATGAGCGCCGAGTAGAAGGCGAGTAGAGGGATCAATTAGCAATTTCACAAAACCCTGCTCATCTTCCATGGCCCATCCAAATGCGGTATCGGAGTACTCTCTAATGGATTTCAAATAGGAGACTCCACTATTGAGAAGATTATCTTCAGTGAAACCTACGGTAGCGATTTGTGGATTTCCGAAAACTGCTTTAGGGATAACAGAGCGATCGATTTTTAGCAAATTTTCCGGATTCAACAAGTTGTGAGAAATTATTCTCGCTTCGGCATTAGCAGTGTGTTTTAGTTGAAGAGGATTCGTGACATCACCCAAAGCCCAAACCCCTGGAGCGGAAGTGCGTAGGTGCTCATCGGTTATGACATAACCGGCTTCATCACAGTCAATTCCACCTTTTTCAGGTTTTAAAAAACCGGTATTAGGGGCACGGCCAGTTGCTATTAAAAGTTCATCAGCTTCAATTTCAGTTCCTTTTTTCAAATTAATGAGAAATTTTCCTGTGTGTGAAACTTGCTCTATTTCCTCAGAAAGGTAAATGGTAAACCTGTCTTTGTAGATTTTTGTTATCCGTTCACGTATAGAAGAGTCAGCTTCACGTAGGAGTTCGTCACCACGCATGATCATTGTCACTTCAGAGCCGAAAGATCCAAAAATATGAGCCATTTCGATTGCGATAAAACCTCCACCTGCAATGACAATATGATCAGGTAATGAATTGATTCTCATTATGGAATCAGAAGTATGAAATGGTGTTTCGTTTAATCCTGAGAATTGTGGGATAACAGGACTGGCACCTGCCGCTATGACAATTTGATCAGCTGAAACTACTTCTTTGCCCACAGTGACAGTGTTTTTTGAGTTGAACGCAGCTTTGTCTCTATAAACGGTCACATTTTCAAGACTTTCACGGTAATTGAGACCTGCTTCGGCGATCGGATCTATCCTTCCAAAAATTCGCCTTTGGATTCCCTCCCAGTCAACACCGGAGAATGAAGAGTTGACGCCTAGTTTATTTGCCGTTTGAGCGTTAAGCGAAAGGTCTGCTGCGTAAACGAGCATTTTTGAAGGAATGCATCCACGATTCATGCATGTTCCACCAAATTCAGCCGGCTCTGCTATCGCTATATCAAGGTGGTCGTGTTCAGATCCGATAATAGTATTGCCTGATCCTGCTCCAATTATTAACAGATCGTGATGAGACATATTTTAACTTGAAGCCAAAAGGCAACCTAGGGAACGTAAAGTCTGAGTTCCTGCCCCCAAAGACGTCGTGATGTGCTTATTCCAGAGTGTGTAACGATAGAGGGGGTAATCTTTTGAAACTCCCATTCCACCATGGCAGTGTTGTGTAGCGTGTGCGATTTCTGTGGCGCGTTCTGAAGCCCACCATTTAGCTATCAGAGCATCCTCGAGGGCATCGAGGTCTGCACTAAGTCGCCATGCAGCCGAAAATGTTGTCAGTCTAATACCACCGACATTTATGAATTGGTCTGCCAAGCGTTGAGTTACGGCTTGAAAAGTTGCAAGTGGTCGTCCGAATTGTTCTCTTTCGCTTGTGTAGGAGGCGGTCATTTTAAGTGCTGTTTCAGTTACTCCTAACTGCAGAGCACAAAGACTTACGAGCAAAATCTGGAAGAGCCAAGCAACACCTTCCTCACCAGTGAGTTTTTCAGCCGGTGTTTCATTGAAGGACAACTCCCAGAGTGGTTCACCTCGGGTTGAGTCGCTTGATTGCATATTGATACTCGGATCTTTAAGGTCCACTATGCAAATAGCAGGTTTATTATCGGTCATCACGGTTACTAGAGCTGAGTCTGCAAGATTTGCATATTCGACCACGATTTTCTTACCGTTTATGACTCCGTTTTCATAAGAGGCATCCGGTTCCATGAATTGGTCATTTAAGAACTCTTGTGCTGCAAAGGTTAATAGTTTTGAGCCGTTCACAACTTCCGGTAGTAAAGAGTTTCTCTGTTCGTCGGTGCCGAATCTGTCTACTGTCATTGCGGAAAGCAAAGTTGGTAGCAGTGGAATAGGAGCTACATGTTGTCCCTGTGCACGAAGTAGACATACAAGTGCAATGATGTCCAGGCCAGCCCCTCCGACATCTTCTTTAAGCGTCGCTCCTGTTAATCCAGATGAAACAAATTTTTCCCAGAGCTCTCTATCAAACCATTCTTGAGACTCTTCGATTTTTTTTAAAACTTCTACATTGAGATGATCGCCAAGAATACGCGTAGCTAATTCTGCGATTTCATCATGTTCTTCAGCGAGATCAAAGTTCATTTTTCAAACCTCATCTCCGTCTTTTCTCTCTCGGTAAACCGAGTCCGGCCATTCCAATTATGTCTCTTTGTATTTCGTTCGTTCCTCCACCAAAAGTTAGAACCCAAACGGACCGGTATCCATTTTCTATTTGCGACGCTAGATCTAAGCCGGAGTCACCTTCTATCAAGTGACCCGTAGCTCCAATAACTTCAGTGAGTTGTGTATAAATACGGTGCATGGATTCCGAGCCGTGAACTTTTATCGCTGATGCATCTGCAGGACTCATTTTTCCATTGGTATTTGCATAGGCAACCTCCCAGTTGAGAAGATCGAGGTATCGTACGAGAGAACGACATTCAGCGAGTTTCATCTGAACCCATTCCTGATCAATAACTCTTCTTCCATCTGGCAGTAAATTTTCACTAGCCCAGTCGATTGCATCTCTTACAAGTCGCACCATTCGACCAGCTGCAAAAAGTGAAACTCGCTCATGGTTCAGTTGACTGGTAATCAAATTCCAGCCCCCGTTGATCTCTCCAATTCGCATACTGTCAGAAACTCTGACGTTGTCATAGAAAGTGGCTGTTGTATCAGCGGCGCCGAAAGTTTCAAAAGGTTGTATGGAAAACCCGGGATCTTTTGTGTCAACTAAGAAAAGAGTGATCCCTTTATGACCCGGAGCTTCAGTGTCGGTTCGAGCGGCGAGCCAAATGTAGTCCGCATTATAAGCAAGACTTGTATAGAGCTTTTGACCATTAATGATCCAGTCATCCCCATCTCTGATCGCTCGTGTTTTTAGAGAAGCAAGATCGGTTCCGGCTTCTGGTTCGGAGTAACCAATTGAAAAGTGAACTTCCCCAGCTAGGACTTTTTTAAGAAAGAAATCTTTCTGTTCCTGAGTTCCGAATTCTCTAATAGTTGGACCCACTGTGTTAGTTGTTAGGAAAGGTATCGGACACCATGCTGCTTGAGACTCGTTGAAAAATATGTATTGCTCGATTGGTGTGAACCCTTTTCCACCATGTTCGACCGGCCACCCAACGCCCAGCCAACCGTCTCGCCCTATTTTTTTGATCAGATCTTTGTAAGGCTTATTTTCCGCAAAGTCAGCACTTTTTACTTCAGCTCTGATTTCTGGGGTCATCAAGTCACTGAAATAAGATTTCAGTTCTTTGCGAAGTGATTCTTGTTCTTCAGTTAAATCGATAAACATTTAAACCTTTCAAATTAAATGCCGGTATGTATGCAACGAAAAGCTAATTTCGCGGAACAGAATCCCAGGAAGCACCCTTGTAGGGATCCGGTTCTTTAGGTAAAGCAAGCACTCTTTCGCCAATTATATTACGTTGCACTTCATCTGTACCACCTGCAATGCTCACCCCAGATGCTGCCAAACACCCTACGGACCATTTCTCAGCCTCTTCATCTCCGATTTCCCAAGCCTGTCCGCTGGTGCCGATGATTTCCATTGATGCGTCACGGAAAAGTCGAGCTAATAATGATCCATTGAGTTTTGCGATTGAACCTTCAGGACCGGGCACGCGGCCAGCAGCCACAGAGTCACGTACCCGCTGTCCGATAAATCGGCGAATTTTCTCTCTAATCCAGAGATTGGAAAGTATCTGTCTGATATGAGGATCAGTGTTCTTATCCAAAGCTTTCGCTAATTCTATGAGTGTCGGACTGCGATCCGCCGTTAAGGATCCTCCACCGGCTCCTATGGAAACACGTTCAAACATGAGCATTGAAACTGCGAGGTTCCAACCCTGGTTAAGGTCACCGAGTAATTGGCTTGAAGGGACTCTGGTTTCATTGAAAAATACTTCGTTAAAACCACTTCCACCCGAGATTTGTTTCAACGGCTTTACTTCTACACTTGGGTCACTGAAATCGATTATGAACATTGAAAGACCTTTATGTTTAGGAAGTGATGGGTCGGTTCTAGCGATGACCATTCCTAAATCTGCGTAGTGTGCTCCGGATGTCCAAACTTTTTGTCCTGAAATAACCCACTCGTCGCCATCTCTACTTGCACGTGTTGACAGACTCGCAACATCTGACCCAGCACCTGGTTCAGAAAATAATTGGCACCATATTTTCTCCCCTGAAATACATTCCTTCATGAAAGTATTTTTTTGTTCATCTGTTCCGTATTGATCCAGCATTGGTAGACACATTCCATGAGAGATGTAAAGGGGACCATTAGGAAGGCGCCAGTCTCTTGCTATTTCATCAAAAAGCTCCTGATGTTTCTTAGTTAGTCCGGCTCCTCCATATTCTTTGGAATATGGTAAAGCTGCTAATCCCGCGTTAAATAGTTCTTTTTGAAAATTTCTACATTCCTTTACGCGTTCAGGGTCATCTTCCAAACTTGATTCGGATTCGTTAACGCGTTCACAGTTCCCTTCTAGGAAATTCAGTACTGCGGCTCGGAAAGGTTCCTCGTCCTGAATGGGGGAGTCGAGAGTTTGATCATTTTCTTGCATTAAATGAAAGTAGTGCCAGTTATCCCCTGAGTGCAATTACTGAGAGAAAATTCCTAAAGGTGTGTTCTATGAGGTTGGAATTTCACCGATCCAAAGGGATCTGGTGAGTTCAGATAACATTGATTTTAGATCTTCGGATGGTAGAAAGTTGCGGTTAGGTTCCCCGATCTTGTGAGCACCCCAAGAGTTGAATCTCCCTAATCCGACTGGACCTATATGAATACCAGAAGGATTACCTCCGAGGAAAAATTCTCTATTGATAAGACTTAGCGTGGAGTGGGTGTCCTCACTTTCGTATTCGGAGGGTAGATGCAAGGCATTTTCGAATTGTTTGATAATGACTGGTCTATCTGGTTTCCAATACAGATCTTGGAATTCGTTTGGTAGTTTTATCACATTGGTAAGCAGGCATCGTCGAGCTTGGAGAAGCGAGAAGAAATCGTCCACCTCTGCACCTATACACAAAGCTTCATTTCGGGCATCAAATCCTGTTCCAGCTACTTCTTTTAATGCTCCACTTCCACTTCCACTTCCAGGAGCGAAGATGACGTCAGCCCCATAGTCGAGAGCTTCGCTCGCTGCTGTTACTCCCCAGACGGCGTCGGGTTTTCCACCATTACCGGGATGAGGAATTGAAACAACATCAATATTGGGATCGATGTGTGTGACACCATTGGTAAAACCGTCGCCGTAGGCAATAGATGAAGGTTCTATTTCTGAATCGAGTATCACGGCAACGGTCTTGGTCACAGTTGCTGATGCTGCTAGTGCTCCGGCGAGAAATCCTGCATGGCTTTCAGGAAAAAGCAGGGAGGCCAGGTTCGGATAATGTTTTTCGTGTTGTTGGTCAATTCCGATGAAATCGACGTCAGGGAATTGAAGAGCGCTGATTTCTGTTTCGTTACTTATTTCGGCTCCGATGGTGACAATTAAGTCACAACGTGCATCAATGAAGTTTTTAATCGATGCCTTATAATC
>Ga0206683_10003659_pt1 | contig 10133 bp, 9 predicted proteins | sample M280m12015metaG_FD_155483 | JGI IMG/M metagenome (GOLD analysis project Ga0206683, IMG submission 155483) | Ammonia-oxidizing marine archaeal communities from Monterey Bay, California, United States - M2 80m 12015 | ecosystem: Environmental > Aquatic > Marine > Intertidal zone | place: USA...
CATCTGGTGATACCAGCACCGGACCGATAGGACCATAACTATCTCGGGATTTACCGAGACCGAACTGCGGTGGGCGAGCGCCAAGTTGCAGTCGTCGGTCTGAGATGTCTTGCCCGACTGTTACCCCAGCCACGTGAGACCAGCTGTCCGCTGCGGCTATGTCACGGGCCTGTCGGCCAATCACAACAACCAGCTCCGCCTCATAATCCCCTCGTTCGGTTCGTAGATCCACATCACTAAAGGGACCAGAGATGCATGATGGATACTTTGAAAACACGACCGGGATCTCGGGAAGGTCCATCTTTGATTCAGCCGCATGATCTTTGTAGTTGAGGCCAATTCCGAAGGAATTACGAGGCCGCGGTACCGGCGGACCTACAACAGACTCTGACATCATCCCGTCACTTTCATGATCTGACAAAAGTGCCGATAATTCGTCGAGAGCGTCGACGTCTTGGATCGCGACCATCGGATCCTCGCTGATCTGTCCCTCAGATATTCTGAGGAGATCGTAAAAGTTGGCGCCCTCTACGAGGGCTGCCTTACCGTTAACATTCGCAAAGTTGAATGACATATTTGACCTTTGGTTGAGATCGGCGATCAGCGACCAATCACCACGACGATAGAGCGGACACAGAAGTCACAGCAAACGTCGAGCCGTTCTCAGGTCATTGAATGTTGCTTTAAATCAGGACACCGTCGGCAACCACTAGTTGACCGCGACAAATAGTGTGGCGGACACGGCCTACCAGTTGCTTTCCGATCCAAGGGTTGTTGTCACTCTTGCTCTGCAGGCTGCCATGATCAGCAGTCCACTGCATCTTGGGGTCAAAGACAGCGATATTGGCCGGGCCACCAACCCGAATTGGCTGACCTTGTGATTCCATAGCCGCTATTTGAGCCGGGCTATGCGAGAGCAGAGTCACGAAGCGTTCGACACTCATCAATCCGCTATCAACAAATTCTGTCCAGATGACTGATGCCATGGTCTCGACGCCAAGCATTCCGGGCGGAGCATCTGCCAAGCTGACGTCTTTGGAGGCTGGCGAATGTGGTGCATGATCCGTAGCAACAGCATCGATGGTGCCGTCAAAGATGCCGGCACGCAATGCCTCAATATCGCCAGCGGTCCGCAAAGGGGGATTCATTTTCCCGGAAGTTCCTAGGCGTTCAACATCGTCCTCCGTCAAAATCAGGTGCTGGGGCGTGACCTCAGCTGTAACGCGTACGCCTGAGGACTTAGCGGACCGAACCAAATCAGCAGCCAACGAGGTCGAAATATGCAACACGTGATACCGACCCTTTGTCGCTTCGGCTAACCGCAGGTCACGTTCAACAATTACCGCTTCGGCTTCCCGGGGACGCCCCTTTAATCCGAGTCGTTTCGCTACTGCTCCATCATTGATGACGCCCCCCTCAACCATCGCGGAGTGTTCAGCGTGCTGACTAATGACCGATCCCGGGAGATCACCGGTCGCAGAAAGTGCCCTCTCCATCAAGGCAGCATCATCGACAACAGTGCCATCATCAGTGAATATCCGAACACCCGCTGCATAAAGATCTCCGAAGTTGACGAGTTCGCGTCCTTCGCGGCCTTGAGTCACAGACGCCGAAGTGTGCACATCGCACGGTGTAGTGCGGCCTATTGCCAAAACCTCGTTGACTAAAGCAACGCTATCGATGGTGGGAATCGTATTCGGCATCATCACGCATGCAGTCACCCCGCCCAATGCCGCCCCAGCTGCTCCAGATGAAATGTCCTCACTTTCTTCTCCCCCGGGAGTTCGGAAGTGCACCTGTATGTCGACGAAACCCGGCAGCACCAGAGCATCGCTAGCATCGACGACTAAGCCCTTGCCTTTTAAGGTTCCAGCCGGAGCGATCTCGGCAATCATTCCTGCATCTACCAGCAGGTCAACGGGTTGCTCGCCCGTGTTACCGGACAACAAACCGCCGCTGATCACTACCGAATCTCCCATTGGGTCCACCATATGGGACAAAACGCGTATAGGACGTGCCTTTACCTGCCGAGGTATCATTCAAACGTGCAGTCGCAGCGTGCCCAGAGCAATCTTATTTCTTCAGCGCAACTGGAGTCGTACGAGGCTGACGGCTATTTGCATTTAGATCGATTCGTCGGAGACGCAGCCCTGTCCGCTCTTCAAACAGCAGCGGACGAATTCGTCGAGATTAGTAAGCACATGACCGAATCCGACAAAGTCTTGGACCTGGAACCAGGCCATTCGGCTACTGCGCCACGCATTCGGCGTTTGAACTCCCCCGTCGATCGCCATGAGGTCTTCCGGCATTTTGCCCTCGAGGGAGAAGCGGCGGAGCTCGCCTGCGCGATCCTGGGTGGTCCCGCGCGCTATCACCATTCAAAGCTGAACTACAAATGGTCCGACGGAGGCGAGGAAGTGAAATGGCACCAGGACATCCAGTTTTGGCCACACACAGATTTCAGTCCCCTCACCATCGGGGTTTACCTTGACGACGTCGACAATTCAATGGGCCCCATGGGCGTACTCCCCGGTAGCCATAAGGGTCAGCTTTATGACCAATACGAAAGCAACGGGAACTGGGTTGGATCAATGAGAGCCACCGACGTTGCGAATCTTGACCTCGATCAGATGGTTTGGCTGACAGGTTGTGCCGGGTCCGTCACTGTTCACAACTGCTGCATGATTCACGGCTCCGTGCCAAATGATTCGACAAAGCCCCGACCGCTCTTGTTGCAAACCTATTCCCGTGCTGACTCATATCCGATAGCTCATATTGGCGCCAATGGCGTTACCGGAGCTCTGAGCGGTGCGGTTGTCGGCGGGACCTCTCAGCAGTGCGTGACCGTTGAAGGTCGGCAGATACTCGGAGCGCCTGACTGGTCTCAAAGCGGAGCGCCCACGATCTTCGGATCGCAACACGATAAGGGTTGAGGCCGATGGCGTCTCAGCCGGACTTCTTTGACAAGTTAAAAGACACACTTATTCGCGAATTGCCAGAGTGCCTAGACCTGATCGGGGTTGAACGTTTATCGGGTGGCGCGAGTATGGAAACCTACCGTTTGAGGATCACTACCCCCTCGGGAGAGCAACTGCTGTGCATGCGACGCGGTGCTGGCGGCATAGATCGAGACAATGTGAGTGCCGTCGGCTTAGCTACTGAGGCGCTCCTAATGCGCACCGCGAAAGGCCACGGCGTAGCCGAGCCCCAGATTCACTACGAACTGGAACCGGCAGACGGCGTCGGTGTTGGTTTCGTGATGGAGTGGCTATCGGGCGAAACCCTCGGTTCGCGCATCGTTCGCTCTAGCGACTTAGACGGTGTGCGGCCGCTTCTCGCTGAACAATGTGGGCGTGAGCTCGCCAAGATTCATGCAATTGACGTTGACGCAACAGGTTTACGAGGACGCCTCCAAGTTCTGAGCGCGGCCGAATACGTGGATCAGGCCTGGGGTAGGTACCAAGATTGGAACACCGCTCAGCCCATGATCGACTTCACCGGGCGGTGGCTTAAAGAAAACTTGCCGGAGGAGACGGAGTACCGATTGGTGCACAACGATTTCCGGAACGGAAACCTGATGGTTAACGCCGAAGAAGGGTTACAAGCTGTCCTGGACTGGGAGACGTCCTACATCGGAGATCCGATGCGTGATATCGGATGGATCTGCACAAATTCTTGGCGATTCGGCGAACGACAACTACAGGTAGGTGGTTTCGGAGAGCTTGAAGACCTCATCAAGGGATATGAGGCAGAATCAGGTTGGGTGGTAGATCGAGAGGCAGTCCGATTCTGGGAGGTGTTCGGCAGCTTCTGGTGGGCTATTGGCTGCCTAGGCATGGCTGATCAGTACCGAACAGGACCTGATGCCACAGTCGAACGCCCTGCAATCGGCAGACGTTCGTCAGAATGCCAGGTCGACTGCGTGAACCTATTAATACCCGGCGTTGTCGAGCTTGTCCGACCTCTTGGGCCGGAGCGGCAATCAGATATGCCACGGCTTGATGAACTGTTAACCAGCGTTCGTGACTTTCTGCACGAAGACGTAATGTCGGCCACAGACGGCCGAACCAACTTTCTCGCCCGCGTAGCTGGCAACTCTCTCGACATCGTCGGGCGGGAACTTTCGCTTGGGCCAGCGTTGCTCGAACGCGAAGTTGAGCTTCTCAGCGGCCTGCTTAACACCAGGGGCAGCGTGGACGAGTTGCGGTGGCAACTCGTGCATGCGTTACGAGATAGAAGCATGGAACTAGATCGACCTGACCTTCATGTGTATTTGCGCGAGTCAGTGGTCAACCAAGTCGCTATCGACCAACCGAAATATTCAGGTTTTCAATTCGCGGCGGGCAACCCCGAGGACTAGCGTGACGGCATGACTGTTCACGACATGCACCTCGAGATTTCAACAGATGTTGCCGCTTCACCCGACGCGATATACGCGCTCGTGTCTGACCTGAGTCGTATGGGCGAGTGGAGCACCGAAAACATTGGCGGCGAATGGACTAACGGCGAACCCGGACAGGTTGGATCCCGCTTTCTCGGTACCAACCGAATCAAAGCCTTTGAGTGGTCTGTACCGGTGGAGATAACGATCGCTAATCCGGGTGAGTGCTTTGAATTCGTTGCGGCTCCAGATGACGGCCCATTTGTTCGATGGACGTACCAAATCGAGGAGTCCGCTACCGGCTGTACTTTGACGGAGGTCTGGGATGTCATGGCACTACCACCCTCTTTGGCCAAACTCGATGAGGAAGGTTTAGCGGGACGCAAAGCTGCAGTTCAGGGCACGATTGAAGCCACCTTGGAAGGCATAAAAGCTGCCGCCGAGCAATGAGCGAGTCAGTCGTCGAAGAGGCCGCTACTTGGTTGGAAGCAAACCCGCCTTCCGAGGACAAGATGGGTTGGCTGGAGAAGCTGGTTGACTCAGGGTGGGCAGCGCCCTCTTGGCCCAAGGAATGGTTCGGACGGGGGCTTTCCTCCGACGATGCACGAGCAACCGATAACGTGTTTCGGGCGGCGAGGTACCCCTCAAAGTCATCTGGCCAAACCGTTTCGAATGACTCGGTATTTGGCGGTGACGATGCCCAAGGATGGGGGCAAGATGTCGTCAACCTTTGGGCCGCGACCATCGCATCTCATGCCGGCGATCAACTCAAACAACAGGTACTTCGAGACCTCTTACTTGGCAAGACCTCAATGTGTCTGCTCTATAGCGAACCTAACGCAGGTTCCGATCTCGCCGGGGTCCGAACATCGGCGGTACGTGACGGCGACGAATGGATAATCAACGGGCAGAAGGTGTGGACTTCTGGCGGCAGGCAAGCCGATTATGCGTTTCTGATTGCTCGAACCGATCTTGACCAACCGAAACATCGCGGCCTTTCATTCTTCTTTCTGCCGATGAAACAAGCCGGAGTCGAGGTTCGGCCCTTGCGCCAAGCGACGGGCGATTCACGATTCAACGAAGTCTTCCTAACCGATGCTCGCGTCGCAAATTCGCACATGCTCGGAGCGTTGAACGAGGGTTGGTGGGTGCTTACATCTGCACTTGCCTATGAGCGAGCCGCTATGGGAGCTACCCAACAACGACGTTCGTCGGATGTCATCCGTGCGGCACGGAACGCAGAGAGTGAAGCTCCAGCGCCGATTCCCGACCTGTCTCTCATCGAGTTGGCGCGAACGAAAGGCCTTACGCAGGACCCCGATATACGACAACAGCTGATCAAACTCCATCAATGGCGCACCCTAAACGAATGGAATAATCGAAGAGCTAAGGCGGCTATCGAGCAGGGCACCACGACTCCCATTGTTTCCTTGGGAAAGCTTGCCATGTCCCGGATGTTGCACTTCGCTGGAAGTCTTCAAGCTCGAATTCTCGGAGCCGAGGCGACGCTCGGAGGCGACACCTCTTCAGAGGGCGCTGATGCAACCTATTCGATGTTGAACGCCTTTTTTACCTCTATTGGAGGCGGGACAGACCAGATACAGCGAAACATTATTGGAGAGCGAATTCTCGGTTTACCGCGTGAACCCGAAATAGACAAAGCTCTTCCCTTCCGAGAGGTACTGAATAGCAACGTTTGAAATGCAGACCCTGCCGGAAGTTCACGTTTTTGCTCCATAGACCGTGATAGTTCCGGTACCGTTCGCTACGTGCCAGACAAGTACTTCGATGTAGACGGGATCGCTACCCTCGTGCACCACCGTGGAGACACAACTCTTCCTGGTTCTCCGCCAAGCTTCGAGGAGGGACAGCCAATCCTGCTGCTTCATGACGCTGGTGTGAATGGCAACACCTTTGGTGACCTCATGGACCTTCTGGTTCTTACCAACTCGCCTGTCAGTTTTGATTTGCCCGGCCATGGTCGAAGCGGCTCCTTGGATAGCCTTGGTTCAGTGGAGGCAATGGCTGCTCACGTTGAATCCCTGATATCCCCGTGGGAAATTTCGGCCCTTGTCGTGGTTGCTGATGGCCTAGGGGCAGCGGTTGGTTTCGAACTGGCGGCTAACGGTCATGTAGATGTTTCGGATCTAATTTGCTGTGGAGCGGTTGGTCCCGCTGTTGACTTACAGGAAGAGCTTCACGACCTTGGCGAAATCACATCCGGCAAGGCGCGTCGCCAATTCGACACGAGCGGCTACGCCCCAGACCCCGACGAAAAGATGATGAGGAAAGCCTTCAGTCATTGGGTGACGACCGATCCTCGAGCAACCCTAGGTGCCCGCCAAGCTCAGTCGGATTGGAACAATCGAGTGGATCTCTCTCGCCCCGTTTGCCCAACAGTCGTGGTAGTGGGCGAACATACAGAAGAACGACACAAGGGTAGTAGCTACCAATTCGCTGAGAGCATCGCTGATGGAGCCGTAGTAACGATGCCCGAGGTAGGTAGACACCCCGCCCAAGAATCGCCTGCGGCTTTCTGCGCGATGGTTGAGGAAACAATTTCAACCAGGCGCAAAGACCAATGACCAAGAACGCCTTCCCTCGCGGCGCTGCTATTGCTGGTGTCTACGAACATCCAAGTCGATTCTCACCAAACAAAACTGAATTTCAGATCATGGCTGAGTCGGCTAAAGGAGCTCTCGACGACGCTGGCCTTCAACGCACCGACGTTGATGGTCTATTTGGCGCCTCAATGTCAATGGGGATGATGGGCATAGTCGACCTAGCTGAATATTTAGATTTATACCCCGACTACTTGGATGGAACCAACATCGGAGGGTCCTCCTTCGTAGCGCACGTCACCCATGCAGCGGCAGCAGTAAATGCCGGTCTCTGTCAGGTTGCATTAGTTCTCTATGGCTCCACGGCTGCGTCAAACTCGATGGCGATAGGTACCGGCGGTACTGGAGGCTCTCGCAATCCCGATGCCGCATTTTCGGCGCCCTACGGAATGACAACAGTTGGAAGTTACGCAACCTATGCCAACCTTCACATGGCTACTTACGGCACCACGAGCGAACAGTTGGCCGAGATTGCAGTGACGATGCGCCAACACGCGGGCCTTAATCCGCTTGCGAAGATGCGGAATCCGATCACGGTCGACGACGTATTGCAAAGCAGAATGATTTCTCGACCGCTCCACTTACTTGATTGCTGCATCATCAGCGATGGCGGTGGAGCTGTTGTTGTTACATCTCTAGAGAGAGCACGGGATCTAGCGAAGCCGCCGGTACAGCTTCTTGGTTGCGGAGAGGCCGTCCAACATCAGGGCGTCGGATATAGCGACATCCTCACTATTGCTGCAAAACAATCCGGGGCGAGGGCCTTCGAAATGGCTGGGGTCAAACATTCCGATATCGACCTCGCCATGATCTACGACTCTTTCACAATTACGGTGCTTGCCACCCTAGAAAACCTCGGCTTTTGCCCTGCTGGTGAAGGCGGAAACTTCGTTTCCAACGGAGGTATCTCCCTTGGTGGCACGCTTCCAGTGAATCCGGATGGTGGTGGCCTCTCATCGAACCACCCGGGAATGCGTGGCATTTTCTTGGTGATCGAAGCGGTAAAACAGTTACGCCAAGAGTGCGAGGCCCGGCAGGTACCCAACGCTGAACTGGCGCTTGCTCATGGAACTGGCGGCACCATAGCTGACAAACACAGCGGCGCTACCTTGATTCTTGGAGTCGATCGATGAGTGCTATCGAACATCCACTCCCGTTCGCTAGCTGGGAATCTCGCGGGTTTTGGGAGGGCGCTGGCCGCGGTGAATTGGTCTTACAGCGCTGCCAAACTTGCAGCCTGGTTCAACATCGGCCACGGGGGGTGTGCGCTCATTGTCTTGACAGTTCCGCATTGTCCCATTTCACGGCGTCTGGGTTAGGAAAGATTTACAGCTTCACTGTTACCGAACAGAACCAGGCGAAGGGTTTTGCTGAGGCATGTCCCTACGTCATGGCATACGTCGAACTGGACGAAGGTCCAAGAATGCTCACTGTGATCGTCGACTGCGAGCCCGATGACGTGGCCGTTGGCTCACGAGTGGTGGCTGACTACATTTCACAAACCCGTGATGATGCCGAAGTGTTCGCCGTCCCAGTGTTTCGCCTCAGCTGAGCGCCAAATTTTATGCTGTTGGACCTTCACACTCATTCGGTTAAGTCTGATGACGGGCGAGCCAAAGTCGAAAATTACTGCAAATGGATTCGCAAAAAGGAGTTACCGCTAGATGGGTTTGTGTTGACCGAACATCGCCAGTTCGACGCAGAGTCAGAGTACAGGCACCTCGAAGACGAGTATGGGTTGGTAATCCTGAAGGCGAGCGAGGTTGAAAGCGATTTCGGGCATATTCTCGTTTTCGGTGTCAACGAAGATCTACAGGCGGCGATCGATTTCACAGATGTCCGATTGCCGATAGGTGATGTCCTTGATGCAAGCAAAAAGTGTGGTGCGTTCGCTGCGCCATGCCACCCTGGAAGAAAACGTGTCGGCCTCTTCTCCCACTACGAGGAGCGGGGTCAAGTTGATGGAGTTCATACGGTGGAAGTGTTAAACGGAGGCTCCATTCCCGGTGAAGATGAACTGTCCGTCGAAATGGCATCGAGGTATAACTACAAGGGCTTTGGGGGCAGCGATAGTCACGTCGTCAGCCGGATCGGTCTGTGTGCGACGAATTTTCCAGACCAAATAATCGGCAGTGTTGGTGACTTGGTCGCCGCTTTGGAGGGCGGAAATTTTGAAGCCGTTAGCTTGCGAGAATCCCCGGCGGATTAATCAATCAGCGCCACTGTGCGGACCGTCAATTCCTCCAAGCTGAAGGACGACAAGCCGGCCAAGCTTGTCTCGATGACATCACTCCACTGAGCAATCCACGGTGAAGGGACCTCTTTACCTGTTAACCCCCACAGGGCCCCAACGGTCGCCCCGTTGCAATCGGTATCCCATCCTGCGGAAACAGTGTCACCAATCGCGGCTCCGAAATCGTCTGGGTTTCGCACAAGGCCCCATGTAACGAGCGCCAAGTTATTAACCGTATGGACCGGTGACATGCCTTCATAGGTCGCCTGAATAGTTACGGGTGTTGGATCGAAGGCAGAGGCCAATCCCAGATGTACCGCAGCAGCACAATCAGAATTCGATGGAATATAGGTGGCAGCCTCTTCAAAGGCTTTGTCGTGTGGAAGGCCAGCACCTACGAGGGCTCCTACTGCTGCTACCACCACTGCGCCATAAACACCTTCCGCCCGATGACTTAACGCCGCGTCGGCCTCCGCCATGCGCGCCGCTATTTGGGGCTCGCCAGGATTGATCCAGCCGTAAAGGTCCGCACGGATTTGGGCACCGATCCAATCGTTGAACGAGTTTTCACTGCATTCGTCCAAATCCATGTTTGGCTCGGCGCCATATGCGAATCTCATGCCAGCGCGTTCTAGCAATTTGACGTATGCCTCGCGTTCCGCGGTGTAAACGATTGCTCCCGGTAGGTACCTGAGCCACATCCGACCAACGTCAGCTGTAGTGAAATTCCGCCCGTATTGTTCAAGGAGCATCAGTGAAACGACCGTGTAGTTGATGTCATCGTCTGGGATTGCGCTTGTCATAATCCCTTGGCAGGCATCGGCGTGCTCTATCGACTCGTTAAGATCTGGACGAAAAGGGACGTAGTCGCGGAGCGGAAAGGCTTCTGCAGCCGTGA
>Ga0206683_10003662_pt1 | contig 10123 bp, 7 predicted proteins | sample M280m12015metaG_FD_155483 | JGI IMG/M metagenome (GOLD analysis project Ga0206683, IMG submission 155483) | Ammonia-oxidizing marine archaeal communities from Monterey Bay, California, United States - M2 80m 12015 | ecosystem: Environmental > Aquatic > Marine > Intertidal zone | place: USA...
ATATATCCTTTCAAAGTAAATAGATCTTCTTCGGATGCATCGTTATGAATAGATGCTGGTTCTTCTTCCCCTAAAATAATGCCAGCTAAATGCCGATTTTCATGTATCCCTTCAATTCCATCTGATGTTTGTTCGTGTACATTGGCACATTCAAAAAGCCTGATACTGGGTGATCCATTTTTTATATTAAAGTCAGCCGCTTTCATGAGTCCAGGCAATAAAGTTGTCCGGAGATAAGCCATTTCCCTGTTCAATGGGTTCATCATTTTTACCGATGTTTTACCGGATAATCCCGATACTTCTTCATTCTGCAAAGAGTTAGAATATACCTGGTGAAAACCAAAGCCGGCTAGGGTAGATCGAATTGGTTCAATCTTAGCTTCCGGATCAGGCTGTTCATAACGATACTCACCATATATGTTTTCATCAGAAGGAATTGCATCAAACCCTATCATACGGGCAATCTCTTCGATGATATCAATTTCTCTTTCTATATCTGGCCGATAAGATGGCGGTGTGCAAGTCCAATTATCTTCTGCATGTGTATACTCAAAACCAAGCGCTTCTAAAATACGATTAATATCTGCGCTATCGACTTCAATTCCCATGATCAGATCTAATTCAGATCTTCTCAAACTGATTTCGGATGCAGTGATTATTTTAGGGTATTCGTCCACCATATCAGAGACCAATTCACCACCAGCTAATTCCTGTAAAAGAGAAACTACACGACAGAATCCATTAACTGCACCATCAGGATCTGCGCCACGTTCAAATCGTTTTGATGCATCAGTGCTCATTTGCACACTTTTTGCATTCTTCCTGGTAGTCACAGGATCAAAATAAGCGCTTTCGACTAAGACAGTTGTTGTTTCATCTGAAACTGCCGTAGAGAGTCCACCCATAACACCTGCCAGAGCAACTGGTGTTTTTCCGTCGGTAATAAGTAAATTTGTTTCACTTAATTCATGTTCAACTTCATCTAAAGTTGTGAGTTTTTCACCCTTTTTTGCACGCCGTACTAAAATCTCTTTTTGATTCAGTTTATCATAGTCAAAAATGTGGGTTGGATGCCCCATTTCAAGTAAAACATAATTAGAGATATCCACTAAATTATTAATACTTCTTTGTCCAGCCGCCTTGAGTTTTTCAACCATCCATTCTGGACTTGAACCCACCTTTACATTTTTAACAATTCCCCCTATATATCGTGGGCAATCATCTGGATTTTCCATGGAAATGGATAAAGATTTGTTTCCTTTAGCTTCGACAGATTCAATAACAAGCGGTTTGAATTCACGATGTGTTGCAGCAGCAATGTCCCGTGCCACACCTTGATGAGAAAATGCATCCGGTCGGTTCGGAGTAATATCTAATTCCAGGGATAAGTACTTATGTCCATAGGCTGTCATGAAATCATCTCCGGGATTCAGATCATCCGGCAAAACCATAATGCCTTCATGCTCATCAGTAATCTGCAATTCTCTTTCAGAGCAGATCATTCCTGAAGACTCCAGTCCTCTAATCTTAACTTTTTTGATTTTAAAATTTCCTGGTAAAATTGTGCCAATAGTTGCAAATGCAATATTTTGTCCAGCTTCTACATTTGGAGCACCACAAACAACTTGATGTATTTCTTTGCCGTCATTGACGGTACAAAGTTTTAGTTTATCAGCATCTGGATGTTTTTCGGCTGTGTCAACATGAGCAATAATCACACCTGGTAAATCGCTGGGGACACCTACAACTTCTGCTTCTAAACCAGTTTGAGATAGTAATTCAGCCAACTCATCTGGCGTTTCTGTAACATCAACAAATTGTTTTAACCAATCAATGGAAACAATCATGAGAATTGCTCCAGAAAGCGAACATCCCCATTATAAAATAAGCGTATATCATTAATTTTATGTTTCAACATGGCAATTCGTTCCACGCCCATACCAAATGCATATCCATGCCATTTTTTACTATCATATCCTACATTATCCAAAACAGCAGGATCTACCATACCACACCCTAAAATTTCCATCCACTCATGCCTTTCATCATCCCATATGTCCACTTCGGCACTGGGTTCAGTAAAAGGGAAATATGATGGTCGGAATCGCATTTTTTTATTGGAACCAAACATTTGTCTAACAAAAAATTCAAGACACCCTTTCAACTGGCCAAATGAAACGTTCTCATTAATATAGATTCCTTCCACCTGATGAAATAGGCAATAGCTTTTGTATCCAATAGCTTCATTTCTATAAACACGCCCCGGTACAATGTATCGAATGGGAGGATCTTCATTTTCCATCAAATGGATTTGTCCATTTGATGTATGTGTTCTTAAAACAGTTGTTGGATCAATAAAAAAAGTATCCTGCATATCTCTTGCAGGGTGATGCTCTGGAATGTTCAGAGCAGAAAAATTATGAAATTCGTCTTCCACTTCTGGTCCGTAGGCCACGTGGAAACCTATAGATTTGAATATATCTTTAATCTCAGAGAGTGTTTGCTCTAGAATATGGATAGAACCAATTCTTGGTGTTTTTCCTGGCAGAGAGAGATCAATGGATTCATCTTCGGCGATTTGCTGAGTTGCAGCTAAGGATGCGACTTTTTCATCGAATTGATTGGTGAGATCTTGTTTTAAAATATTGAGATCTTTACCCAGTGTTGGACGTTCTTCCGGCGTAGCCTGCCCCATAAGAGCGAATAATGCTGCAACTTTACCCTTGCGTCCTAAATATTTAGAACGGAGTTCATCTATGTCCTTGGGAGTTTTTGGGAATGATTCGAGATCGGCCAGGAACTGATTCCTGACCGACTCGAGTTGTTCCATCATTGACATTTCAGTTAGACTGACGCTGTCAAATCGGTAAAGGCTTGCGGATCATTCACCGCCATATCGGCCAGAATTTTCCGATCCAAGTCAATACCTTTGGTCTTCAGACCATTTATAAAAGCTGAATATGTTGTCCCATTGAGCCTGCAAGCTGCATTGATACGGGTGATCCAGAGTCTGCGAAACATACGTTTACGCTGACGCCTATCGCGATAAGCATATAGCCCTGCTTTGACCACTGCATCTTTTGCAGTTTTGAAATTGCGGCTCCGGGCACCATAGTAGCCTTTGGCCTGCTTGACGATTTTCCGATGACGACGATGTCGCGGTACGGAACTATTTGCTCTTGGCATTTGTTATCGTCTCCAGTTTTTAGACGCCCAACATGGCTTTCACGAGCTTAGCATCTCCGGATTTGAGTATACCTGCTTGTCTCATTTTCCGTTTAGCTTTATTCGATCTGCGAATGAGCATATGTCTATGGTTTGCTTTGTTTCGTTTAATTCGGCCAGAACCTGTAACCTTGAAGCGTTTTGCTGCTCCGCGTCTTGTTTTCATTTTAGGCATCTAGCACTCCTATTTTGCGTTAAGGATTATTGACATGCGTCGGCCTTCTAAAGGAATATTCTTTTCGACCTCTGCCACATCTGCCAATTCTTCGAGTACTCTATCCATAACAATTTTTCCCAAGTCAATACGGGACAATTCGCGCCCTCGGAACATAAGAGTGATTTTTAATTTCGCTCCATCTTCCAAGAACTTTCGGCCACGGTTCAATTTTGTCATGAGATCATGTTCATCAATCCGCGGTCTTAACCGAATTTCTTTAAGTTTAACAACGTGCTGTTTCTTTTTACTCTGCTGTTGTTTTTTCTTTTCCTCGTATTTTAATTTGCCGTAATCAACGATTTTGCAAACCGGCGGTTTCATACCGGGGCCTACTTCCATCAAATCCAATCCGACATCTTGGGCTCTTTCTAATGCAGCTTCAAGAGATACAACACCTAATTGTTCTCCAGTTTCTGAAATTAACCGAACTTCTTCAGAAGTTATATCGTTATTCAGTCGCTGCTTCTTTTTCTTTGCTATGGGAGAGTCTCCTATTTATTATTTCTTCATTAAGTTGATCAATTAAAGTATTTAAAGGAAAAGTTCCTGTATCTCCTTCAAATCTTCGACGGACAGAAACATTTTTATTTGTTTCTTCTTTTTCACCTACAATCAACATTACATTAATTTTTTCTAATTCTGCCTGGCGAATTTTCGCACCAATTTTATCTGCACGATCATTTAGTTTTACACGAATTCCCGCTTCACGAAGCGTAGTCTCAACTTCTGAAGCATAATTTAATATTTTATCAGAAACAGGTAGAACAGCTACCTGAATTGGTGCAAGCCATAGCGGGAAGTTACCGCCAAAATGTTCAATCAGGAATCCAATAAATCGTTCATGTGTTCCCAAGGGAGCCCGATGAATACATAGTGGCGTTTTCTCACTTCCATGCTCATCTGTGTAAGTTAAATCAAATTTTTCAGGGATGGCAAAATCAACTTGGTTTGTAGCTAACGTAAACTCTTTTCCAATGGCACTCCAGACCTGAACATCAATCTTGGGACCATAAAAAGCTGCTTCACCGAGAACTTCTGTAAACTCTATTGAGCCTTCCTGAAGCGCTTCTCGAACCCATTGTTCTGTCTCTAACCATAACTCAGGTTCGTTTACATATTTTTCCCCTAATCCTTTTGTATCATGCAGACTCAAGCGCATAGAATATTTTTCAATGCCAAATATTTCGAAATACTTAAGGTACATGTTGCACACAGCTAGGAATTCTTTCTTGAATTGTTCTTTGGTACAATAAATATGAGCATCATTCATCTGCAGACTTCGAACACGCATTAATCCAAATAATTGACCGGATTTTTCATAACGGTAACATGTGCCGTATTCAGCTAATCTAACAGGTAGATCCCGATAACTTTTTGGTGTGGCCGCATATATCTTATGATGATGGGGGCAATTCATAGGTTTTACATAATAGTCAGTCCCATCAATATCCATGGCCGGATACATGGAATCCTTATAATGATCTAAATGACCGGATTTTTCATATAAAGTGCCTTTGGTCAAGTGTGGCGTACGGACCTGATGATAGCCAGCTTTTCTTTCTGTCACTTTTGCCAATTGCTCCAATTCTTCTATCATAACTGTACCATTAGGCAGCCAAAGCGGCAAGCCAGGTCCCACTTCTTCATCAAAAGCAAAAATATCGAGCTCTTTACCTAATTTCCGGTGATCTCGTTTTTTGGCTTCTTCAAGATTATGAAGATGAGTTTTTAGAGCATCTTTACTGGCAAATACAGTTCCATATATGCGTTGCAGCATTTTATTTTTTTCATCACCGCGCCAATAGGCACCAGATGTTGATAGCAGTTTAAAATATCTTATCTTTTTTGTATTTGATACGTGGGGTCCACGACAAAGGTCGGTAAAGTCACTTTGGGTATAGGCAGATATGACATCTTCGGGGTTGATCTCGCCAATTATCTCAACTTTATAGGACTCACCCATTTTGTCAAACATTTTTACAGCATCTCCAGCAGACATTTCCGTACGAAAAATATCCTGACCTGATTTTGCTAATTCTTTCATCTTTTGTTCAATTCCGGCAAGAACTTCATCGGAAAAAGGAACATCCACATCAAAATCATAGAAAAAACCATTTTCTATGGTTGGGCCTATGGTAACCTTGGTTTCCGGGTAAAGTTCTTTCACAGCCTGTGCCATTAAGTGAGCTGTGGAATGAAGTAAAGTATCATGGCCTTCCGGCGTATCACCTGTGAATAGTTCTAACGAGCAATCTTGCTCAAGCGGACTGTTTAGGTCTGTAAGATTGCCATCAATCCTGGCCACAACTACTGCACGTGCCAATCCTGAACCGATACTATCGGCTACTTGTTGTGACGTAGTGCCTGTTGGCATTGTTTTTACGGAATTATCCGGTAATGTTATATTGATTTCAGTCATACAATTGTGGAATGGCTACACCCTGATTATCTTTGAAATTTCCCTGCAAAAAAGCTGCGAAAATTACAAAGAGATGTAGATGGTTTTAAATGAAAAATAAATATGTAATTCTGTTCATTATTGTTAACCAGGTCTATTCAATGAAAACGCCTTTAGCGGAACTCCACTCCCAGTCTTCCAAGCCATCAGGAACATCATACTGATTTACAAGGTAATGAAGCTCACCATTGAGCCAGTAGCAGGCACTTTTCTCACTATAGTAACTCGTATCTCTTGTTGCTGCTCCTACGACAACAACATTGCCGTCTGACACACGAATATCATAAGCCAGACCAGTTCCAAAATTGGTCAGAGGACCACCCGGCAAATCATGAATGGTGCTATTCTTCCAATATTGTGGAAATGAACCACCCGTAGTTTCTTCCTGCCCAGTAAACTCATACCAATCTGTGTACCCGGCAACATAAATATCTTCACCATCTACAGAAATACCCTGTCCATATGCTCCATAAATATCCCAACTTGAACCTCCAAGAGGCAGGTCAGTCCTGTTACCGGCATTCCGCCAATGACAAGCTTTTGGAACGTACCCTGCAAAATTATCAGGTTTCATTGTGTAGCCTGCGTAATACCTTGTATTGCCATCCATAATGGCCATATCATTCACTTCCCCATCACCACCGCTGGGTACAGAAAGGTTGGTTCTGTTATTGCCATTTTTCCAGTAGCAGGGAATAACATAATGATGATTATTCATGTAATAACCGCCAACATATACATCACCATTACTACGGAGCCCAACAGCAAATGCCTGTGAATCCCCATTGGTGGTCAGATCGATCCGTTGTCCATTTTTCCAGTAACAGGATCCATCATTATACCACCCGGCAACATATACATCACCATTACTATCTACAGTAATGGCTTCAGCCTCTCCTCCATTTCCTGGGAGATCATAGCGGGTCTCATTGATCCAATAGCAGGCATCGGATGCTTCCCCTGTACCAGAAGTATATACCGTACCATTAACAACAACTATATCTGTTGCCCAGGCTCCACCGGGAAGTTCGACCCTGGACCCATCTACCCAGTAGCAGGCAGTAAGAGTACCTTCACTATTATAGGATTCGCCTACTATATATACTGTCCGACCAGAAATAATGTATGAATTACAGATTCCGTCCCCATCATCATCAGGGCCATCATTAGATGGGTCATATATACCGGATGAACAGTCATCACAGCCATCTCCATCCGTATCAGAGCAGACCATTTTGTCAAAAGGGTCTGCATCATCCACATCTAAAACACCATCATTATCATCATCAGCATCCACATCGTCACAGATTCCATCTGAATCATAATCATTTGCTAAAATCTGACTATCCACACAAGTATCACAGGGGTCATCTTCATATTCACAGGTCCGATTATCTATCGTTGCAGAAGGATCGTAGTTACATGCATTCATATCTGTGCAGCCGCACTCATCACACGTATTCCATACTGCCATATCGATCGTTCCCACATTCCCATTTCCACTTGCATCTGATAAGTAAATGCCTTCTCCTTCATTCATTTTCCAGTAACCTGCCAGATCTCCAGATGAGACATAACTGCCTCGATCTAATGTTGCGTTCATGTCATTATCAGAATTAACCAGTTCAGCGATCTCAGATGTGCCCAAGGCCTTGTCCCAGATCGCAACTTCATCCATAGAGCCATACCAGATATTTCCATTATTGAATTTCCCAATGTAAGTGTTCGTGCTTTCTTCTTGGGGTGCAACACCTGTGGCCTGATCAACCTGTGCACCATTGGTGTATAGGGTCATCGTGCCCGATGCAACATCAGGATCATAGGTAACAGCCACAAAGGTCCAAATAGCTTCTGGTAATGAATCTGGGTCCTGTACAATTGTATAGTTGTTATTGTGACCTGCTGAGAGTTTCGCTCCTTGATTCCAGGGTGCCCACAACGCATGCCCTGTATTTCCTGAAATAATATTGTTTCCAACGGCATAACCATACGTTCTTTTCACCCACGCGGCCTTTGTATAAGATCCCTGGGAAAGCATATCCCCTAGGTCCACATGGGAATTAGACCCATTAAAGGAAAGATAATAATCACCATTGTCGATATGGCTCTGACAACTGCCATCATCATACGTTGCATTGCTGTTGTAATTGAACGCGGTAGTGTCCGTACACCCGCATATGTTGTTTCCGCCTGCTACACCTGCGCAATCTTCTGATAGAGGCTCTTCATCTTCTGCACAGGCCCAAAAGACCAGACTAATAATTAATAAAAATAATATATGTTTAAACATAGTTAAGCCTATTTAGTGTAAAGTGAGAAACATTAATAATTTGACGAAAAGGACAAACGCATCAGAGCAGGAGTCCCGCCACTATTACCATCGATAAAGCCATAGCCACCTACCACAATATCACCATTGTCCAGCTCCATTATGGACATGTTAGCGTGATCAATATACTGACTAAAAATTATCTCGCCTTGAGAGTTTACCCACTTAAAATTACTACTTCCGTCAATAACATAGTAACCACCATTGGATGATGGTGTTATATCGTAATAGCCGCTAACGGTTGGTTCAACAATATGACAATCATTCCAGATTCCACTACCTGATACATTCCGCTCCACCAGATAGTTATTCCTCCAGCTATTACAATATCCTGCGCCAACATATCCACCATTTGGTGATTTGCAAATGGCATAGATTTCGGTACTACCCACCGACTGGATGTTCTTTTTCCATATCTGTTGGCCATTGGAATCGGTCTTAATGAGAAGAGCCTTATAGTCACCATGCTGAGTTCCTGTATAGCCTCCTAAAACGTATTCACCTTCATCCGTTTCTAATATTTCATTAATCTCATTTGCAGCAGAACTGCTGTATATCTCGTGCCACATTAAATCACCTGTACTGCTGTATTTTCTAAGCACAGCCTTGGAATTATTTCCATTATCATTCCAGGTACCCGTCACAACATAATCGCCATCTGCGGTCTCTATAAAATCTCTCGCCCAGTCATTATTTTCGGTACCACTGTCCACCAAATACCACTCGACTGATCCAGCACTATTTGTTTTTACTAAAAATATATCCGGGTAACATCCAGGGAGTGTATCACACTCATAAAAACCTACCGCAAATACACCACCATCCGCGGTCTCACGGGCACTATATAATGCAGTCGAGTTGTCATATGTCTGGTGCCAGACCACGTCGCCATTAGAGTCTGTCCTGATCAAGAGACCTTTATAATTAGATGCTCCTGCAATAATAAAACCTCCATCCGATACTTCACGGACGCACCAGCTCTCATCACCGATATCTCCATAGGTCTTTACCCATTCTACGTTGAGTTCTCCAATCTCATACTGACAGCTGCCATCATCATAGGTAGCTAGTTCATTGTAGTTGATTGCGTCGGAATCAGTACACCCACATATATCTTCACCACCCCAAATTCCTAGACAGTCTTGGGTACAGTCATTTGTTGGATCATCATCACAGACACCACAACTGTCTTCTACGGCTGATCCACCCGGTACACCTGCACAATCATCAGTACAATCATTTGTCGAGTCATCATCACACAGCCCACAATTATCAATGGATGCAGTACCACCCCATGATCCTAGACAATCCTGGATACAATCATTTGCAGGGTTGTCATCACAAACATTACAGCTGTCAAGCACTGCCAACCCACCTGGTACACCTGCGCAATCTTCGGGATCTTCTTCTGGGGAAGAACATGTCCATAAAAAAACTGCCATAAAAAGTAAATAATATTTTTGGCTATTCATTCTTTATTGATACATCTAATGTTTAATAATTACCCTTGTGTTAGTTGGGACTCAGATCAGATGGATCTAGACGAAGCAGTGATATGGGGCCACCACTATTACCTTCTCGGAATCCGAACCCGCCTATCACCAGATCACCACCGTCCAACTCAATGACAGATTGATTCACATGGGCCAACTGCACACTAAAGCTGATATTACCACTTTCATCTGTTTTTGTCAGGTAACAGATATCATCGATGAGATAGTATCCTCCATCTGATGACGGGGTCATGTCATAGTAACCATAGTGACTGCTCTCATCAATAAAGCAATTTTCCCATGCTATGCTGCCGGAACCATTACGCTCTACCAATAAATTGCTCCTCCAACTATTGCAGAACCCTGCTGAAACAAAGCCTGCACTTGGAGTTTCACAGACA
>Ga0206683_10003665_pt1 | contig 10117 bp, 13 predicted proteins | sample M280m12015metaG_FD_155483 | JGI IMG/M metagenome (GOLD analysis project Ga0206683, IMG submission 155483) | Ammonia-oxidizing marine archaeal communities from Monterey Bay, California, United States - M2 80m 12015 | ecosystem: Environmental > Aquatic > Marine > Intertidal zone | place: USA...
TAAATCATCCTCATGAAATGAATCAATATCAGATTTTGTTTGTAAAATTTGTGCTAATTCCGAATTATACCACTCGATTAAATAAATTTTTGAAATTGGACTATAATTTTCTTCATTAAAAGATAAACTTGAAATTTCTGGTTGGAAACCTAATGAACCAGATCCTTTAATTCCATTTTTAAATTGAAAAAGATCAACTACTGCTGAATGAGTTAAAAGATTTGAAGATATTGGAGAATATGCAACACCCATTAATTCTGCCGGTCCTAATGGAGTTGCATCAGTTATAATATAGTAAATTGTTCTCCCATTAGAATCCCAACTTCTATGAGCTACAAAAGTTACAGAAAGTTCATCTTCATTAATCTCAGTAATTTGGCCTCCAGAAAATGACATTCCATTACTAATTTGCTTATCAGAACGTACTTTCATCTGACCATCTGGCCATACAATTTGAGGAGAATTAACTATGACGTTTGTTTCGTTAAATTTGATTCGACCAGATTTTTCAGCAGCAATTACTTCAGAAGCTGATTCAAAAACAATTTCTTTTTGACCTGTTTTCCATGTGACTTCAATTATGGATCCTAATGCGGTATAATCTAATTTTTTTGGGGTACTAGAAAATAGTTCATTTTGGAATCCAAAAATACCATCTCCTTTAATTCCATTTTTAAAAATAAATAATTTTTGCAAATTATTTTCTGGAATGTTTTGAATGGATTTAGATAATTGAATATTCCATTTTTGTTTTTCTGAAATAGTGTTTACATAATCTTTATCACTAGCGTCAGTGATTATGTAAAGAATTTCATTACCATTATGAATTCCTTTATGCATTGGAATTGTAGCTGGAACATTAGCTCTTGAAAGTAATAATGTAGGATCTTCTTTTTTAAATTCAAACTTTTGTTCAAGTACCTGAGTAGGTTGTCCTCTAATCCATCCATCAACACTAACTGTTGTAGTGAACTCTTTAGAATTTGTTGAATGTAATGCAAGTCCTGCTCCTGTAAATTCAAAAGAACCTGATTTTTTTTCTGGATCAATTAAAGATAGACCATAAATTGTACCTTCATTAACAGTCCAAGTATCTTGGCCTTTTACATCATTTTGATTAATTTCATGTAAAACGATCACTTTTACTAATTCACTAGAAGTGAATGTTAGAGAACCATCATAAATTGTACCTTCATTTGGAGATAGAATAACTGCTAATTGATGATTTTCATGTCCCAGTCCAGGATCTTGAGAAGATGTAATAGTTTGAGTAAAATGAACCTTTTTTGTAGATCCTGCATCAACATATTGATCTGAAAAAGTTGAAACAGAAATAATACCAGTAATAAAAATACCAATAATCAAAATAATTATAATTTTTTTCAATAATTTTGACTAATTTTATTACTTTAAATTATTTGTCTTAATTGATTTTATCCAGTGTAAATGCATCATGTATGGCACGTATAGCTGAATTTGTGTCAGAATTTTTTACTACTAATGCAAGATTAAGTTCTGATGAACCTTGAGTAATCATGGATACATTCACTTTATTTTTCTCAATTGCTGCAAAAACTTTTGATGCAACACCAATTGTTCCTCTCATTCCAGAACCAATTAATGCGATAATAGATACTCCAGTAGTAACTTCTAATTTTTTGATGATTTTTCCTAAAAGATCCATCTCCAACACACTAACAGCTTTATCAAGATCAGTATTTTTAACTACAATTGTAATACTTGATTCAGAAGGATTTTGAGAGATCATCATAACATTAATTCCAGCGTTTGCTAAAGTTTCAAATATTTTAGCTGCAGTTCCAGGTGTTCCAATCATACTGCCACCTCTAATATCTATTAATCCATTATTACGAATATGACTTACACATTTTACAGTATTTTTTACAGATGTTGAGGGTGTTGCTGTAACTAAAGTTCCTTCATTATTTGTCATAAAAGAGCTTCTAATTTTCATGGGTATTTTTTTTGCCAATAAAGGCTCAAATGTTCTTGGATGAATTTGTTTAGCACCAAACAAAGCCATTTCAATTGCTTCAATGTATGATACTTCTTTGAGTAATTTTGCATTTTTAACAATTTTTGGATCTGCAGTCATTAATCCATCAACATCACTCATTAACCAAATTTCATCTGCTTTGATACAAGAACCAATTATAGTTGCTGAATAATCAGAACCTCCTCTACCAAATGTAGTTGTATGTCCATGTTGATCTGCACCTGCAAATCCTCCAATCACAGGAATTATTTTTTTAGAAAATAAAGCATCAATATTTTTTGATACTCTTAATCTAGTTGTATCTATAAGTGGTTTTGATTCACCAAAATTAGAATCAGTTACAATACCTACTTCTTTACCAGTTAAAGGAATTGATTTTTTTGTTAAATCATTAATTGTTGCTGAAACTAATTTTATAGATAATCTTTCACCAAATGAAATTAAATAATCCATTGATCTTGACGTTACTTCACCTAACAAAACTAAACCATCTATTAATGCAAGAAGTTCTTTGAAATCGTCATTTAATTTTACTAATAATTTTTTTTGAACATTAGATTTTTTGATTGTTTGTTTTGCTAACTGTTTATGTCTATTGATAATTTTTGATGCAAGTTGTTCTGCTTTAGATTTATTTTCTTTTTTAATTGATTCAGAAATTTCAATTAGATCATCTGTAGTTCCATTTGTTGCAGAGCAAACTAATACAATTTGATGTTTTTTAGATAGTACAATAACATGTTTAGCTACTGCTTGAATATCTTTTGTATTGGATATTGAGGTTCCACCATATTTTAAAACAAGTTTCAATTCAAACTATCTGAATTATTCAATGTTTAAATGCTTTAACTTTCCACGCGTGGAGCAAGATAAAAGTGAATTCTACCTATATTTGCAACTTTGAACTCAATTCTAAGTGGTTTTGCGCTTGAAAATTCGCATGTGATAAATCCTGCATTGCTACCTACTGCTTTAACTACAGGGTTAAGATATTCAAGACTGTAAGTACCAACGCTATCAGCTTTTGAAGAAATTTCTTCAATATCTTCAGAATCTTTATCAAGATCAATTATTACCTCTCCAGAATCACCTTTTCCTGAAAAATCCCCTTTAGAATCAGATGTATTGATAGTCAAGTAATCAGATACAACTTGTACATCGCCAAGAATTTTATCAAATTTTGATGAAGTTAAAATTATTTTAGAATCATATGGAATTTTTGGTAATGGTGTATCAGTTGCAGAACTTTCAATAAGACGTATTTTGTATTTTTTATTTTTTCCAACTGTTACAAGTAACATATTTTCTTCAGAAATACTGATTTCAATACTATCTTTTTTATCTGCACGTTTGATAAGTTTTGAAAATTCATCTATTCTAACTCCAAATTTAATATCACTATCACATTCATATTTTTCAAATGCTGAATTTGGCCAAGATATGTCAATAAGAGCAACATGAGATGGATCCATTCCTCTAAAAGTAATTCCTTCAGCTGTTGCAACAAAAGTTGCTTCTTCAACTAATGTAGAAATTGCAGAAATAATAGCTTTAAGATCATCTGAACCACTTGTTTTAGCTCCGAATGTCAATTTAATTTTCTTGACTATAAGTTCCAGTTAAACCTTATGTGTAATCACGCCAAGTGTATTTACACTTTTGACAACGATAAAATCTAGTTGTTGGCTCATCAGCACTTCTAGTTTGAAACATCCAAGCTACTGCTTCACCATGACCACATTTTTCACAATCAATTTTTACTGTAGGATTAGTGTCTTCTCCTTCATTTCCTTCAAAAGCAAGAAGTGAAAAATCAGGTTCATCTTCACTAATAGTTTTTTTCTTTTTTGTTACTTTTTCTTCTTCAATGTAATCACATTTTGAACATTCAAGTCCAGAATCACCTTTTTTGAGTTTAACCTCACATTTGGGGCAAAATTTCAATCTAATTTACCTTAATTTTGAATTAAATAATTCTTTGAATTCTTCAGCCAATTTTATTGCAGATTCAGTTGATTTTTTAACTTCAGTTAATGGTTTGGTACTAGAATTAATTCGCATCCAACACTCATTGGTTAATGGATGTTTAACAATTACGCCTGCAAAATCAACATTTGAAGCATTTAGAAGTTCATGTTGAATAATGTATAATATTCCAATATCAGTTTCTGTGATAGAAATACTGATTTCTTTGGCTTCTGAATTGATTATTTGTGCATTCATGTATTCAGAAAAAGAACTTATTGCGGATATAAATCATATGAACAGAGTTATGACAGAAAGCAAAATTTCACAAATATCACTTGTAAAATCTAAAGAAGAGTACTCATCTGATGAAAATATTGAAATAAATGTCCAATTTTCAATTGAAGGAGGCCTTAGAAATGCGTTCAATGAAGCAAATTGGACTAAAGCATACAATAACAATGATGTCTCAATGAAACTGAAATATGGTGTAAAATTGACATCTGGGGGATTTAGGAAAAAGGAATTAGGAAGAACTATTGATTCATATCGAAAAGCTGCAATTTTCTGGACAAGAAATCCAAAATTAGTTAATCCAATGAAAGATAGAAGAATTTGGGTTCAAATAGCAAAAAACTTTGAACCATTTATCAGACTTTCTGAAGAAGAAGTTAGAGAGGAATTTCTTGATTTTAATGAAAAATTTGTATTCAAAGCATCTGATTTAGGAAAAGGCAAACACAAGATTGGAGCAGAAGTATTTTCATCATGGCAAAAACATGATTATACTGAACCAGGAAATATCAAAAACAATTCTAATGAAATTGAAATAACAATCAATTAGGATATAAGGAACTTTTTTCTTGAATTAGTAATGGCAAAATATGATGGTCTACTAGGACAACCAATTCTTGAAGTCGAAGAACCTGATAAAGAGAATGGAATTACATTTATCTTTAAAGATAATAGGTTTATGTTTATCAAACCAGTTGACGGAAAAATTGAAACCATATCAATTCCAGAATAGGTGATTATGAATGGGAAAATTTGATAAAATCAAAATGTTGGAATTGGTAAAGGTTGAAGATCCAGATACCGAAGGTGGAATGACATTACATTTTCAAGAAAACATAACATTAAAAATTAAAAATGTTGATGGAAAATTAGTTTCAGAATTCGTTTAAACTAATTTCTTACATATTTTTCATAATAACTTATTGCTAATTCTTGTACATCAGATTGAATTGAACCAGGTCTTTCTTTTCGAATTTTCTCAATTGCTTGAATAGATGAATATTTTTCATATTTAATAAAATAACATGCAAGAATTGTTCCAGCTCTTCCCAATCCAGCAGCACAATGAACCATTACGGATTGATTGTTTTGAATTTGGTTTTGAATAAATTCTACTGCTGAATCTATTCCTTCCATATCAGGTGCATGAAAATCAGCTGTTGGTACATGCAAATAATCAATTTTTTCAGTCCATTCATCAGGTAAAGAATTTTCAGTCATGGTAACAATAGATTTTACTCCTTGATCTAGTAACCAATCAAATTCATCCAAAGATGTAGGAATTCCTGATCCAGCCAATTTTTCTTCAATTAACCAAGAAAAGTTAGTAGGTTTTTTTGTAATTTTACCATGAACTTTTCTCCAAATATTACCAGGTTTACTCATATTATCATTTAATGAAATTTACTATGTTTTTAGCATTACGAAAAAATATTAAAAATAAAACAATTAAAATTTAAATTATAAAAAATATAAATTAAAAAAATATTTTTAGATTATGAAAAGTTAAATACTGTTTTATTAAAAATGAAATTGTGCCTACTGCTTATGTATTATTAAATTCAGATTTAGGTACAGATGTATCAATTATTACTGAAATTAATCAAATTCTTGCAGAAGAAAATGTAGAACATGAGGTAAGAGGAGTTTATGGAGTATACGATATAGTTTTAAAAATATCATCTAATAATGCTGAAAAATTACGAGCAATAATTACAAACAAAATTAGAAAAATTAGTAAAGTTCAATCAACATTAACCATGATGGTTATTGAAGAACAAGAGAATCTATAATTTTTTAATTTCATCAATTACTTTAAGCATATCTGATTCAGTATTAAAAAAATGTGGAGATACACGAATTATATTTTTTTTCATTATTTCTCGTACAGCTAAAATAATATTTTGTTTTTCAAATTTGTCAACAATTTTTTGGGGATCAAAGCCTTTAACGTTAAATGATACAATGCTAGTTCGTTCATTTGGATTATCTGGTCCATAGATAATAATATTAGGTATTTTTTCTAATTCCTGTCTAAAAAGTTTAGAAAGGTATTGATTTTTTTTATGAATATTTTTCATACCAAAATTTAACAAATACTTTACAGAAGATTCTAATCCTACAATTCCAACATAATTTCTAAAACCAGTTTGAAATTTATCGGGTAAATCCTTGAAAATTAAATTATTATTTTCTATAATTGCAGATTCACCACCAATTGTTTTTGGTTCTAATAGTTCACTTGATTCTTTATTACAGTAAAATAAACCAGTTCCCATTGGTCCACATAGCCATTTGGATCCATTGAAGGACATAAAATTACATTTTAATTTAGAGACATCATGTTCTCCAATACAGCCAATTGTTTGTGCACTATCAATAAAAAATGGAATTTTATTATCAAGAATTTTAGAAATTTTTTCTATTGGTAAAATAGAGCCAGTGTTGTATAAAGCGTGACTTATTGCTACTAATTTTGTATTATTATCAATATTTAATTTTAAATCATCTAATTCAAAAAATCCATTATCATCTATTGGAAGATTCCTAATTGAAATCCTATCTTTTAATTTAATCCATGGATACAAATTTGAATGATGTTCATGAGTCATTCCACGAATTATAATATTAGATGTATTATCAAATGAAAGTCCATTTGCAACAATATTAATTCCATCAGTAGTACTTTGGGTTAGAATTACTTCTTCAGGTTTACAACAAATTATTTTTGCAATGATTTTTCTAATGTTAGCTAGTTTTTCAGCTACAAATAATTCTGAATCTTTAGAATCAGGACCCAGAGAATTATATGAAATTAAAAAATCCTTCATTGAATCAATACTTTGAGATGGCATTAAGGATACAGATGCATTATTTAGATAAACTTTGTTTGATAAAGGAAAATCATCAGAAATATCTTTTGATACCAAATTCATTATTATATCTGTAAAATCCTACTTTGGTGTTGGATAAAAATCCTGAGATAATTTTAGATGATAATTTAGAAAAAATCCAAAATAAATTTAGAAAAAATGTACCAAGTTTAGTATTATGTTCAGATTCTTTTCATAAAATAGAATTTTTAAATAAATTAATTAATTCTGTAGAAAATCCAATTATTTTTGTAGATATGGATTTGTTATATTCAGGATATATTGAATCAAAAATGATTCAAAAAAGAGAAAATTTAGTAATTTTTCAACCAAATAAACTAAATTGGGAAAAAGAATTATCAGAAATTATTACCAAAGGATCAAAATCAGAATTTTTAATTATAATAGATTCTTTTAATGGAATTTACAATTTATTTGATGATTTAGAATCTGCAAGATTTGTTAATTCATGTATAATGTTACTTTCATCATTAGGAAATCAAAGTAATTCTACAATTTTAATCACTGCAATGGCTAGAAAGAAAGACAACAATCAATGGACTTTATCTCCAGGAGGAAAACATATTTTGAAATCAGCTAAAATTGGAGTTTATTTTCTCAAAAAAATTCAAAATGATCTTAAAATTAAGAGTATAGATGTATAATAAAACAAATTTTCAAGCGATCTAATTTTAAACGCCGTTATTAAATTTCAAACAGTGTTATAGCAACATAAAGTTAGGAAAATTATATTAAGCTCGAATCATGATTTTATTTTATAATGCCAGTAGCAATACTTCCTGACATCAGTGAACAAATGTGTATCGGATGCGCACTATGCGTAGAAATCTGTACAACACTTGGTCCAGATGTCCTTAGAGTAAAACCAGTCGAAGGCTGGAAAAGAGGAAAAGCATTTGTTTTCTACCCAGAGAGATGTATTACTGATGGTGCATGCATAGGTGTATGCCCAACAAAAGCAATCTTTTGGATGAGACCAATGGACTTTACAGTTGGACAACCAGTTCCACTCCACAAAGACTCAGTCTTCGTTAAAGGTTGGACTGAATTAATCGATTAGATTAGTTCTACAATTTTTAATTTCTTTTTATTATTTTATTTTCCTAAATTCATACATAATTAAGGAAAAATTAACTATTTTTTAGAAAATCCAAATTTTGATGACCAATTATTCTTTTGTTTAGTTTCCTGTTTTTTTGAAAGATAATCTAACATACCATATGTAATTATAAATCCATTACCAACTAAAGTAGAATCTTTGGAATAATTCTCTTTATTAGAAATTAATTCATCAGGTAAATCTTTGATTTTTTTAGTTTTAAGATCAAAAAGTCTAATTTTTTTGCCATTTTCTAATTCAATTATTGCATCTCCACTTAAACCCTGTATAGAAAAATTTTCAAAAAATCTTATTGAACCACTCTCTTTTAATTTAATAATACAGTCAAAAGTTAATTTTCCTCCATAAAATAAAATTTCACGTGCAGATAATATTGAATCCTGTTCTACATTAAGAACCATAATAGTATCAGCATCAAGAGATACAGTATTTACAATATCTTCAGCAATAATTTTTCCATTTGGAGCAGAAACACTTGTTCTATGTTCTTGAATTTGAAAAATTCCAACTCTACCGTCTTTATCCTCAACTCTATATTTTCTACCATAAATATTACCAATAACAGCATTACCATTTTCTACAATAATTTTAGCACCATTTTCAATTTTATACTTATTTTCTAATGGATTAATAAATTTGAAATCCCCCTTTGTAAGACGAATATTACTTTTAAATTCCTGTGTCCAAGAAGGACTAGTAATACTTCCTTGCATGATTATTGTACCATCATAAGTTAAACTTCCAGCCATAAAATTTCCTTTAATCGATAAAGTACCAGTTGCTTTTCGTTCTAATTCAATTTCACCAAGCGTTTTTGAACCAAATAATCTTGTTGCTGTAGAATTTGATTGATTTAATGCAGTTACCCATTCTTCAGCATTTTTCATTTCTTTAGATAGTTCTTGTCCTAAAATCTGATTTTTTCTTCTAACATCTTCTTCACTTTCATCAGAATAAACCCTAGAATTTTTAATTTTTTCAAGATCTGTATCAGGATATTTTTTACCAATTTTTAGATCATCATACGCCTGTTTAATTTTAATAAATTGTTCATTTTCTCCACCGCGATCAGAATGAAATTGTAAAGCTAATCTCCTAAATGCATCTCTAATTTCTTTCTCTGTTATTCCTTCTACAATTCCTAAAATATCATAATTAGATTCAACCATTTTTTATCAACTTAGTTAGGATCAGTACTCATTTTCCTATACTTGTAGTTTATCACATTACAAGATATCAATGATTTGGAAAAGTTTGTAAAAAATTACTCATAAAATTAATTTTTTCTTATTTTAACTAAAGCGATTATGGCTATGATAAGAGCAATTATTCCAATTCCAGTTGCCCAAACATCATTCATGTCTATTTCATCTTGCATTTGATTATTGGAATTTTCTAGATTTTTAACAGTATTTTCTAGAGAAATAATTCGTTCAACAAGTTTTGTATTATCATCAATAACTTCAGTTAATGCAAGATCAGCTAATTCAGGAAATTCAATATAAGATCTTTCTGCAATTGGAGGGGGATGCATAGATAAATTGACAGGTATATCTAAAATTTTTCCAATAAGATTTGCTTGAAAATATCCGGATACTGTTGGAGTAATAAAAGCATAGTATTTTCCTGGAACATCATGATCATTTACTAAAGGTAAAGTGATTGTTTGAGTTTTATCATATACAAATTGAACTTTTAGTAATTTTCTTAATCCTTCAATACCATTTTGAAATTCTTGAGAATTTGCACATTCCATAGATATTGAAATATCAGGACAATCCACTAATGGACTAATATACAATTCAAGTGCATTTGTTTCACCAGACA
>Ga0206683_10003676_pt1 | contig 10102 bp, 4 predicted proteins | sample M280m12015metaG_FD_155483 | JGI IMG/M metagenome (GOLD analysis project Ga0206683, IMG submission 155483) | Ammonia-oxidizing marine archaeal communities from Monterey Bay, California, United States - M2 80m 12015 | ecosystem: Environmental > Aquatic > Marine > Intertidal zone | place: USA...
GTGTTTTTAAATCGCCTTCAGGAGTAAAAATATAAATTTCTCCAGAAAAAAGATTTAGCTTGATATCATCAATAAAATCTACTGCATTAGCTTCCGGATTTTCTAGCAAATCCCTAATCTTATTTATCCAACTATCTAAGCTACTATCCTTATTTTTGTTATCTATATTTTTATATTTCCAATGTGCAGCATATCCTTTTTCTGCAATATCATCCATTCTCTTGGTTCTTATTTGCACTTCTACCCATTTCCCATCAGGACCCATTACGGTAGTATGTAAAGATTCATAACCATTAACTTTTGGAGTAGAAATCCAATCTCTGAGTCGATCAGGGTTTGGTTTATAATAGTCCGTAACAATAGAGTATGCCTTCCAACAATCGGCTTTTTCTGTTTCTTTTTCACTATCAAGTACAATACGAATGGCAAATAAATCAAAAACTTCATCAAATTTTAAATCTTGTTGTTTCATTTTATTCCGAATAGAAAAAATAGATTTTGGTCGCCCTTTTATTGTGCACTTTATTTTTTCTTTCTTTAAAGTATCTTTGATGGGTTGGGTGAGTTTATTGATGTATCTTGCTCTCTCTTTTTTTGTTTCATTTAGGCTCAATGAGATGGCTTTATATACTTCTGATTTTGTAAATTTCAGACCTAAATCTTCCAGTTCAGTTTTTATAGCATAAAGCCCTAATCTATGCGCAAGAGGTGCGTACAGATAAAGTGTTTCAGATGCAATCTTTAGCTGCTTTGATTTTGTCATAGCTTCTAAAGTTCGCATATTATGTAATCTGTCCGCCAATTTGATAAGTATTACTCTAACATCATCCGATAGAGTTAAAAGCATCTTTCTGAAATTTTCTTGCTGCAGAGAAAGATTTTTGTCAAACATATCCTCAATTTTAGTAAGACCATCAATTATTCTAGCCACTTTGCTCCCAAAAATTCTATCGATATCCTCCAGAGTATAATCGGTATCTTCTACTACATCATGCAGAAGGGAACATATAATAGAAGTAGCACCTAAATCAATCTCTTTTGCAGAAATATGAGCAACTGCTAAAGGATGGTAAATATATGGCTCTCCTGATTTTCTCCTAACTCCTTTATGAGCATCCATAGCTAAATTAAAGGCCTTTCGAATATCTTTCTTATCCTTTGCATTTGTTTTGTTCTTACAAGCCCTAAGTAAAGCCCTATATTTATTTAGGATTTCTTTATTTTCTTTTTCTATTTCAAGTTTCTTTACCATAAGTTTACGAGAATTAATAAGCAAATATAGGATACTCTTTCATTAAATTAGTTACTTTTCCTTTTACGGAAGAAATTATAGATTCGTTTTGAAAATTCATAATTACTTCATCAATTAAATCTACAATAATAGGAATGGTCTCTTCTTTTATTCCTCTTGTTGTTATAGCTGGAGTTCCTACCCTAATTCCTGAAGTAATAAAAGGTGATTGTACATCGAACGGAACCATATTTTTATTGAGAGTAATTTCTGCTTTTACTAGAGCATTCTCTGCATCTTTTCCAGTTACGTCTTTGCTTCTTAAGTCAATTAGCATACAATGGTTTTTAGTACCTCCAGAAATTACTTTATATCCTTTTCCTATAAAACATTCTGCCATTAGTTGTGCGTTTTTTATTACTTGCTTCCCATATTCCTTAAAAGAAGGATGAAGCGCTTCGCCAAAAGCGATTGCTTTTCCTGCTATAACATGTTCCAATGGACCACCTTGTGAACCAGGAAATACTGCAGAATTCAGTATTGCAGACATCATCCTTGTTTTACCTTTAGGAGTGGTTAGTCTCCAAGGATTTTCAAAATCTTTTCCCATCATAATCATTCCTCCTCTTGGACCTCTTAAAGTTTTATGAGTTGTTGTTGTTAAAATATGACAATGTGGTGCAGGATCATTTAATAAATTAGTAGCAATCAATCCAGCAGGATGAGCAATATCTGCCATAAGAAGTGCACCAACTTTATCCGAAATTTCTCTAAATTTTTCGTAATCCCAATCTTGAGAATAAGCAGATGCACCACAAATAATTAATTGTGGTTTTTCTTTTATTGCACTTTTTTTCAATTTTTCATAATCTATTTCTCCACTTTCTTCTTCCACATTATAAAAAGATGTTTTGTATAATTTACCTGAGAAATTAACAGGAGATCCATGCGTTAGATGCCCTCCATGCGATAGGTTGAAACCTAAGATTTTATCTCCAGGATTTAAGCAAGCAAGCATTACAGCAGCATTAGCTTGTGATCCAGAATGTGGTTGAACATTTACATATTCTACACCAAATAATTCTTTAGCTCTATCAATAGCTAATTGTTCTACTTTATCCACTACTTCACATCCACCATAGTATCTTTTTCCAGGGTAGCCTTCAGCATATTTGTTAGTTAAACAACTTCCCATTGCTTGCATTATCTCTTCACTTACAAAATTCTCGGATGCAATGAGCTCAATTCCGCTTTTTTGTCTTTGGTTTTCCTTTTTAATTAAATCAAAAATTTCCTGGTCTTTTTGCATTTTCTAATTCGTTTTTATTTTTATTTTCGTATCGCAACAAATGTAAAAATTTATGAATAGAGTAAAAGAACTTTTCAAAATAAAATATCCAATAATTCAGGGAGGAATGCTTTGGTGCAGTGGTTGGCGTTTAGTATCAGCTGTTAGTAATAATGGGGGATTGGGGCTAATTGGCTCAGCATCAATGTATCCAGAGGTTTTGGATAAGCATATTATAAAGTGCAAAAAAGCAACAGATAAGCCTTTTGGCGTAAATATTGCACTTCTTTATCCACAAATTGAAGAGCATATTGAGGTAATCTTAAAACATGAAATAAAGATTGTATTCACTTCTGCTGGGAATCCTAGAAGATACACTTCTATTTTTAAGGAGAATGGTATAACTGTGGCACATGTTGTTCCTAACTTACGTTTTGCTAAAAAGGCGGCTGATGCTGGGGTAGATGCAATTGTTGTGGAGGGTTTTGAGGCGGGAGGGCATAATGGAGAAGATGAAATGACAACTATGAGTTTAATCCCTCTTATAAAAAAAGAAATAAAAATTCCTATAATAGCTGCTGGTGGAATTGCAAGTGGAAAGACTATACTTGCTGCTTTTTCTCTTGGAGCAGAGGGAGTGCAGATTGGTAGTTTATTTGCATCATCTAAAGAGAGTTCTGCTCATTATAATTTCAAAAAGGCAATTGTAGATGCATCTGAGAATGACACCATTCTAACCTTAAAAGAATTAGCACCAGTTCGGCTTTTGAAAAATCCATTTTACCAAAAGATATTTGATGCTTATCAAAAAGGAGTAAGTACAGCAGGATTACGGAAGTTATTAGGGAGAGGAAGAGCAAAGAAAGGAATCTTTGAGGGGGATTTAGATGAAGGAGAATTAGAAATTGGGCAAGTTTCTGCACAAATAGAGGAGATAAAATCGGTGAAAGACATAATGCATGAAATAATAATTGATTTTAATAATACAAAACTAGCCCTAAATAATATCAATTTTTAAGCTATAGCTAGGTTACTTACTTTTAGAGATAATTTATCTTGTTTTTATTGGTTATTAAAGTGATAGATGAATAAGTTTTTTTTTAATTACTTTTGTAAATCTGATTATTATTTCTAAATTTGTAATCGTAAAAAATTATAATAATGAAAAAAGTACTTTTACTTCTTTTTGTTTCTTTAGTTTCTCTAACTCCTATGAAAGCATCTCATTTGGAAGGAGGAGAAATTACTTGGGAATGTATAACTTCAGGTCCAACACAAGGAATGTATATTTTTACTATGCGTGTTTACAGAGATTGTAATGGGGTCAATTTAACTACTGCTTCCCAAAATCTTACTGTTCATAATCATCCATTCATCCCTTCCATAGAAGTAGATTGGATTTCTAATTCAGATATTTCTCCAACATGTGACCCTACAAATAGTGGTAACTTAGCCTATGATTGTGTAAATAATATACAGGTAGGTTCGGTAGAAGAATGGGTGTATCAATCACAACCGATAAATTTACCTGGGTTACCACCTGCAGGCGGTTGGCATTTTACTTGGAGTAGTTGTTGTAGGAATGGTGCAATTACAAATATAACAAATCCTTCTGGATTAGGATTTACACTAAGGGCTGTGATGTATCCTTATACACCAACTTCTACAGGCGTGCAACAAAACACTTCTCCTTGTTTTGACTCTTCTCCTTATTTTAACGAAAAACCAAAAACTATTATTTGTAATGGATATCCATTCTCTTATTCGCATAATGCTTCTGATAATGAGTTAGATGAGATTGTTTATTCTTGGGGAGACCCCTTGGATCAAGGATATACGCCAGGCGCACCACCAATCATTCCTTTTTCAGCGCCTTATTCACTAAATAGTCAGATACCTGGGAATCCTACGCTTAATTCTGCAACAGGAGAAATCGCATACAATTCTTTGACCTCTGGTAACTTTGTTACTTGTATAAAAGTGAGCGCTTATAAGTGTGGACAATTAGTTGCAGAGATTTACAGAGAAATACAAGTTATTTTGATTTCGTGTCCAAATATGGGAGGAACCGCACTACAAAATACTAAACCTATTGTAAATCCACCATTTAATGGAGGTACATCTTATAACACTACTGTGTTTGCAGGAGATTTGGTTACATTTAATATCTCCGGAACAGATAATGATATTTATGCCAATGGCTCTGCTCAAGACTTAACTTTAGAGGTTTCTGGGGGGCAATTTGCTTCTGATTATATTGACCCTACTTTATGTTTAAATCCTCCTTGTGCAACTTTTAATAATGGGGCAGGAGTAGTACCTCCTTTTTCTGCTCCTACTACTGTAAACGGTGTATTTGAATGGCAAACTGATTGTAGCCATATTGCAGCCAATGCAGGATGTAATATAACATCTAATCTATATACTTTTTTAATTAAAGTATATGATGATTTTTGTCCAGCACCTGCTATTGCTATTGCAACAGTCTCAGTAGAAGTAATTGCAGCTCCAACTGATAATCCACCTGATATAAGGTGTGCTTCAGTAGATGCAAATGGAAATGTATTGCTTAGTTGGGAACATTTGCTGACTGCTCAAACTTCTACTATTTATAATATTTATTCTTCCGGAACTCCTAATGGCCCCTTTACACTTTTAGACACGGTCGTTTATCCGAGTAAAACATATACTCATAGTGGAGCTGGAGCAAATAATTCATCAGTTTATTATTACCTAACTTCTGAATCAGATTGTGCAGGAGTATCCGATCCTTCTGATACTTTAAAAACTATAAAATTGGATGTAACCCCTATTGCTTCTTCAACTATTGGAGATTTGTTTTGGAATCAAATTCATATTCCAGCACTTACTACTTCAGCAGGAACTTATAGCATTTTTGCTTCAGATGGAAGTGGTGGATGGGCAAATGTTGGTTCTACAGCAGATACTAATTTCCAGTTTCCAGCACGAACTTGTAACTCTTATCAAGGATTTTATGTTTCTTTAGATGATGCAAGTGGATGTGTATCCATTTCTTCTATTGATGGGGCTCCTTTACAAGATACAATTAGCCCTAGCAATCCAATAATAGATGTGGTTACAGTTACAGCTGGTCAATCTGTTATTAGTTGGACAAATAGTTCCCCAGATGTACATGTTTTTGCTATTTATATATTAGATGAACTTGGCGCTTGGATTACTATTGATTCTGTATTTGGAGCAGTCAATAATACTTATACTTATAATGCATCTAGTGCAAATGATCAATCGGAAACTTTCAAAGTTCGTGCTTTAGATAGTTGTTATAATGCAAGTGGAACTTCTTTAAACCATAATTCTATTTATTTATCTTCTGTTTTGGATGTGTGCGAGTATAGTATTTATTTTAATTGGAATGAATATAATAACATGGTGGGTAATTTAAGTCATTACAAGGTAATGATTACAGAAAATACGTCTGCAGGAATTATAAATACAGAAGAAAGAATTACTATTGGTTCGAATAATTATACATTACCTAATATTACTTCAGGTTCTGTATATGATGTAGTTGTAGTTGCTTATAATTCTGATTCAACTATTGCTTCCTATTCTAATGTGATAAATATCAATGCGGATTTATTTCCAAAGCCCCAGTTTAATTATATAACAAAAGCAACTGTAAATCATGAAACAGGGTTTATTGAGCTAGATTGTCATGTTGATAATGGAGCTGTGATTGATTATTATAGAGTATTCCGATCAAAAAGAGATGAAGATAATTTTGTAGATATCGCGTATATTCCATTTAATGGGCAGTCAAATATTAGTTATACTGATGAGAGAGCAAATACATCTACACATTACTATAATTATCAAATCTACCCTGTTGATACCTGTGGGGTTACGCTTTCTGTTGGAAGTAAACCATTGACTGGTGACACTTCTTTTGCACAATCTATTTTGATTGAATCTGTAGGGAATAAAGATATGACAAATGATGTTATTTTTAATGATTATGATGGTTGGCTTGGTGATGATGTTGAGTACAATCTTTATCGATCTGTAAATAGAGGAGATTTTTCCGCTTTACCTTTAGTTACATACATAGGTGGTAATAGCAGTTATACTTATCATGATGATGTGGCAGAATTTACAGATGGAAATGGACGATTTTGTTATTATGTAGAAGCATTAGAAGGAAATACAAATCCTTATGGTTTTGTAGAAAGAAGTTTATCAAATATAAGTTGTATTTCACAAGTTCCAATTTTAATTATTCCAAATACTTTTACGCCAAATGATGATGAACATAATGAAATTTTTCATCCTATAACATCATTTGTTTCTGAGATAGGATATTCATTTGCTATTTTTGATAAATGGGGACATGAACTTTTCCAGACTAATAATCCTGCTAAAGGTTGGGATGGTAATTATTTAGGAAATCCTGTGCAGAATGGAAATTATGTCTATCATGTTCAGTACATAAATGGAATTGGGATATTGACAGAGAAAACAGATGTTGTTAGTTTAATTCGATAACAATAATTACATAAATCAAAGAGTCCCATTTTTGGGACTTTTTTTTGTGATTTGAACTGATATTTTTTCTATTTTTGCACTCAATTTTTAAAGATAGAATATGACAGAGAAACACAAGCAAATATCAGAAGGACTTACTTATGATGATGTATTGGTTGTTCCGGATTATTCTGAAGTATTACCTTCATCAGTTGATATTTCTACCTATTTTACCCAAAATATAAAACTAAATATTCCTATTATTTCTGCTGCTATGGATACTGTAACAGAAGCAGGAATGGCTATTGCTATAGCTCAGGAAGGCGGTATTGGTGTTTTGCATAAAAATATGAGTATCGAAAATCAAGCTAATGAAGTAAGAAAGGTAAAACGATCCGAAAGCGGTATGATTTTAGATCCTATTACTTTAAAGGATGAAGCAAAGGTTGGGGATGCGCTAAGCATCATGGAAGAGCATAGTATTGGGGGTATTCCTATTGTAAATGAAGAAAATAAATTAGTTGGAATTGTTACCAATAGAGATTTACGTTTTGAAAAAGATTTGAATCTGCCTATAAAGAAGATAATGACTATAGATGATATTATTATTACAGAGATCACGGATTTAGAGAATGCAGAAAAAATTCTACAAGAAAATAAAATTGAAAAATTACCAGTAGTTAATAAAAAAAATGAATTAGTTGGACTTATCACTTTTAAAGATATAATTAAAAATAGAATGCGGCCTAACGCTTGCAAAGACAGGTATGGTAGACTAAGAGTAGTAGCTGCAGTTGGCGTAACTTCTGACGTCTCAGAAAGGGTCTCAGCACTAGCAAAGGCATCTGTCGATGCAATAATTATTGATACAGCTCATGGGCATTCAAAAGGGGTAATTGATTTACTAAAAAGAATAAAATTGGAATTTCCAAAGTTAGATGTTGTAGTAGGAAACATAGCTACAGCAAAAGCTGCCAAAGCTCTTATTGATGCCGGAGCGGATGCTATAAAAGTAGGTATTGGCCCTGGCTCTATTTGTACTACTAGGATTATTGCGGGTATTGGTGTACCTCAACTTACTGCTCTTTTGGAGGTAAATGAAGTTGCAAAAAAGAAAAATATTCCAGTTATTGCTGATGGAGGAATCCGGTATTCCGGAGATATAGTTAAAGCTTTGGTAGCTGGATCTAGTACAGTTATGCTTGGTTCATTAATTGCTGGTGTTGAAGAAGCTCCTGGAGAAACTATTATTTTTGAAGGAAGAAAATTCAAGACTTTTAGAGGAATGGGTTCAGTAGATGCTATGCAAGATGGTTCGAAAGATAGATATTTTCAAACTACAGAGAATGATCCTAAGAAGTTAGTTCCTGAAGGCATTGTTGGAAGAGTTCCTTATAAAGGAACTTTATCAGAAGTTGTTCATCAAATGATTGGCGGACTGAGGGCTGGTATGGGATATTGTGGTTCTAAAGATATTAAGAACTTAAGCAAGGCAAGATTTATAAAGATTACAGCAGCTGGTGTTTCCGAAAGCCATCCTCATAATGTAACTATCACTAGAGAAGCTCCAAATTATAGTAGAAAATAAATTTATAAATTATTAGAAATGAAGATTAAAAAGTATTTGTTATTATTTGTGATTTTTTACGTTCACTCCTTATCTTTTGCACAAAATAGTAAAGTTATCTTAAATGTTGGAGATGATAAAATTACTTTAGATGAGTTCAAATCCATTTTTTACAAAAATAACCATAATGATTCTACAATTACAAAAGAATATTTAGATGAATATATGCAACTTTTTATCAATTTTCGATTAAAAGTAAAAGAGGCAAAATCATTACAATATGACACTATTCCGGAGTTCTTAAGTGAACTAGCTATGTATAGGGATCAACTTTCCAAACCATATTTGAGTGATAATCATTTTGATGAAAAATTGATAAAAGAGGCTTATCATCGAATGCAAACAGATGTAAATGCAAGTCATATCTTAATATCAGTATCTGAGAAAGCTCTACCTATCGATACTTTAGAAGCATTTAATAAAGCGGAGAATATTAGAATTAAGATTCTTAAAGGAATGGGTTTCTCGCAAGCAGCAAAGCAATATTCTGATGATAAATCTTCCCTAAATAATGAAGGGAATTTGGGGTTTTTTAATATATTTATGATGGTGTACCCTTTCGAGAGTGCTGCTTATAATACCGAAATAGGTAAGATTTCTAATCCTGTGAGAACAGGATATGGCTATCATTTGATAAAAGTAAATAAGAAAAGAAAGGCAATTGGAGAGGTAAAAGTGGCGCATATCATGTTCAAATTAGCTAAAGACGCCTCTAATGAGCAAATTGAAATAAGCAAAACTAAAATAGAAGAGATCTCTGAGAAGCTGAAAAGAGGAGAGGATTTTGGAGAACTTGCAAAGCAATTTTCTGAAGATAGAGCAACAGCAATAAAGGGAGGGACCCTTCCTTTTTTTGGGGTTGGAAAAATGGTAAAAGAATTTGAAGATATCGCATTCTCTCTGAGTAATTCTGGTGAGATTTCCATACCTTTTAGAACAGATTTTGGATGGCATATTGTTAAGCTTTTGGAGAAAAAACCTATTCCTTCATTTGAAGAAATAAAAGACGAATTAAAAAAGAAAGTACATCAAGATTCTAGAAACGATTTAAGGGATAAAGCACTTATTTCCAAAATAAAAGAAGAATATAATTTTAAAGCTTACGCAAGCAGATTAAATGAAATTTCAAAACATATTGATGAGAGTTTAGCAAAGGGAGATTGGAGGACTAGTGAAAAAGCAAATTTACTCAAAAAAGATCTCTTTGTTCTTGATGGGAAGTACTATACACAAAAGGATTTTGTAGCCTATATTTTGTCCAATCAAATAGAAGTAAAAGATAATTATCAAACTTATTTTTATAATTTGTACAATACTTTTGTAAATGAGACTTGTCTAAGTTATGAAAATAGCAGATTGGAACAAAAGTATCCAGAATTTAAAGCTCTTTTGCAAGAATATACTGATGGGATTTTGCTTTTTGATTTAATGGATGATATGGTTTGGACAAAAG
>Ga0206683_10003679_pt1 | contig 10101 bp, 8 predicted proteins | sample M280m12015metaG_FD_155483 | JGI IMG/M metagenome (GOLD analysis project Ga0206683, IMG submission 155483) | Ammonia-oxidizing marine archaeal communities from Monterey Bay, California, United States - M2 80m 12015 | ecosystem: Environmental > Aquatic > Marine > Intertidal zone | place: USA...
ACCTTAATTTTAATTTTAAGATTCATTTGCTTACCCACAATTGATGGATGGATTCGCACTGGAAAAGAACATAGTTGGGCACGGTGAAAGTGTCAACCACATCTCTTTCTCGCTGGATAAAGCCACTCCAGGGAAGTCAGCGCCCAGATCAAATAAATCTAATATTAACTGAAAATGCAAATGCGGTGGCCAATTACCATTTTCTGGTGGAGCTCCAACCTTAGCGATTTTCTGGCCTGCTTTTACAATCTGATCCTCTTCTATATTTGCAATGCTCTGAAGAGATAAATGCCCATATAAGGTATAAAACAACCCACCTTCATGATTTTTATGCTCAAGGATTAGCATAGGCCCGTAATCCAGTTCATTTTTATTGTTTGATTTGATATGAATACGAGCGTCAAGAGGAGTATAAATATCTTCTCCGCTCTGACAAAAAACATCCACGCCCATATGAATATTGCGCTTCTCATTCGAATCTTCTGCAATGGAATCAAACAGTTCATTTGCATATATTTCTCTAATCTCACCCCATTTTCCAAAGCCATATTTAGTATTCGCAGAAACCATAGCGCTCTCAACCAAGGCGGTGAATTCATCCACTGTTAAACCATTTATAGATATGCCATTTATATTCGCCCCCTTACCTAGATCAAACACTATAGCCGCCTGATCAATGGTAATGATCGGTGAACTAAAAAAAATCGATGATTCTAAGTAATTCATGGTCGTAGAAAGATTTTTTCTAACATGAAGATCATTTTCAAATCTCTCTTTAGCATTGATTAGGTTTTGGTGATTATTCGCAAAAGACATTTATTTATCACTTGTTTTATTAAGGAGTGGAGCTTTCAAACCTTGATTGATTGGCTATTTCATCATTCTCTTGGCTATATTGCCACTAACAGAATCAGCATCAAAGTTCTGTTTCTAGATTAAGTAAGAAAATATAAACTATTTGTTGTATTTGTAATTTTTTCTATAGAGATAAAACTTCATTAGCCGCACGAATACCATGAGTTATTGCCGCATTGGTATCAGCAGAGGCGCCGGCATCTGAATTGGCTATGGCTATACGTCCAAATTGCTGCCTTCCTTTTACCCAGGGTTTACTTTCTTCATTAGGCCAATGAGGCTCCCATATCAAATCATTTGAATAAGAATAACCATGCGGCCATCGATTCACAGTAATTGCATTAATATCTCTGTCCGCATCAAATCCAGCATTACCTAACGCCTGATCCAATTGATTTTTAACATGACCCTCAAAAACAGAGAAAGGTGTTGAAAGTAATTGCCTTCTGCCTTCTCGCCATTGATCCGGCCCTTTAATATCAACCGAATGATGAGAGTGACACATATGTAGAACCATTGGATCATTAGGTGAACTATTGAATTTATAGTCACCCAGTGAAACTGGATAATCGAGCTCTACTTGCTTAAAAAAATCATTGGTATAATAGACAAAATCCAATCCTTGTTCGGCAAATGCCCTCCAATTCGGAATCATAACCTTAGTATAAGTCAAAGGTATTTTGACGTTATATTCAAGGCCTTCAATTTGTTTTTTCGGTAATTCATCGCATAAATAAGGAATGGCGCTGTTATAACAAGCCAAAATACATTTATCTGCTCTAATGGTATGAGTTTGATGATTACGAACATAGGTCACATCAACAACTGAAGAATTATTTTTATGTACCACATTGACCGCTGTTGAGTTAAGTCGAATTTTAGTTGAAGAGCCAGTGATATCATCCAATAAATCATAATTCACTTTTGCTAATACCACATCTTCCATGGTCGAACCTGGAACTGCCTCAGGAATCAATTTCCTCACTAATAAACGTGCAACAGAAGCATTACCGTCTGGAAAGTGAAATATATAAGGCTCGTCCCCCCTATAGCCACTTCTCTTTAGTGTATGATTCAATCCTGGCATGCCGCCGTCGTAACTTTGTATTGAAGTTGAGGGAATCTCATCTATGCCAACACACCAAAAACTCATACCCCAGCGTCTAAAAATCTCTAATACCTGCTGATCAACTTTTGCGTAATCCTTTAGAAAATCATAATAACTTACCTTCTTGAGTAATTTATATTTCTCCTCGTTAGATAACCCAGGTAAATAATCCTTCTCCTCTGTCCAAACTCTAATTAAATCTTGTTTTGCTTGATCACTCATGGGGGTTTTATCTGCAAATTCTTTCCATGGGATTTTGTTATACCCAGTCACCAGTTTTTGCTCATCAAAAGATTTGTTATCAAAGACAATGCCTTTGCCTAGTCCCATAGAAGGATATAAGGATTGATCAAAAGCTTCATAAAATTTATCTACCTCTATTCCAATCTCACGAATTAACACTTTTGCTTCGTTACTGTATGAAGAAGGCGTATCGATAGTCTCTGTGCCACCATAACCGATTCTCATTTCACCATTCACAGTGAATTCATTACGCTTTGCATGCCCACCAAAGTCATCATGATTATCAAGAATCAAAATTTTTGCATTGGGGTGATTTTTCTTATAAAAATATGCTGCTGATAGGCCACTGATACCAGCACCTACAACTACCAAATCATACGTTTCTTCATGACCTGTTTGAGGCCATTTTTTACCTAAAACTCTTGAATGCATTACCTCCCATGAGCCATTGTGACTTCCTCTTAAACCAGTCAAGTTAGGGGGATAATAATCACTCGCGAGTTTAAATGATGGATTGGTAGAACCCAATATATTAGACCATGGCAATATTAAAGACGCACCAATGGCAATTTGTGAACCGTTTAAAAAATCTCGTCTTGAAATATTATCCTTCATGCACCCTCCTTTTTTCATCAAGCTTTATATTACAAGGAATTAATACTTATATTCAAAATCAATTAAATTAAATTGAAAAGTTTGATCTTCAGATTTATAAAATAACGGAAATTTAGCTCGACAATTTCTTGCTGCGCGCTCTTTTTTTGTAATCAATACTTCGCGTTGAACATCGGGATTATCGATTAATGAAAATGTCTCTTGATGAATAATACTGTCTTCATTTTTGATGCAATCTTGATAAAGTAACTCTTGATTTTCATCTATAATTTCAATAGTCGAAGGCAATACCATAATGAAATTTAATCGGATATCAAACAACAAAAAAATAATCAAAATCAGTAAGAAAAACCACATAAAATGCCTATTACGCATAATTATGTCGCTCTAAAAACCCAACATTAACTATCTGGAGCAACTACGGCTTTATGTATATATTTCCAGGGACTCACTTCCGTGCCTCTTTCAATCTTAACCTCAATAATAGCAGGACGATTATTTTCTATTGCTTTACTCAAGATCGGTTTTAGCTCAGTAGGTTGAGAGATACTGTAACCATCTACCCCAAACGCTTCACTAATTTTTAAAAAATTTGGATTGACTAAATCAGCACCAATCAAATTTGAATTGAATCTTTCTTGCTGATCTCGCCTAACATTACCAAATGACGAGTTATTAAAAACAATAGTAACTAAACCAATATTATGCTGAACAGCAGAGGCCATCTCTGACATTGCAAATAAGAACCCACCATCACCGATGATAGATACTACAGCTCGATCAGGCATGGCAACCTTGACTCCAAGTGCTGTCGGAAACCCAAATCCCAATGTTCCTTGAAATCCAGATGAAACATATGTTCTTGGCTCATAGATTGGAAAGCCATAATAGGAAGTAAAACCTGCTTGACATAATTCTTCAACAAAAAATCCATCTCTAGGTAACACTTCTCGAATCACATCCAAATAAGCCAACTGTGGTTGTATTTCCTGAATATCATTGCGTGCTTTTACTTTTGCTGATTTAACGCGGTCAAGATCGCCCTTATTAAAGCCTCTTTTGATAACTTTCTCAATTAATGCGCTGACACCTTCCTTTGCATCTGCCACAACGCCAACATGAGGCTTTAAGCGAATCATTTCTTTTGGATCAACATCTATCCTAATTAATTTAGGTCCATTTTCAGGTGGTTTGTCGTAATATTCCATCATCGATAGCCAACGCATATATTGCATTTCGAGTCGAGAACCAATGCCAATTAATAAATCGGTACTTTCACATAATTCCATCGCCGCAGCCGAAGATACGCCCCAATCACTGTCTTCACTTACCACGCCCCGACCGCTTCTCAGTGAAGTCGCAGTTGCGCCCAACGTGGATGATAACTCTCTAACCTCTTTACTGGCATGCTGAGCTCCACTCCCGGACATAATCATAATATTTTTGGAATTGGCTATTAAATCAGCAGCAGCATCTAAGCTATCTTCATCAATCTCTGGTAAGTTTATCTGTGAATTTCCAGCTTCAACCTCAACTTCCCATTCTTGACCCATCGTATCCCAACACATTTCTAGAGAAACAGGTCCAGGGCGATCACTCAGCATTACCCTGAAAGCCTCATTCATCTGTTTAAATGAATTCACTGGATTATCGATACGATCGGCATATTTAATAATTGTTCGAAGCGTTCCTGCTTGATCGGATAATTCATGTAAGTGACCCCTTCCTGAACCAAGAAATTGAGATGGAACTTGGCCGGTCATACACAATAGAGGTACATTACCTCCAGCAGCAGTACATAAAGCGGCGGAAGCGTTTAGTACACCCGGTCCTGGTACCACTGAGAATGCACCTGGTTTTCCTGTCGCTTTTGCATAACCATAGGCCATGTAAGCAGCGCCCTGTTCATGTCGAGTGATTACTGTTTTAATCTCAGGGGTTCCATGTAAGGCATCAAATATGGGGTATGTTTGTGCGCCTGGTAATCCAAAAACAGTATCAATACCATTGGCTTTTGCAGCTTCCACCATTGCTGCTCCACCTGTCATCTTTTTTAAATTAGTCACATCACAATCCTTGTATAAATAAATCCAATCGCAAATACAGTCATAATAAAAATACACGCCCAATTCCAAATAACCAAAGTAGTATTTGGTCGATACTTCGCTGGGATTTTTTCTGAAGTTATTGCTAAATAATTATAATACCCAATAGTTGGTGCGGCAATTAATCCGACGCTAGTCGCAAAATAAAGAAAAGCTTTAAAACTGCTCAATAAGAACAATAAGATTATTATAATACCAATCACTTGAATCGCTGAAAATAACTTATAGCGATCCGGTAAATCCCTAGAGCGGCCCATCATAATCCCCGATAATCGGTCAGTAAGCCGAGGCATCACGTCCATCAGAGCAATTTGTGTAGACCACATCACAGCTAAACCAGCACTGGCAATAATCGGATATGACCAATCGCCAATGGTTTCTGTAAACACACTAAATAATTCTGCAGCAAATTCAGGGGGTGTTACAGGAACTGACCTGCCAGTCTGAAACAACACGGCAGTGCCGAGGATTACAAAACAAATTGCTAAGAATAAAGTCAAAAAATAACCCACTTTAAAATCTCGTAAAGCATCTTCATCTTTAAATCCTTTACCGCTAATTTTTCTTTTTTCGCAAACCCATTTAGAAAATAATATGGCGCCATTAGTTGGCATTGGCATCCAACCTGCAACAGCTATAATAAAGAGCGATAATGGAATATCGATAGTTAAATCTGCAAATACATCTCTCTCATTACTCCCAAGCAGAGGGAAAGAGAAAAACAAAGCTATCAATGTCAGCAATGAGAAAACCAATACCAAAACCTTTACCAGCTTTTCTGCTTTAGCATATTGCCCATTCATCAATATCAGCGCTGATACAAGTGTGATAGCAATAGCAACTTGTGGAGCATTATAAGGAACATCGAAAACACTGATAAATAATCCTGCTGTGACCATAGAAACAGCACTGGTGGCGATAAATGTATCTACAATAAAACCTGCCATTAACCAAACCAAGGCTAGTTTGCTAATCTCTCCATAAGCCCTAACTAAGCTTTCTCCTGTAGCATTGGCATAATCAACAGCAAATCGAAACGCAGGGTACTTAATCAAAGTAATGGCTATGATTAGCCACAATAAGGATAGCCCATAATCAGCACCGGCTTGCGTTGAGTAGACCAGATGTGAAACACCGACACCTACTGCAGCCAGCATCATTCCCGGACCTATCCGAGATAATATATTAGACATTGAATTAGGCCTTAGCGACGTTTACTACCTGTATGGTAGTGTATTCATGCAAGCCCTCTTCAGCGAATTCAACTCCTATGCCAGAGCACTTCACCCCACCAAATGGAACGTTTGGTGCGATAGGTCCATGCTGATTAACCCATGCCGTTCCACATTCAAGCTTTGCAGCAATCTCTGCAGCTCTTTCAATGTCTGAAGACCAAACTGATCCACCAAGTCCTGTTTCTAGACCATTCGCTTTTTCGAGAACCTCATTGACATCTGAATATTTTATTATCGGCAACAATGGGCCAAACTGTTCTTCATCAACAATCCGCATACCATCAGTAACATTCGTCATCAGAGTGTATGACATAAAGTAGCCTGGTTCATCAGGGATATCGCCACCACAAAGTACTTTACCGCCCTTTTCTTTGGCGTCTTCGTAGAGACCCACCACTTTATCGTATTGCATTTTATTTTGAATGGGTCCTTGTAAGTTCTCCTCATTCAAACCATTGCCCATTGGCACTGCATTAGCCACCTCAGCTAATTTCTCACATAATTCATCATGAACTGATTCATGCACATACAGTCTCTTTAATGCCGCACATGTTTGTCCATTATTTAAAAATGCACCTTCAATTATACCTGGCGCGACTGCAGCTGGATCAACATCATCCAAAACAATCCCTGCATCATTACCGCCCAATTCAAGGGTAAGTCTTTTTAGAGTGGCTGATGAGCTGCTCATTACTCTCTTTCCAGTTGGAATCGATCCAGTAAAAATAATTTTCTGAATGCCAGAATGCTCGGTCATCCATTGACCTAACTCGTCTTCGCCAGACACGCAATTTAGAACACCTGGGGGTAAACATTCATTCATAATCTCAGCCATTCTTAATGTACTGAGTGGTGTATAAGGAGACGGTTTCATGACTACGGTATTACCACTCCTAATAGCTGGAAGTACATGCCAAACTCCTATCATTAAAGGCCAATTCCATGGCAAAATAGAACCAACTACTCCTATGGGTTTTCTGGTTTGTAGAATTCTAGCACTGTCATCATCTTGAATTGTTTTTACCGGCAGTGATAATGAGCTGGTGTAACCTGCCCAACCAGCCGCCCCGCCCAATTCAAAACGTGAACCCGCACCATTTAATGGTTTTCCTTGTTCGAGAGTAAGTAAATGCGCTAATTCTTCCGCATACTCAGTAATGGCTGCTGATATATTTCCACAAGCTTCTGCTTTAATATTATCTGGTTCTGCTGACCATGTTTTAAAAGCTATAGATGCCGCAGAAACTGCTTCATCAAGTTGACCCTTTGAAGCAATGGGACATTCCGCTATAACCTCTTCATTTGCTGGGTTTAATACAGAAAACGTGTTGCTAGAAAAAACTTTTTTTCCATTTATTATGAGTCCGTAATCAGACATTACTAACCTCCTAAATTATAATGAATCAATCTTGATACTATAGAATCTGAACAAATAAGGATACGATTGCTTAGTTGAATAGAGCCATTGAGTTACGAATAACAATATTTTAAGACTATAAGTACAGTATAATTAAAAAAAATAGCAAACAGGTAATTAATTCCATGAGATTCTTTAAAGCTAGCTTCATAAAATTATTACTCGTTTTTACTTTTACTGGTTTTATTCCTAATTTACCTGCGGTTGAGACGAAACAACCAAATATCATACTGATAGTGGCTGATGATTTGGGCTACTCTGATTTGGGAGTATATGGCAGTGAAATAAGAACCCCAAATCTAGATACTATTGCACAACAAGGCATTCAATTAACAAATTATCATACTGGCCCAACTTGTGGTCCTACACGGGCTATGCTGATGACAGGAATTGATAATCATCGTGCAGGTTTAGGGACAAATTCTGCCGCTTTAAGGCGATTACCTGAATTAAAAGGTCTCCCTGGCTATGAAGGCTATCTGAATGATCGAGTTATTCCTTTCTCAAAGATACTTAATGAAGGCGGCTACCATACCTTCATGGCAGGTAAATGGGATTTAGGAAAAATAAAAGGTAAACTTCCGACGGACCAAGGTTTTGATCGATATTTTGGAATTGCTGATGGTGGTGGCAGTCATTTTAGTGATGGTAGAGGAACATTTGCTGGCCAACAAATGGCGACATATTTTGAAGATGGAAAGAGCGTCACAAAACTCCCAGATGACTTTTACTCATCAGAAAGTTATACCGATCATGTGCTTGATTATATTGATAGTGCACCAAATGACGGTAATCCATTCTTTGCCTATTTGGCTTATACGGCACCTCATTGGCCCCTTCAAGTTCCAGATGAGTGGATAGAGAAATATAAAGGTATTTATGATTCAGGTTGGGAAGAGATCCGAAAAAATAGATTTGAACGCCAAAAAGAATTAGGTATCCTCGAATCTGACGTAAATTTATCACCAATGAATCGTGCAGTAAAAAATTGGGCTGATTTACCTGTCTTTCAAAAACAAATAGAATTAAAACGAATTGAGTTACATGCCGCCATGGTTGAATTAATGGATTTCCATATTGGCCGACTTATTGAATATATTGAAACAAATATTGAGCGAGAAACAATCATTATTTTTGTCTCGGACAATGGTGCAGAAGGAAATGCTATCGGTGAAGTTGGTGATAATAAATACTGGATTCCTGCCACATTTGATAATCGACTCGAAAATATGGGGAAAAGAGACTCATACGTATGGCTAGGTGCTGGTTGGGCAAATGCAATGGTTTCTCCGTTTCGCAACTACAAGTCATATACCACAGAAGGCGGAATCAAAACTCCGGCCATTTTTTATAGTACGAAGGGTCGATTTAAAAAGAACACTAAAAATTCCATCATGACTGTAATGGATATCGCACCGACTATTTTAGATATAGCTAAACTAGAACATCCTCAAGAAAAAGAAACTAATCTTTTACCAATGACAGGAAGATCTGCTCTGGATTACTTAACCAATAAAACCGAAAGCGTCCATGGTAACAAACCGATCGGGTGGGAGTTATATGGTAATCGAGCTCTGATAAAAGGCGAATTCAAGGCGGTATTGATTTGGCCACCAGAAGGTAATGGTGAATGGCAACTCTATAACATCATTAAAGATCCAACCGAAAACAACAATCTTGCCAAGAGCCACCCAAGTGTTCTTAATGAACTGATTACTGATTGGCAAGGTTATGCTGAAATTAATGGCGTAGCTATAATCGATGAAGATATTGGCTATGGTCGTTATCAGTAAGCCGGTAAACTAAAAAATTTCTACTGAAAAGAACGTCCTAGCTCTTTAATTTCAGAATAAAAACCAGCCACACTGAGAGTAATTTCAATCGGATGCTCCTCAATATTCAACCAATACCATCCATGATTGCCTGAAAATGGGGCAACAATTGAGCCACTACTACTGGCAGTCTCGCTTTCACGATATCGAATAAAGTAATCGTCAGGATAAAGACTGGCATCCTTTCCTGGGTCAGCATGAAAATCTGTATACACGATACCTTGATTGACGGACCAAGAATAAATTATTGTATCACCCTGCTGCATCAATGCTTTGTATTCAACTTGTTCGCCACTTCCTAATTTAATTATTAACTCGTTAGAAGCAAAAGCAACATTATTCGTTTTAGAGAAAGGTACCCCTAGAACATCCGGTTCCCAGGAATCAAATTCGTCTGGAATAGCAGGGAATGTACCTTGGATTAATTTTACCTCAATATCTTGATCCGTTTTTATATCGGATTCTTCGGTTAATTCAAGTAATCCCAATTTATCTCCAACTCCCGTAGGATCAATACCATATTCAGCTGGTAGAATAAATAATACAGTCAGCACTATAGCAAGCAAAAAAACGCCAGCCATTTTGTTAATAGTTAGTCCACTTGAATTACTTTCCGAGGGATGTTTATTATTTTCAGTCACAATAAATCCTTATCAATTATTTCAATTATTTCAATTATTCAGAAATTATA
>Ga0206683_10003682_pt1 | contig 10096 bp, 10 predicted proteins | sample M280m12015metaG_FD_155483 | JGI IMG/M metagenome (GOLD analysis project Ga0206683, IMG submission 155483) | Ammonia-oxidizing marine archaeal communities from Monterey Bay, California, United States - M2 80m 12015 | ecosystem: Environmental > Aquatic > Marine > Intertidal zone | place: USA...
GCATTTACCGATACTAATTATATAATATCATTAACCGTAAGTAATTGTTGTGGTAGTTCAACTTGTACTGATACAATAGTAATACAACCATTACCAATTATTGGTGCAGGAATATATACAAGCCCAAACTATATTGCAACAAACAATACAACCACGATTAACTTAAACTCATATATAGATACAATTAATACAAGTAGTATTACGATAGACTGGGGCGATCCTGCCAATCCTCCTAATACGCAAACAGTAACGCCAAATACCTCACAACCTTATTGGCCATATGTAACACATACTTACCCTAATACAGGAACATTTATTATTACTATTACAGCTTCTAATAATTGCGGATCTACTGACACAACACTAGAAGTGGAAGTAGTTGGAAATGCATTATATTCTGACTACATACCACCACCACCTGCATGCGTTGGGGAGGTTTTCTTATTTGAAGAGACATCATTTCCTCATCCAAATACAGAAGTATACTGGTGTTTTGATTGGAATCCTTCAACAGGAAGTTGTGCTCAAGCTAATTCTCCGTTATGGATTCCGTATGTATTAGGTGATATAGTTACTCATACATATACAGATCCTGGAGAATACTTGGTATATCACAAGGTACAAGATATGATATTAGGGCAAGGATTTGCAGACACAACTGTTCATTCTGTTGTAGTGCATCCAAAACCTTCAGCTGTTATAGATTCATGTGAGAACATTTGTCAAGATGTTGAGAGGACTTGGACGCATAGCTCATGGATTGATAGCTTATCGACACCAAATTATACACAGCAAATAATTGGAACAAATTGGTATATATATGACGATCAAGATAATCCTTTATATAATATATCATCGAACAATTTAACATACACATTTAGCCTAGCAGGTAATTATAAAATTATTCTTGAGTTAACTTCCAATAATAACTGTGTCGATTATGATACTTGCTTGATAGAAGTTTATGAGTTACCTCAAGCTGATTTCTCTATTATTCCAGATTCATCATGCTTAGGAAATGGATTGACTTATTTTGATGGTAATAATTCTTCAAACGGGAGTGGTATAATAAACCTTTGGGAATGGGACTTCACTTCAAATGCAATACCAAGTACAGGAAATGGAGTACTAACTTCAGCAGAATTTCTAGTTAATGGAAATTGGTTGATAGATTTAGTTGTTACTGATAATTTTGGATGTAATTCAACAGTTACTGATACTGTCATTATCAACAACTCAATGACAGCATTCTTTACTTCTTCAACTGAATGCTTTGGTACACCAACTTTATTCAATAGCTCCTACCCTTTAAGCTCTCCGAATGCTAATAGTTGGTTTTGGGAATTTGGGGATGGAAATATATCTACAGAACAAAACCCAACTCACATTTATAATTCACCTGGAAATTATTTAGTAACACTAAGTATTTTTGATAACACCTACTCTGACAGCACCGACTGTATGGATATTTGGACTGACACAGCGCATGTTTACACACTACCTATTGCAGGATTCACTACAGATACAGTATGCTGGCAAAATGCTACACAATTTACAGACAATTCAACTATAGGTGAGCCAGGATCAAATTTATTATTTACTAGAGATTGGTATTTTGATGCAGATAATACAATTGATGCAACAACAATAAACCCTTCAAATATCTTTGATACTTGTGGCTTAGATATATATAATGTGACCTTAGGAGTATATGATAATAATGGATGTTATGATGAAACTACTGAAAGCATTACGATTTCATGTCCTCCTGTAGCAGGCATAACTATAGATACTGTTTGTTTTGGAGAAAGTACTCTTTTAGAAAGTACATCCATCCCAGGCACTTTTTCAATTGTAAATTATCAGTGGTATAATGCATCTTTAGGTAATTATTTCCCTACATCAAATACAAATATTGATTACGCAACATATGTATTTGCTAATATTGGAATTCAAGATTCATCACAGTTAATTATAGCTGATCCATTCGGTTGTAGTGATACTGTTGTTGCATATGCTTATGTTAGAGATAATCCAAATGCTTCTTTCTATACCATTGATACTAATTATTGTCAAAATACTCCAATTAACTTTTTTGAAGAAAGCTTTACAACAGGAAATATTCAAGTTGTAGATTGGACATTCCAAAATGGAACTCCAAGTACAAGTACAATAAATAATCCTACAGTTTCATTTCTATCATATGGAAACTGGATGGTTGAGCTTTATGTTGAAGATGAGTTTGGTTGTTATGATGATACAATTGCATTTATTGAAATAGACAACTTACCCAATGTTGATTTTTCATGGGTTGACGCTTGTGCTGACACTTCAATTTGTTTTACAGATTTATCAACACAATCAGTTAGTGGTAATCCTTTAATGCAATGGGACTGGGACTTTGGTGATGGGTTAAATAGTGATAATATGAATCCATGTCATCCTTTTGATTCTGTAAATGAGTTCACGGGTGATTGTATAGAAACAATACTTACGATTACAGATTCATTAGGCTGTACAAATTCACAATCTTATAACACAATTACAATTCACCCTTTACCAAATGTTATGCTTTCTGTTGATAGTGGGATATGTCAAGGGGACTGCTTTATTATAGAAAATTTTACTCAATTTATAACTGACCCTTGTATTTCTGATCAAGTATCTAATTTAATTTGGTATTTTAATGGTGATTCCATATCTGTTTTTGACTCAACAAATTATTGTCCACCATTTAATCTACCAACAGAGACTACACATTATTTTACTTTAGAAGTATTTACAAATTGGGGATGTTCTTATGAAGAAACTGTAGATGTTGAGTATTGGAAAATACCTAGTATTACTAGAACAGTCGATTATCCTAATGGTCAATGTGGAGATATTATCCCTTTTGATTTTAGTATGACTACTGATGCTGATTCTACGTCAGTTTCAATAAACGACCCAGAAGATTCAGGTCATTTTCCAAATTCTCCTTACATAAATAATCCAAACTTTAGTGTAACCACTAATCATGTGGGTGTTTTCAATTTAAATATTTATTTAGAAAATTATAGGTGCTCGATAAATGATACCTTAACAGTAAAGGCTTTTCCTAATCCAGTGGCAAATTTTTCACCAATGGAATATCTTTTCTGCTTTGATGAAGATACTATCATAAATTTTGAAGATTTGTCATATATACCAAATAAAGATATTTTTGAAACCTATATCCCATATTCAACGGATATTAATAGTTGGAAATGGAACCTTGATACCGTGGGAAGTAATGATATTATTATTCTTCAAAATCCTTCTGCACTATTTTATGATTTAAATAATAGTGCTACAGAATATATAACACACTTAATTGTTGAAACAAATTATGGTTGTATTGCAGATACTCATGGAACAATAACTGTACTTCCAACACCCAAAGCTAATTTTGTAACACCTGTTCAGGATTTACCTAATTATGGCACATACTTATTGGATGGTACTATTTCAACTACATCTAGTGGAGGATATGCAAATCCTGATCTTTATAATTACGAATGGATTATAGATGACGGTCCAAATGATATTGTTAATATTTACAATTCATATGACAGTAATGGAAATCAATATTTGCCATCTCCTGATTCCTTATATTATCAGTTTAATTACTTCCTTTATGGAGAAAATGATTATACAAAAATTTGCTTAGAAGTTAGTAATAAATTAAATATACCATTAGGATTAGTTAAAGAATGTATATCTGATAACTGTAAACCCGTAAAGATTGAAGCTTGGGGCCAACTCTTTGTACCTAACGCTTTATACCCTGAATCTGGTGATGAAGGTTCCAGCTTATTTTTACCTAAAGGAAAATCACTAATTGAATATAACTTACAAATCTTTGATAAGTTTGGGAATCTTCTCTGGGAAAATGATGAATTAAATATTAATGATGGGTCCCCAAAAGTGGGTTGGGATGGCACATCAAATGGGACTAAACTACCTCAAGGAACTTATGTATGGAAAATAAAAGCTGACTTTATTAACGGTCCATGGCATGGAATCGATAATGAAAATAAAAAGACAGGAGTAGTATATTTGATAAGATAATGAGAAAACAAATAATTATATTAATAATGTCTTTAATTTCTAGCATAGGATATGCTCAAGATCCATCATTTTCTCAAATTGATATTTACTCAATGTACATGAACCCTGCTTTATGTGGCTCAAGTGGTCATCCTAAATTCTTAACATCAAGAAGAGAGCAATGGAAAGGGATAAATGGAAATGGTAATCAAGTAGCTATTGGAGGTAACTCACCATTTACCACTTCTTTAATTGAAGCAAGTATTGGACTTTATGGAGATAAAGGAAGGAATGGTGGTGTAAAAGCATTTAATTTTGGAATCTCATACCTTGGTGAAGATAATGTAATAGACGAGAACCTTGAGGGAGGAGTTTTTATTAAAAGAGAAGACTATTCAGTATTTCTTACATTTGCATTTTTAGTAATAAAATTAATATTGGTTTGAATAAATTTACTAGATACCCATCCTTTCTTATTATTAATTGGATCTTTAATAAAGGACCAACTGCCCTTATTCTCAAGTACAAGAACTTCTTTTCCTTTATTAAACACTTTTATTATATCTGAATTGGTAGTGGGTTTCCATCTAACATTTACATTTCTTGTAACAACACCAGTAATATCTTGAGCTAAAGAAGACAACACACATGTGAATAAGAATGTAATAAATATTTTTATTTTCATAATATCTTAATTTAAGATTCTAGTCCCATAAAAAAACTTGTCTTTCCAATAATAAGGATCATTAACCTGACTTATTTTCACACCTTCACTTGAAGAGGAGTGAATAAAATCACCATCACCAAGATAGATTCCAACAGAAGTGATTATCCTGTTTATCTCATATGTATCGAAAAAGAAAACTAAATCTCCTCTCTTAAGTTTATTGGGATCTGATATAGCATCTCCATACCTTGCCATATCTTGAGCAATTCTAGGGAATTCAATATTAGAATTTTTTGTAACTGCAATATAAACCAACCCTGATGCATCTATACCATGCTTATCAATTCCACCATACTTATTTGGAGTTCCAATATATGAAATAGCTGTATCAATAACATTTTCAATAATATTTCCAGAAAAAACTATCGATTTCTCAACACCTTGCTTTTTAAAATCATTATATTTTTTAATAAGGCCTTTATTATGATTTAATTTTGCTACTAAATGATCATTTTTTTGGCAACTTACTAAAGAAATAGCAATACTTATAATAAATACTAACTTATTTCTTTTTAAAAAGGATACACTCATATTCTATATTTTTTTAAATTGAATTCAAACATAAGCATTATTTCTTAATAATCATCTGATGCTAAAATAATATAATGCCTAAATAGTTAGCTATTAGCTAAAGCTCATTACTTTAACTTATTATATTTTCTAAATGAATAATAAACTAAGATTATGAAAAAACTACTAAGTTTATATGTGATACTAAGACAAATTGGGGAATTGTAAAGAAATAATCCTCTACGTGTTTTACGTAGTATAAAGTAATATTTTATTATTATGTTTGAACCTAACTTAAAAAAAATATAATTATGAAAAAAATATTATTTGTATTTGCCCTAACTATCTTGTATTCTTGTGGGACTCAAAAAGGAACAGCAGAAAAGTTTTCTAATAATATTGAGTTAAGGCAAGATGAGGAGATATTATTATCAGCAAGAGCAAATTATCAGGCTAAATTATTTGCACAACCGGGAAGGTTATTTCTTACTAATCAAAGGATGTATTTTAGAACAAGTAAATTAGCGACAAAAAAGTTTGAGTTCTCATTGCTATTTTCTGATATGAATGAAGTTAGAAAGACGGGGTATAATTTTAAATTAGGATTAGGAGCCTCATTAAATTCATTTACAATTATTCTAAAAGATGATACAAAAAAAATATTTGTTACAGGAAAAAGGAAGGAATGGATTTCAGAGATTAATAAATCTATACAATGAAAAAACTATTAATGATTCTTGTTTGTGCAACCATACTTCTTGGGTGTTCTTCAAGTAAAAAGGAGTTATATCAACTAACTGATTATTTTGTTGAATCTTTAGAAACAAGCTATGAAAGCTATGGTTTGATTGGGTTGAAACATACAAAAACAACTGAAAGTGGTTTATACAAAGTGACTCCAATGGGTCGATTAATTAACGTTAAAATTTTAGAGGTGGTAGAAAATGATATGTACGATGATTTAAAAGAGGATTTGAAATCTCATTACCGAAATGACAAAAGAGTTAATAATGTTTACATCAATCAAGGAGGAACAATAATGATTGATTGTAGAAATTGATATTTAAGAATAAAACAATAGATTAACAATAAACTAAGATTATGAAAAAACTACTTTACACACTATTAGCAGTATCAATTATCTTCTCAGCTTGTAAGAAAGAAGATGAAGAGCCTACAAACACAAATAATAACTCAGCATTAGCCATTGGAGATACTCATCAAGGTGGTATTATCTTTTACTTGGATGGAAATGGCGGAGGATTAGTTGCGGCTCCTACAAACCAACTGAACTTAGAGTGGGGATGTCAACATACTTTAATTTCAGGAGCAGATGGAACAGCTATTGGAACAGGAGCTCAAAATACTATTGATATTGAGGCAGGATGTACTACAATAGGAACAGCTGCAGATATTTGTGCTAATCTAACTCTTGGTGGATATAGTGATTGGTTCTTACCTTCAAAAGATGAATTAAATGAAATGTATTTAAATCTACACCAACAAGGGCTTGGCGGTTTCTTAGGTAACGGTCCTTCTTTTTGGAGTTCTACTGAAAGCCATAGTACCGGTGCGTGGAGACAGTTTTTCCACGATGGAAGCCAAGAATACTACGAAAAGTACTCCGAGAACAATGTTAGGGCCATTCGGGCATTTTAACAATTTAAAACAAAAGAGCATATTTTCTATTATATAACAAAGAATAGATTATGCCATTTAAGAAAGGAACAAGCGGAAACCCTATAGGAAGACCTAAAGGTTCAGTAAGTACAACGTCTAAGCTCATAAGAGAGCATATAAGCCAAGCAATTGACGGAAACAAGATAATGGAGATGTTAGATAAGATAGACAGTCCTACAGAGTATGTTAACGCCATATCAAAACTCCTTCCTTATTCAATTGGAAAGGTAAAAGCTTATGAAGAGATTGAGGAAAGAGAGCCTATTGATATAAAGATTAATTTTTTTACAACTCCTGAGGAAGATGAATAGACCTACTTCCCTATTCTATCTGAAAAAAAGAGGAAGAAAACGTAAAATCAAATTTCATAGTTATTAACTTTTACAAAACAAGAAAGAGCACTTTTTGTTGCTGATTTTCAGTTTTATACTAACAAAATAGAGCTAATAAACTATAAATAAGATAGTTATATAAAATACTTTACTTTCTGTATCGGAAAGTAAACCTCCCTCCTGCCCTTATCTAGAAAACCCCTTATACTAGAGTATTTTTCAACATTCTGTTAATAGATGTTTGATATATGTCTGCTTTTGTTTAGGTATTTTTTGCGGTTATAATTAATTTTATTTCGTATTAACCACAAATTAACCACAAATGAAAATTCATCTAAAACTTAAAGTAAATAAATATAAACAGCTAATAATCAACAAATTATGTACACACAACAACAAAGACAAACAGTAATGAATTATGCTAATTGGTTAGCAGAAACTAAGTGGGATATATTCTCAACTATAACCTATAGATATGATGTTAAAACTGAGCAAAATCGCAAGGTAATGAAAGGCTTAGTAGAGTATCTTAAGACCTTAGACAAGCCTTTTAATATGTTTTGGGTAACTGAGTTCACTAACTACAACTATAACACTCATAACCACCTCTTATTAAAGGGAGACATTGCAGGAGATATAAACTATCATTTAAAGAGTAAGAGCCTTATAGGTAAACACGTAAAGCACGAGCCTTATGAAAAGAGTGCAAGTATGTATGTCTCTAAGTTTATATGTGATAATAAGACTAATTGGGGAATTGTAAAGAAATAATTATTAAGTTTGAAAAAAAATAAAATTATGAAAAAGATATTAAATTCAGTTGGAAATAATTTTTTATGGATTACAGTATCCTTAACTCTGCTTTTATTAATGTCTATATTAACCACTATTATTTATTTTATTATTGTTAAAAATGGTTTCACTGCTGCTGATTTAGAATTTTTGAAGGCATATTCTTTATTAATATCAATTGGTACTATTATTTGTGTTATAATACTAATATTTAATTTTTATACGGCAGGAAAAAATCTTAAAACAATAGATTAACAATGAAAAAACTACTACTTATATTACTTTGCTTACCTATGATTGGGTTTGGGCAACAAACCTATGTGCCTGACGATAATTTTGAACAAGAATATAATATTTTAATAGATAAAAATATTGCTGATAGAAACAAAGACTCTTTAACTGATCTTGGCTGGATTTATCAAGAAACTTTCCCTTTTTTTTATAAAACGGCAAAAACAGGAAGAGCTCCTAAATCATGTGCATTTTCCCCAAATGACTCAATTGTTGCTGTAACATTGCTTAACCAAAAGAAAACTGCAGTTCAGTTTTTCAGAACAGATTCATTGGTAAAAACAAAAACATTATTTCCGTCCTGTAACATTGAAGATAAAAACAAAGGATATGCTGAGGGTATTTGGAAAAATAACAATGAATTTTGGTTCTCACGAATGACTACAGGGCATTTTTTTATTTGGCATAAGGATAAGGACTCTACAGAATACTATGATAGTAAAGGAACTTGGACTAAAATTATTGAAATAAATCCTAATCAGAATTTAGTAGCTATGTCACATTGGATTAGTAATTCCGTAACAATATTTGACGTGAACACTAAAAAATTTATTAGGAAAATTAAAACTGGAGAAACACCAAGAGGAATTGTTTGGTTAAATGATTCTATTTTTGCTACTGCATTATTTGACGAAGGTGATGTGGAAGTTTATAATGCAATTAGTGGTAAAAAAGTACAAAACATTAAAGGTTTTGGTGGGAATGCTAGAGATATTCAATATGATAGAGAAAAGAAAATCCTATATTATAGTAATATGGGGTTAGCAAAAATATATAAATATGATTGGGCAAATAAAACACAGCTTGGTTATATTAAAGTTGATTCAAAGCCAAACACTATTAGGTTGTCTCCAGATAATAATTATTTGTTTGTTTCCTGTAGGGGGCCTAATAATAGTAAAGGCTATACAAGAAGAAGTCCAAGAGATGGTGAGATTTTTATTATTGACACAAAAAAATGGGAGAATATGGTTAAGTGGAAAGCGGGGAATCAACCCACAGGACTTGATATTTCCGCATGTGGAAAATTTTTAGCTCAAACTGACTTTCAAGATAATAAAATAACTGTATGGTTAATTTCTCTTAAATAAATGGAACAGTAGAGAAAAGAATAGTTATAGAATAAAACAAAAGATTAACGAAAATAATCTATGACAAGATCCTTTTCAAAGAGGATTTAATTTGATTTACAAGCCTTCTTAACCTATACTTAGGTATTCCAATGAAAGTATAAAGACAATCTAGTAAAGCTTTTCTTAGGAAGAAAATAAAATTAGATTCTTTATTATTTTCAATATATTCTTTAAATATTATAGAATTATTCAATTCTGTTGAAAATAAATAAAGTTGGAAAGCTGAGAAATATTCATCAATATCATATATACTTTCAGTGAGTTTTTCTCCAACACTAGAGTGATGTTCTTGTTCTTCACCATCAGAAGAAACAGGAATATTTTTCTTTGAAATTTTTAAAAACTCACTGTTAACCACTGACGAATCTACCTCTAAAAATTTAAAAACCTTTGTTATAACTCCTAAAGGAACAGATGATAAGTCCTCATACCTAATTGTAATTAATGAATTATTATTCATTGATTGAAACGAAACCAACTCATCCTCTACCCTCTTTATATATTTGATATAAGTAATTAATGAAAAATTACTAATCTGACTATTCTTTAATTTTTTAAACCTA
>Ga0206683_10003683_pt1 | contig 10094 bp, 12 predicted proteins | sample M280m12015metaG_FD_155483 | JGI IMG/M metagenome (GOLD analysis project Ga0206683, IMG submission 155483) | Ammonia-oxidizing marine archaeal communities from Monterey Bay, California, United States - M2 80m 12015 | ecosystem: Environmental > Aquatic > Marine > Intertidal zone | place: USA...
TTGCAGATTCACTCTCAAAGAAAACTACATTACCTGTAGGATGTTCTTCTAGAAATGCTTGACATACACCTAGAACAAAGAACGTCTTTCCTGTTGCCGACTCTCCTGCAATCGCTGTAATTTTGTTCTGAGGTATCCCACCGTAAATACTACCGCTGCATAAGGCATTAAAAATGTAGCTGCCAGTATCCACATAGCCGCTAATATCAGCGGTAGAAAGGCCATCAACAACAATCGTTGCAAACTCATTTCCTGTCTCCTTAATTACATTTTTCAAAAAACTCATAATCTATTCTCCAAATAGTCCTTCAAGTGTAGCTCTACGTTTGTGTCTAAAGAAATCAAAATCTTTATTCTTACCGAAGCACCACACATTTTCAATATATATTTTATTCATAAACTCCACAAGTTCTTCATGTGTCTTAAACTTATTCTTACCTTGTGGCCGTTGCATGATTCTCATACCCACTTGGCCTAACCAATGCTCACGCAACGAATCTACAAGCTCATCACCAGAACGATGACGAACTCCTTTCACTTTGGGGTCCATAATATTAGTCAACAAAAATCCATTATCACTTAATGAATTAAAACTATTTAGTGCCACTGGAAGATAGAACTCATCACGCCACTTATCGTATTCACTAAATTTGGCCCATGATTGATCTTCTTCAAATTCACCACCCTTATTATATTCCTCTGTAGAAAAATATGGTGGAGATGTAAATGCACAATCTACATTCTCTAAACTATCCCACGGCAAATCTTCTGCACCACATCTATATATTTGTGTAGTCTTACCAGGAGCTAATTTACTATACTCTCTAATCATTTCAGAATATATTGCAAATGTATTTGGGTTTGGATCACAGCCTATAAAATGTGTTGCGTCTGATGCAAAGAACCCAGCAAGTCTATCACCCCAACCCATAGATGTATCAAGTACAGTCTTTGAGTTTGTCATATTGTAGATAGTCTTGGCCACAATAGGTTTAAACTGTGTGGCAATGTAAGTACCCAAACGAAACGCAGACATATAAACATTCGGAGACAAATCTTCATCAGTATTAATACCTCTCCAGATTGCACCAATAGAACGCCATATCTCTTTTGCAGTTCCATTTTCCCAAGTTTGTGCTGGTGCTTTGAAACTATATGAACCACATCGCAGTCGGAGTTTATTCATAAAGTAATCACTACAGGTATTATAAACTGATGGTGTATTAATCAGACCTAAGCCATGTTCTGCAAAATTATATTTGTAGTCATCATACTTTTCAAACACCTCACGATCTAACTGATCTGTGGGTGTGATGAACTTTGTATAGTCTGCCTTCTTTAACTTCTGAAAGCTCTCTACCATATCTGCAAATGATATTTCCTTAAACGGAAATGGTGGACGTTCTTCTGCAATATAGACCGACAATGTTTCACGAAAAACATCCTTACCATATTTTTCTGTGCAATACTTAAACTCACCTGTATTTAAAACAGGTAAACCATTAGCGTTACAATGCTCACTTAAATACGAATATAGTTCTTCATCATATATCATCCGAACAACGCCTCCAGCGTTCTCTGTGTGCCATAACTTCTATCAATTTCCCAACCAATCGCTTCCATAATAAACTGCAAAGGATCAACATAGGACTTTTCAAACTGTAAATCTATATCTATAAAATCATGCAACTCAAATTCTTTAGGCAATACACTCAAAAACGAAATAACATTAACCTGCAATCTGTTAGGAGTTTTCAATAAGAGATATTTAATCTTCTCACCTTCTTGAATCAACGGATACTTTCTGGTTAGATCCAACTTCTTTAGTAGATGATTATATATTAATGCACCTTTAATATGCATTGGGCATTTTTTCTTAAAGATACTATTACTATCACTCCACTTCCTCAGACCATTTACTGATCTTGGAAATGCAACAGCCTCTATAGGTAAACTCAAAAACTCTTTACGAAAATCTTGTATGAATATATTAACAGCCTTAACATCTTCATTAACTATAACCTTCAATACTTCTTTAATCTTTTCTCTACACGGGCCGGGGGTTGATGACTTGACTGCCTCGATACCCATGATCTTTAACTTGGGTTCTGCATATCTCACACCTTCACTGTCGTGTACGTTTAAGATGTATCGTTTCTTGGCAGTCCATATACCCTTGTCGGCAATGACTTCTCTGGACATTTCCATTCTCTGAGCATACGCTTTTACATACTCGGCCAGTTCCTCATAACAATTATTAATGTAAGGTTCCATTTTCTCTTTAGCGATTTTGTCCAAGAAGTTGATGACTCGTTCTGTTGATACATCAGTTCTCTCGCCAAAAGATTTACGGACCAATTCGTCAAAAGTAACATATATGGAATCTGTATCCGACGCAATAATATAATCTTCGTCTGTAGTCTGTAATATTCCATTGAGGTAATCATTGACTTTGTTTTCAATCCATCTGATCGACAGCTGACCTGATGTGGTAATAGCCGTAGCCATTTTTTCATTGTAATAACGAAAGTATTGATTACCGATAGCACCATATGCACTATTGAGAGCAATCTTTCTGGCCATTTGTATATTGTTATACTTGGAAATTTCTTTAAGATATTTCTTGTCTTTGGTTTCTTCATATCTCCTACTGGCATCTAATGCATATTTCTTAAACTTAACACGATCATCATACATCTTGTCCATTAGTTCTGGAAGAAAACCACTAATGTCTTTTCTAAAACAAGCGTTGTTTGGTGTCACTGTTAATTTATCACCCAGCACATCAGTATTGACTTCTTGTTTCAATAGTAAATCTACACTAATGGCCTCAGGAAATCTTTGGCCAATCATAGTTTCTGGTGAAATGTTATATTGCATAATCAAATGCGGATACAAACTGTTCAAATCAAATGACATTACCCATTTATGTTGCCCGGTCTGAGGATCTTTTACATAGGCACCTTCATACTTTGAACCTTTATTATTGATATCTCTTTGAGGCACTACAATGTCTTTACTACGGAGATAATTATAGATCGTCACATCCCACATACGAACCTGTGAAAATACATCCATATAGTTCACCTTAGCCTCATAGGCCATAGTCAAACACAACTCCAACAATTTCATCTTATCTTCTAATGCATCAACAAGCTCTACGTCTTTAATATTATAATCAATGAATGATTGATAATCTTTTGTATACCATTCTCGGAATGTTTCGTAGGGATTATCATCTTTCTGCACACCCAGCTCTACACCAGCTATATAATTCAGAGCATACGATTCTTGATTCTTATATGTGAACTTACGATACAAGTCCATATAGTCCATATTCGCAACACCCCAAATATTATATTTGGTCTGCTCTCTGCCGAATGTTGTAACCTTTTCTTCTGTTACCATATCCCACGGAGACATATTGTTTCGCATTTTATCACCAAATAGTTTAGTGATTCTATTAGCGAGATAAGGTATATCAAAGAATGTGGTGTTCCAGCCTGTTATAACATCTGGCTGAACTTCTACCATGAAACCAACAAACTGTTCTAATAGTTCACGTTCATCTATACAATGAATATACTCAACATCATCTCTAGAATTATTATAATTATAGATACCCCACACAATAATCTTTTTAGTTTTGTGATTCTTTATAGTAATGGCAAGGACTTCTTCTTGAGCCACACCAGGATCTGGAAAACCATTCTCTGATGCTACCTCTATGTCAATGGTCAACATGAGAATTTTATCCATGTTCCATTCTACAAACTCATCATAGTTATCTGCTATCCATACATACGGATATCTCTCCATACCATGAACAAGATCAGGCTGATCTCTATATTGACCAAGAAATTCTCGGGCATCACCAATAGAGCTCAACTGTATAGACTCTACAGGTTTACCCTTTAGAGTTTTAAGCTTTGTCTTTTTCTTTGTAGGGAAATAGAACGTGGGTTTATGACGGACTTTATGCTGCACCCGTTTACCGTTCTCAATCGCACGGATGAGAAGCGTGTTCTGTTTCTGAATTACATTTGTGTAGAAGTTATCTGCCATAGATATAATTATAACACAAACAATCTATCCAGTCAATACTTTTGCTGTATTAACCTCAGGCACTACAATGCCCGACCCGAACGCCTGTCTATAATTACTTACTATTTCCTTTGCAGGATCAGAGATGAAAACAATCCAATCCTTCTCAACTCTTACCTTATTATCTTTGGAAAAAGCTGCCCAAGGACCAAATCCCCATTGCACATTATTACCACCCTGTCTGGGGTCGCCCATCGGTATAATAACCGCAGGATTATCTAACCAAAAGGAAACACCATCCTCATCTTCTTCTATTTCTGCTACTACATCTTCACCCGACTTCAGCCGGAATAATTTAATTGCCATAATTTATATACCTATTCAATTTTCTTTTTTGTACCTATGTTATACTTCGTTTCTAATAACCAATCGTCCTTCTCTCTAAATGATAAAACTTTTATCTGTGATAATGGTGCTCTAGGTTGACAATCACCTATCATACTTACTAAACCCCAATCTTCTAATAACCCTGCAATAGTATTTCGCCTTTCTATGTCATTTATGGAAATGTTGGTTGGCTTACCATCTAGTGCAAACAACTCTTTAAAATGTACTATGAAATAACGTCCTTGTTTATGCAGAATATGACATGATTGGTATAATTTTCTTTCCTTTCTTGAAGCTACACCTATACGGGATAAAGTTTCTCTCACTTTTAGAAAGTCATCGGATTCTCCTAACCCGACCTCTAACATCAGGTCAGGTGTCCACTCCAATTCTTCCATGTTTACCACCTCTAATCAATTTTGTTTTTATTATTTTTATCTGCTCGGCAGTCAAAATCTCTAAGGCTTGTTTTGCCTTTTCATTACTATAGCCATAATATTCTTTCACACATTCTATATTTTTGACTTTAGAAGAACGCATCCATTTTGAAAATCTTTTGCGTTTCCTTATACTATTTAGTAAAAAATCGTTTTGCAATTTGTTATCCAAGAAGTGCATACGATTCATCTCGTTCACATAGAATATAGTATCAGTGAAGGCTGATAAACATTTATTGATTATATAAGCGGGGTATTTCTTCTCCCAAAATTGATCTTCAGAATCCATAAGATTCTTTTTCAGATGATTAATATTGTTTAAATAATCTTTCAGTTGATATTGTTCCATTGTTTTCTCCAATCTGGCTCCGTGACCTGGGCTCGAACCAGGGACAGGCTGATTAACAGTCAGCTACTCTACCTACTGAGTTATCACGGATTAAATTGTGCATTGAAAATTCCATCTGGGCATACTTATAATCATATCATAAAAAGTCTCCGACGATTTAATTGTGCCGTTGGGAAGCACATGATTACAATTATACAGTATTGTCTTGCTATTGTCAATAGAAGAATTGTTTAAATCTATAGGACTTCTATTCTGATGTTTATCTGTCCATTGATATCCATTTTCTGATCTTTCTTCTAGCTTGAAATCTTTTGCTTTAGATACTATAAAGGAATTCTCTATTAAACTTAAATACTTTCCACTCTTACAATCAAAGCCCGCATGAATCATTTGTTGTAAGAATAAAGGAAAGATAAAACTATTGATATGACCTTCTATTAAAGTTTCCGCAGGATGATTTGGAGCACTGATAATCAATACACCATCATCACTAAGCACATCATAAATTCTATCCAAAAACTCACCAACATTTCTTTGATGTTCGATCACATGAGAACAAAACACAACATCAAAATTCATATGTCTTGCCTTAGTATAACTCATAAAATCCATGTTATAGTCAGCCTTATCGGAATACTTATCTACCCCTGTTACTTTAAGGCCGGTGTGTTTCATTATGTCACCGTGAACACCATCACCACATCCAATATCTAAACAAGTCTTATATTTTGTTCCTATGTTCTTTTGTTCAGCTAATAAAAATTCTATAAGAGCAAACCCACCCCATGTAATTTCATACATAATCATCTCGACTACCCCACGTTCTCTGAGTTTCTATTATCTCTGGTGTTTGTTTACCAACTAACCATTGCTTAAACAATGGTGACCACCCTCTCCGGAGATGTGTAATAAAAGCTTCGGGATGAGTCCATACTTCAATACCATCACATTGTAATCTCCAAGATAATTGATGGTCTGATGCTCTACCACAAGGATGTGTTGCAAGAGGATACTTCAACCACATTTCTTTTTTCATACCCGTCAAAGCAAAATTAGCATACGCTGTCTTTAGTGGTTTTTCTCTCGTCTTATATCTAGTCATTGTATCCATAGAAACCCATGGCGGATAGTCCTCACGAACGGGGCCCCAGTCCTCATTTTCAATAGGTGGTAGCTTACCAAAACAAACCGTAGACTCTCGACTAAAATTTCCATTGTCCTCAATATGCATATTCATCCAACCAGTGAATACATCATAACTTTCATCTTCGGTATATTTTAATACACACTCCATAGCCTTACGAGTAAATATGGCATCATCACCACACATAATATAATGCGTATAATTTGTTTCTCTAATGTAATGATTTATGGCCGCCAATACTTGAGGTTCTGTAAATGCTCTAAAGTATGTTACTGGTATATCGACACACTCCTTTATTGATTCCAACGCAGGAATCAATATTCTAGGATTCATTATCAATAAACAAGGATTATAAGCCATGTTCTTTTACTAATTCTGACCATCTAGCAGTTTCTTCTACTAACATATAATCATCCACATTCCATTTATCTAATGCATACATATTAGTTTTTAATCTTCGGGCGGGATTGCCTACCCATGTATGTCCTGGTTCAAGTCTTGATTTCTTAGGCACCACACAACCCATACCAACCATTGAATAAGACCCAACCACTTGGTATTGATGTACTAGACATCCACTACCGCAGTTACTATATTTCATCACATGAACATGACCAAGCATTATAGCATTACAACTCAACGTCACCCCATCTTCTATAACACAATCATGTGCAACGTGAGCTCCTCTTAACATTATAATATTACTACCTACAGTTGTAAGGTCATCCGTACCAGAATGTATAGTAGTAAACTCTCGTATCCAGTTATCATCTCCAATCCGGCAACGACCTGGTTTGTTATAATCAGTATGTTCTGGTCTTGTACCAACGGCACAATGAGCTTCAAATCTATTCTTATTACCTATCTGCAAATAACCAGCCAAATAACAAAAAGGTCCGACATAATTACCTTCCCCCATCTCTACCATATCATCAATAACGGCTGTAGGATGTATATGGTTATAGTTGTGTATTTGTTCTATATTAGGATTCATATCCAATTCTCCTTAACCCATTCTTCATTTACCTGATGTGGTTTAGGTGAGCCATGAAAATAAACAATACTAGTATTAGCAAGTCTATCCCAATGATCTCTGATATGAGCTTTATAACTTAATATTCTACCTTTAAATATTGTGTCTAATCTTGGACTATTACCATACAAGCTCCTCAGCACAATCATCTCTGACGGAGACCCAGGAAATAAATCACAATTTTTCATTACTTCTTCTTCATTATTAATCCAATACTCCCAGAATTCTTTGCTGAAAGATGGCTCAGAAATAGTTATTGCATTGCATATTTCTTGAGGCCAATACGGATCTTGGCAAACACCTATTTTATGATCGCCTAAATCCCAATCAAAAATATCATCTAGTGATCCTGTGATAATAGTATCAAGACCTATAGTAAGTCTCCTACCAGAACACAGGTCTGGACGATACAACTCCATTAAACTCATCCAGCCGTATTCATCAACAGACCTATCAAATCTAATCAGTTTTATATTTTCTGTGAATTTATAATTTTGATCTGCTAGACACACAAAGTCAAAGTGACCATTGTAGTTTCTAGCAACACCCCTATAGAGTTTGTCTACCCACGACTCATCATAGATACCCATAGAATGGGCTATAGAAGTATTGCGACCATCAAACAATGCAACGACAATAGTTATCATCTTAGATGCATGAGGTGGCCGTTCAGTGCTTGAATTGCGATAAAGGTTTATCTCGGACGAGTTCTGCTTCACTGTATTCATAATTATCACTCTCCTTATTTTTACGGAGTAATTTTGCACCATTATTGATATGAAAATTCCAAGCCATTTTTGTCTTGGGAGACAAAGTTACATATCTTTTGATGTGTGGTCGAGTCAGCATCATTTGTTTCCACAAACTAGTAACTAACAATCGGCCAGCTCCTGATTGACGACTCCACACAGTATAGAATACTGCATGATCTAACCCAATCATACTATTTAAATCTTGTACTGTCTCAGGTACATCTGAACAAAATGCAACACAAATAATTGCACCGTCATTAGTATATACTTCTCGCCCAGCGGTATGTCTAAACTCTCGGTCTAGTTCTGGTCGGACTGGATCTTCTTGCCAAGGAAGGTTAAGAGGCCATGGGTCCGCATATTCAATCTCTCTTATTTTCACTTTGTGTTGCCTTACCTATGTTACATGAAGTTTGTTGAATTGTCCATCCAAATCCGTCATGCTCTAGTTCTAGTAGAATTTTCTCTTCCCATTGTAACTCCGAGAATTCCTCATCACTTAAAGACAACACCCGCTGCCCTTCTTTATTTATATATACTGCCACTACAAGATTGCCGTGTTCATAATAGATGCATTATATACATCTTCATCTAATTCAACTCCAAGATACTGTCTGTTCATTTGCCGTGCAACATATGGCACAACACCCGAGCCTGCAAAAGGATCTACTACTATATCATTTTCTTTAGTTAAATACTCAAGCATCAACTTAATAAAGTTTTCATTCCACATATGCAACTGCATCGGTCCTTTAAACCCTTTCATCTTGTGAGTTTCATACACCATAATACTTTTTAGAAAATCACCAGCACGTTTGATTGTACCTGTTCTAGTGAATATCATACAGTGTTGATAGTTGAACGTATACATATCACGTTTTTCTACTGGATGATTTCTTACTACTATCTTGTAGTCTTTGAGTTTCCAACCAAAGTCTACCATCGCATTGTAGTAGGTGATATGGTTAGGTAGTATCTGACCATTTATTTTTCGGTCAGTCTGTGCTATCAAAACAAACCCATCATCTTTTACTAGGCGAGAAAACGTACTGCACGCTCTTCGTTGAAACTGTGTGTACAGCTCAATATCTTTTCCCCACTCGGTTTGAGATATGTCCGGAGGACTAGTGAAAACCAAATCAACACTCTGGTTTTCAACAGGCTCTAATACATCAAAACAATCACCTCTTACAAATTGATTCCACTTCATCACCTGTCAATCTCCTTCCTACGCACCAGAATAAAATTTTCTGATTCAAGTCTATATTTTCTAACATCCATTTATGGGCTTTTGCTTCGTATATATCATCTAAATAAAAATCTTCTACCTTCTGTATCTCTGATTTAGAATAGGCTGACTTGTATTGAACCAACTCATACCTCAAATCAAATCTTGATTCTATCAATGGGTTTTGATTCAAATAACCATCTATCAATTTTCGTCTATCAGGTCCAACTTGCACACCAATAATTCTCTTTACTTTCTTATTGTATTTTTTTAAACCTTTTAGTACACAAGCAAACTGAATACCAACACCAAGAGACATTACCAACACATCTAATTCATCTGGAATATTTTGTGCTTGTTCTGCATTAGTATCAAACATTAAATCAGAATCTTGATAGATGTGCTTACTGTAATCTATGTTATGATAACCACTATCTTTACAAATTTCATTCACTCTTGCATTAATAGCAGTTTTCATTCCATGACCAGCAACTATTCTTACTTCAGCTCCAAAGTGTTGAGCTAACTTCATCATTGGAAGTTTATCTAATAGTTCTGGTTTAGTTCCACCAACCGCAATAATACATTTCTTTCCATATTCTTTTGCCACTCGACTAATAACTGGACCTGTAGGTGAATATACCGACACAGATGCAATCACTCCTGGCCAATCATATTGTTCAAACAATTTTTTGGCTTGTCGTACTTTACCACCATTTA
>Ga0206683_10003685_pt1 | contig 10091 bp, 6 predicted proteins | sample M280m12015metaG_FD_155483 | JGI IMG/M metagenome (GOLD analysis project Ga0206683, IMG submission 155483) | Ammonia-oxidizing marine archaeal communities from Monterey Bay, California, United States - M2 80m 12015 | ecosystem: Environmental > Aquatic > Marine > Intertidal zone | place: USA...
GATACAAATCAAATCCAGTCCGCCCCTTTCTATCAGCAATACTCATTATAGCAAAAGAATTGTTTGGTGAAAAAACTATAACCCCCTCGGATGGAGCATGAGGAATAACAGTTGAAGAAACAGCTTTTTGCCATTTACCTTTCCTTTTACTAGCACGATAAATTGATTCGTCCCAACCATCTAGATGTGAAACAGTTAAACTTTCACCAAAAGGAGAAATTGCTACAGCGTATTTATGCTTTTTAAGTCCAATATTGACCCACTCCGCTTCGCCCCATGAGGTGTCACGATCTGCGACATATATATCACCATAATGTTCTTTAGAATTTGGATCAAAATAACCGTGATTTGACCCATTTGATCTAGCCCTATGTGATGTGAAAAACAGTTGCTTTTCATCAGCTCTGATAACAGGGTGAGTATCATCGAACTCCGAATTTATTAAGGGCCCCATATTTGTCACTAAAACATCAATAGGACTGGCTATAAATTTCAGCGCCGCGTCAATATTTTTGTTGAGAAGGTCTGCTTTCCTCCGAAGGGGATTCCATTTTTTTGTCTCATCATTAAATCGAGATAGTAAATTACGAGCCTCATCAAACTCTAAAAGCAGCATCTTCACTTGAGCAGCATAAACAAGAACATCTACTGGAGCAGCACATATGTCTTCATTGTATTTTCCTGAACCAGAAATTAAAGACCCGGAACTAGAAATCGAATTATATAACAGCTTATCAATGGAGACAACAGGGGCACCTGACTGCAGTAGACAGACGGCATAGTGGTACCTGTAATTTCCGCAGTCTGGATACTCATCAACTAATTCCTTCCATACCCTTGCTGCTTCATTAAAAACCCCTTCTTCAGAAAGTCTAGATGCCTGATCAAAAATCATTCTCTCAGCCTGAGATAGTGAATGACGTTTACTTTTTGAAGGTGATTGACTTAATAGAATATTCGTCGTCATAATAGTTAAGAAAAATATATTAACTATTAAAATCAAGTGCTTAAACATCAGCACAAGATAAGTACTTAATTAATTGAATTAAGTGAACTTTATAAACGAATGTAAAGATTACACAAGTGTTAAACCTCAATAGGTCGATCAGGTGAGAAATTTTCGAGATAATCTGCAACTCTACGAACAAAACTTCCACCTAATTGACCGTCTACAACCCTATGATCATAGCTATGAGAAAGGAACATCATATGTCGAACTGCAATCATATCTCCCTCTGGGGTTTCAATTACAGCAGGTTTTTTACGAATCGCGCCTAGAGCAAGAATCCCAACTTGTGGTTGATTTATTATAGGTGTTCCCATAACATTTCCAAACGTTCCAACATTGCTCATTGTGTAAGTGCCACCTGAAATATCATCAGGACCAAGTTTGCCCTCACGAGCTCGTTTTGCCAAATCGTTCACAGCACGAGTTAACCCTTGTAAGTTGAATGAATCTGCATTCTTAATAACGGGAACTATCAGATTACCATTTGGCAAAGCCGCAGCCATACCTAAGTGTATTGCTTTGTGCATTATCACATTATCACCGTCGACACTAGCGTTAACCCCAGGGAAATCGCCAATCGCTTTTACAATAGCTTCAGCCAGCAAAGGTGTGAACGTGAGTTTCTCTCCAAATTTTTCAAGGAACTGGTTCTTATTCTTATTTCTCCATAATACCAAACTAGTAACATCTGCTTCTACAAAAGAAGTCACATGGGGTGAGGTGTGTACAGAATCAACCATATGTTTGGCAATCAACTTGCGCATTCTATCCATCTCAACAACTTCATACCCCCCTGAAATTGATTTAAAGGATGGATGAGCATCCATCGATGATTCAGAAATTACTGGGGAAGAAATCGATGCTTTATCAGGAGAAGATTTTTCTAGATTGGAAACATGAGGTGCAGAACCTCTACTATCTAGATATGCCATAATATCTTTCTTAGTAACCCGGCCTTCAGAGCCAGTACCAGACATCTCCTCTAATTCTTCCATGCTAACTCCCTCCTCTGTTGCAATACTTCTTACTAGTGGAGAATAAAATCTGCCTAAAGCGCCTGTTCTCTCAGGTGTTGAAGATGGTAAATCAACAACTGGAGCAGACTCAACAACTGGAGAAGATTCAGCAACTGGGGAAGATTCAACAACTGGGGAAGATTCAGCAACTGGGGAAGATTCAGCGATAGGTGCAGACTCTACAACTGGGGATACAATAACTTCTCCAACAATTTCAAAACGGGCAATGGGATCACCAACCTGAACTACATCGTCTTTTGAAACTAACCATTCCAATAGAACTCCGTCTTCAGGAGCGGGCACCTCGCTGTCAACCTTATCTGTGGCAATTTCTACAATCGCTTCATCTGCCTCAATACTAGAGCCAGCATCGACTAAAAGCTTAATAATAGTGGCTTCAGCCACACTCTCACCCATTTTGGGGAGGAGGATATCAATAATTGCCATGTAATCAGTTTACAGATTGTAAAAGTAATGCGTTTAGGACAAGCTTGAGGTCTTCAAACCAATTGTATTTTCTCGCATAAGCTAGCTTGAGCCGTTCTCTTACTCTATCGTCTTCGTTTTCTACTGCTTTGATAATTGAGGGGCGAGATTGATTGTTAATACCATCTAGGCCTACCCATGTTGATTTACCAAGGAATACATTAACTGAGTGAGTAATCCAAACAGCTCTACCAGTGACAAGAAGTATTGGTGAAAAAACAAATATTATGAATGAAGAGAAAAGGTCGAATATACGTTTTGAACGCTGGGCCGAGGGGCCATAAATGGTTCTGTCTAACTCAGTTACAGGATCTGGGCCTGGGCCGCCTGATCCCATAACATATCCATCATCAGTCCAAGCAATACGACATACTATTGTTCTGTTAACGAGAGAAGATAGAGCCGTAATAATATCATCTGACCTAACATCTCTGCCACTAAAAACCACCTCTCCTATTGAATGAACTCTAACAACATCTAGGAGTGTTGATAGCTCATTAGGAGTGATACTAATTGTAGCATCTGAAATACCATCTCGAATCTCAATAGACTCAAGAAGCTGCTTAATTGATGACGATTCTACTTTGCCTGCTACTATAAGTCTTGATTTTGGTGTTGCTCCTAAACGCCATCCTCCCATCGTCACACGTCCTAATAGTACAACCGTAGAAAACCAAATCGCACCAAAAAGTAAAATCGCTCGTGAAAAACGTAATTCTTCTGGTAGGAGGCCATAACCAGCAAGAAGAACTATTGACCCTAAGGCTATACCCTGCATGACTCTTCTCGGAATCCAGGGTTTATCATAACCACCAAAAAGCCAAAGAAAAAACACCCATACTACAGAGTATATCCCCAAAGCAAAATTTGTAGAGGCTTGATCATATTGTATCCCCGCATAGTTTGCATATATGCTGAGTAACACAAAAAGCCCTATATGAAGAGATACACCCTCGAAAACAGGCCAAGCCAATCGTGAGACTATTCTACGCACAACAGAAAGAGATGCGCGAGCATAAATAGCTAGACGGATTAATAGATTAAATGATCGAGCTTGAGTGCCTTCGAAATGTTTGGCCGCAAAAATCAACATCGCTCGATAAAAAATTGACACATAATTAAGAGACCCCTTCTTTGTGCTCTCCCCTTTGTAATGGATAATCCTCGTTCCAGCAAAATAATGATTCTCCCAGCCTCCTTTAATAATTCTCCAGCTTAGATCTATGTCTTCTCCGTACATGAAAAAATCTTCATCTAGCATACCTACTTCATCTATTGCCGCCTTTCGCATCCACATAAATGCACCACTTAGCACTTCAATTTCATGATTGTCATCCGCACTTAAATGTCCTGCGTAGTAGTTATTTAGGTTTTTGCTTTTTGGAGCCAAACGGAATAGGCCTGAAATTCTACATAGAGATGCCCATGGGGTTGGAATCCCCCTCTTACTCTCGGGAAGGTACGTTCCTGAGCCATCGAACATCGGGACTCCCATACCGCCAAGTTGTGGGTGGTCATCAGCGAAAGAAATACACTGAGAGAACGTATCTTCTTGAACAACTGTATCAGGGTTAAGCAAGAGGATGTATTCAGCTTCTGATTGCTTTATCGCCTGATTATTTGCTTTAGAGAACCCAACATTTTCTGAATTCTCAATCAACTTAACCCACGGAAATCTTTCCTTAACCATTTTACAAGTCCCATCAACCGAAATATTATCGACAACAAAGACTTCGATCTGCACAGATGAGGATGAGGTTTGTCCTGAAAAATTCTCTATTGCCCTTTCAACAGAAACTAGGCATTGAGCCAAAAAGTGCTCAACATTATAACTGACTATAATTACAGACAATTTCATGTTCTAGCACTCATATAAAGTTCTGTTATCCATAGAACGTGCAAGGGTCGCCTCATCAGCATGCTGCAAAGCTTCACCTACAGCTACACCGCGAGCAAGAGTCGTAATTTTAACTTCGAAAGAAGCCAATTTCTTATACAAATAAAACGAAGTCGTATCGCCCTCCATTGTAGCCGGTAAAGCAAAAATTATTTCGATTTCGCTATCAGATTCTTTATCATCTGAAGTTTCAACCTCTTTCGTATTTATTTCGGCAAGTCTACTTATCAAAGCCTCAATATTTAAATCAGAAGGTCCAACACCATCCATAGGACTAATTATTCCTCCTAAAACGTGATAAACACCACGAAATGAACCAACGTTTTCTATCGCTAGTAAATCTCTAATATCCTCAACTACACAAATAACATTTTTATTTCGCAAAGGTGTAGAACAAATCGAGCACGTTATCTGCTCGGTTAAGTTGTGACAAACGTCACAAGGCGTCACTCCTTCACTCATTGCTACAATGGCCTCAGCAAATGATTTCACCCTTTCATTATCTCGTCTAAGCAAGCTCAAAGCGAGTCTCAATGCGGTTCTACGACCTATTCCAGGTAATGTGGAAATCTGATCTACGGCGGCTTCTATGAGCCGAGAAGGGAGTTGTTGCACGGGGTAAAGATAAAACGCCAACGACGGTGTTCTAACATGTAAATTTGGGGCAATGTCCGCAACAACATTTATACTCATATCATGCCTATACGTTGGGGTGTTATTTTTAATCGGCCATTTAACTGGTAGTGGTAAAAAAGCTGCTGATTTTTTCTTAGCTGGCAGAAAGGCTCCTTGGTATGTTGTGGCTTTCGGGATGGTAGGCGCGTCACTCAGTGGGGTGACATTCATTTCCATACCTGGTTGGGTAAACTCACAGAGCTTCACCTACCTTCAAATGGTCCTTGGATATATGGCAGGCTATATATTTATTATGGCTGTGTTACTACCTCTTTACTATAAGTTAGGACTTACTAGCATTTATTCATACCTAGACCAAAGGTTCGGGAATGGCGCATATAAAACCGGAGCTTCCTTTTTCATTCTAAGTAGAGTAATTGGAGCCTCTTTCAGGCTCTTCCTCGTAGCAATAGTCGTAGAGCTCGCCATACTAGAACCTTTTTTTTCTGAAACTTCAGGCGAAGTTCCTAGCTGGGCATTTGCTTCAATTGTAGCTATCGTACTTGCTATTATTTATACTTACACAAGACAGGGAGGAATGGCTACTGTGATTTGGACAGATACAGTCCAAACCGCCTGCATGCTCTGCGCAGTTATACTCACTGTTCTTGCAATTTCTAATGCTCAAGGCGCATCATTGGCGTCCATACCAGAGCTCGTGAAATCGAGTGGAATGACAAAGATCTTTGTTTTTGACGACTGGAAAGCGGGGAATCATTTTGTTAAACACTTTCTTGCTGGCGCCTTTGTGTGTATTGCTATGACTGGACTCGATCAGGATATGATGCAGAAGAACCTTTCCTGTAAAGATCTCAAGAGTGCTCGATTGAATATGGGAAGTTTTGCGGTAGTACTCTTCGGAGCAAACATTTTATTCCTGTCTCTAGGAGCACTTCTATATCTGCATGCCGGAGCTGAGGGTATAGCTATTCCAGAAGCGACAGACAAACTATTTCCCACCCTTGCTCTTGGCGGTTCACTGGGAACATGGTTAGGCGGAGTTTTTCTAATAGGACTCCTTGCCTCTGCTTTCAGCTCTGCGGATTCAGCATTAACCGCACTTACAACTTCTGCTTGTGTAGATCTTATCGGTACCCAAAAAATGGAAGAAGAAAAGGCCGAGCACATAAGGAAGAGAGTTCATTTGGCAATGGCAGGTGTTCTTTTCATTGCAATAATGGCTTTTAGAGCTGTGAATGACACAAGCGTTGTTGCTGCACTATTTACTGCTGCCAACTATACTTATGGGCCATTATTGGGATTATTTTTCTTTGGACTAATTTCTAAAAGAAGACCAATAGAAAAACTGATTCCCTATGTTGCAATTGCTTCACCTATTATTTGCTATCTACTCGAATACTTTTTATCACATAAGTGGGGTTTTAGTTTTGGGTTTTCGTTACTTCCTGTAAACGGAGCAATTACAATGTTTGGCCTAGCACTACTACCTAAGAAATAACTACCTTTACGGCTTGAAAAATCGCTTTATTAGCATCTAATGGAACACCGCACTTCTGACCTTCTTAATCGCCTTTCTGAATCCGCAACTATTGCTATGGCTAGAATGGCTCGTGAACTCAAGGCTTCTGGAATTGATGTAATCTCACTTTCTTTGGGCGAACCTGATTTCGACACACCTGCTGTGTTAAAACAGGCAGGGATAGATGCAATCAATGCAAATGAGACTCATTACACCCCTGTTCCTGGAACTCCTCGGGTTAGAGAAGCTATCTCTAAGAAGTTCAAAAGGGATAATGACCTGAACTATGCTCCAGACCAAATTGTTGTAAGTACAGGCGCCAAACAATCTCTAGCAAACGTAGTATTAAGTTTGGTCAATCCAGGCGATGAAGTCATCCTTCCTGCTCCATACTGGGTAAGCTACGAGGAAATTGTAAAAGTAGCAGGTGGAATTCCTGTGATTATTCCTACAAGTATTAAAGAGGATTATAAAATAAATCCTGAAGCACTTGAAGAAGCAATTAATGAAAAGACTCGCTTAGTAATATATAGCTCTCCATGTAACCCTTCAGGTTCAGTATATACACAAAGCGAAATTGCTTCGATAGCTAACGTACTCCGTAAGCATGATAATGTCTTTACTATCTCTGATGAGATTTACGAACTAATAAATTTCACTTCTCGTCACGCTAGTTTGGCCGCTGAGCCTGGAATGATTGAGAGAGTTATTACTGTAAATGGTGTTTCAAAGGGGTTTGCAATGACAGGATGGCGCCTTGGTTATATCGGCGCACCGAAATGGATAGCTGCTGCATGCACAAAAATCCAAGGACAATTCACATCGGCCCCATGTAGCATTACTCAAGCGGCTGCAGCGGAAGCTGTAGATCAAGACCCCTCGATTTCAAAGTCTATGCTCGACGCCTTTCTCAGAAGAAGAGATTCAATGCATGCCGATTTAAGCAAAGTTCCTGGAATAGACCTCAACATGCCTATGGGTGCGTTTTATTTATTTCCGGACATAAGCAAACTGTTCGGTTTAAGCTATAAAGGGAAAACACTAAAGAACTCTGACGACGTTGCAATGTATTTTATTGAAGAAGCCCACGTCGCTACCGTTAGCGGAGCTGCATTCGGAACACCGGAGTGTATTCGAATTAGTTATGCTGCTGCCGATGAAGTGCTCGCAGAAGCTGTTCGCAGGATTGATGTAGCCGTGAGAAAGCTATCATAATTTCAATATGTGTCATCGAATATCTGACTGAAAGAATATGACCAAATCAGAAGCATTAAAAAACATTTCTAATCTATGCGCACTTGTGGTAGGTGATGTTATGATAGATGCATACTTGTTTGGGAAAGTAGAACGTAATAGCCCCGAAGCTCCTGTACCTGTTGTTCTCTTGACAGGACGAGACGAGAGAGCTGGAGGAGCTGCAAACGTTGCTCGAAATGTCCAAGCACTAGGTGCACAAGTACATCTTGCTACAGTTATTGGAGATGATCCTGCGGGATCTCGGTTACTTGAGCTTTTCAAAGCCCGCGGAATGGGAGTTGATGCTTGTTTCGTTTCAAAGGGCCGACCTACATCTATCAAGACACGAATTATTAGAGATAACGAACATATGCTCAGGGTAGATGAAGAAACTGATGAGGAAATTTCTAAAGAACTCTCCTCTTCCCTACTCTCTTCTTGCATTTCTATTTTAGAAGCCAATAAAATCGACGTTGTTATTTTTGAGGATTACGATAAAGGTGTTCTAACAAAAGAGCTTATTTCTGGGCTCACTTCAGAAGCCCAGAATCGTGGAATACCTGTAGCTGTAGACCCTAAACTGAAGGGATTTCTAAATTATCAAGGAGTAGATTTATTCAAGCCAAACCTCAAAGAACTTCGTGAAGGTCTCAACCTAAAGTTAGAAGTACCAGAGGGGCTGCCTTCTGCTATTCTCTCTATGCACGAAAAGATTAATCCTATTCTCTCACTCACTACTCTAGGAAGTTTTGGGATGTGGGTTCACGCACCATCAAGGGATGTAACACAAACTCATTTCCCGTGTCGCCCAAGCAATATCATAGATGTTAGTGGTGCTGGAGACACCGTAATTGCTACTGCCGCCCTTATGCTTGCCTCAGGCGCTTCTCCTACTGATATAGCTGAAACAGCAAATCTAGCTGGTGGTATTGTATGCGAGCAAAGCGGAGTTGTAACAGTCGATTTAGATAAACTTCTATCGGAATCATGACATTAGACGACTTTCGAGAGAGATGCAACGTCTATCTCTACAAATCAAAATCTCGCAACCTAGGGATATTAAAAATCCTAAAGTTATTTGTTTCCTTTACAGCTTTAGTGATTCTAGCCATATACTACGGCTACCCATACACTCCTGAGAGTGACATCCTTTTGATGAACATTATGAGGATGAGTTTTGGATTTTACGTATTTCACTACCTCATTAAACTCATTTATGATTTCCACCCCTGGGAATTCATAAAGAGAACTTGGTTTGAAGCAATAATAATGGTAATACTAGTTCTTGAAGGAGCAAGCCATCTATTATTCGACACATTAATACACGAGCCTATAGTCCGTGCTATAAGTGGATCTATGGGGACAGACCTCAGTTTACTATTCATTCAGATTTACTTCTTTGTTGTAGTAATAGCAGATCTAATGCGTAAAGGCAGAGTACTGCCAAGAATAAAGATGCACCCTGCTGTCATCTTCATTTTAAGCTTCCTAGGAATCATTACCGTTGGCACCCTCTTGCTCATGATGCCTGAGATGACTACTAGTGGTAATGGCATGCCTGCTCTGGATGCTTTCTTCACAAGTACTTCAGCAACGTGTGTCACAGGATTGATGGTTGAGGATACAATGCATTTTTTCACCTTTAAAGGCCAAACCGTAATTCTCGCCCTCATACAACTAGGAGGACTAAATATTATAGCTTTCTCGTCTTTCCTTGTTTTAGCTGCAAGATTTGGTGTGTCCTTACTGCAAAATGATGGGATAGAAGATTTCGTCAACCGGGACAGCTTTCACAGCGGAAAGACTATGTTAAAACGAGTGGTGTTATGGTGCTTAGGGATTGAGATTATAGGAGCTATTGCACTTGGAGTAGTTTGGTCTAGCGAAATACCATTCAACGGCATAGGGGATAGAATCTTCTCATCTGTATTTCATAGCGTCTCAGCATTTAACAATGCGGGAATCACTCTATTTACAGACGGTTTAGCACATCCATGGGTAGCCACGAATTGGCTTGTACATTGGGTAATCACAATACTTGTATTTGTGGGCGCACTGGGTACGGTCGCTCTATTTGATATGTTTGACCCTGCCAGGCTTCGCTCCAGATTAATACATCCATGGAAAACAATTGGATTTGCCACAAAAATCGCCCTTTATTTCTCACTATTATTAGTTCTTTTCGGATCGATATCTTTTGCCTTTCTCGAGTGGAATGGAGTAATGCAAGGCATGTCGGGATTTGGAAAACTCACTACTTCTGTTCTTCAAAGCGTAACCCGTACATCCGGA
>Ga0206683_10003687_pt1 | contig 10089 bp, 10 predicted proteins | sample M280m12015metaG_FD_155483 | JGI IMG/M metagenome (GOLD analysis project Ga0206683, IMG submission 155483) | Ammonia-oxidizing marine archaeal communities from Monterey Bay, California, United States - M2 80m 12015 | ecosystem: Environmental > Aquatic > Marine > Intertidal zone | place: USA...
TATTCGAGCAACATTTTGACAAATATATGTGCGTGCTTAAGCTCTGCTTTATAGAGGCGATCATAAAAGCTGCGTATTTGCGGCTCAGAATGTGCAGCAGCAACCAGTCCGAAGCGCTCAGCGCCGCGCGATTCTACGATTGATGAAATAAGCATTCGGTCAATGAAGCGCTGGTTAACCCCGGTTCTTGCGTGTTTTAGCAGCGCGTTCACATAGGGGTCCTGCTCATCTTTGGCGAGCTTCAAGCCACGAGCTCGCATTAACTGATAGGCCTCATCAAAGTGATCGAGCTCCTCCTTTGCGAGATCGATGAGATCAGGAATAATCTTTATTTTATCGGGATAGCGCACCACAAAACTCATGGCTAGCGCGCTCGCTTTGCGCTCACAGTTGGCATGGTCGACGAGAAAGTGATCGAAGTCAGCCAGTGCTGTTTCGGTCCATTCGCTCGGAGTGGAGTAGATAAGATCTATAGATTTTCTAGCCATAACAAAAGCTTACTAAATTATTGCCCCAGTGATTTTGCTGCGCTGGGGGTTTGCTCAGGGGGGGTGAGTTTACCTTTAGCCGGCACCATTTTCTTGTAAACCTCTTGTTGTTTGAGCGCTTGCGTTAAAATGAAGTGACAAATTGTCACCGCATGGTGTGATGACAACAGTATTTAGGGTTTGTGGACCTTGTGCCGGCTCGTTTATGAGTCTGCATCAATAAGGGGTATGTATGAAGCTCGTGACAGCAATAATAAAACCATTCCGTTTGGATGACGTGCGCAATGCACTATCCGAGGTGGGGGTCAGCGGCATGACGGTTACCGAAGTGAAGGGCTTTGGCCGTCAGCGCGGCCATACCGAGTTATATAGGGGCGCAGAGTATGTCGTCGACTTCTTGCCCAAGTCGAAAATTGAAATAGCGGTGGCTGATGACATGGTCGAGCAGGCTATTGAAGCCATCATCAACGCCGCGCGGACCGGTAAGGTTGGTGACGGTAAGGTTTTTGTGACGGCCATTGAGCAGGCTCTTCGTATCCGCACTGGTGAGTTCGGTGACAATGCACTTTAATCGGTCTGAGCTGAGCGGGAGAACTTTGCGACCGGTTTTTGTATTGGCCTTGCTGTGTCTTCCTCAACTTGCTGTCGCTGATGAGGCAGTCAGTGGCGACACTGCATGGATGTTAACGGCCACTGCCTTGGTATTATTCATGACCTTGCCTGGCCTGGCCTTGTTTTACGCCGGTCTGGTGCGCGCTAAAAACGTATTGTCAGTATTGATGCAATGTTTCGCTATTGCTGCAGTGGTGTCGATTCTATGGGTTATTGCAGGTTACAGCCTTTCGTTTACCGAGGGCAGCGGACCATTTATCGGTGGTTTTTCGCGCATCATGCTGAGTGGCATGACGATAGACTCTGTTCGTGGCAGCATGCCTGAGAGCGTGTTTGTGATGTTTCAAATGACCTTCGCAATTATTACGCCGGCGCTGATTGTGGGTGGCTTTGCAGAACGCATGCGATTTTCCGCTATGCTTGTATTCATCTCATTGTGGTTAATGCTGGTGTATGTGCCCGTAACCTATTGGGTTTGGGGGGGTGGTTGGTTGGCCCAAATGGGCTTCAGAGACTTTGCCGGTGGTGCGGTTGTGCACATCAACGCAGGTATCGGCGCATTGATTGCAGCAATTGTATTGGGTAAGCGTCGGGGTTTCCCCACCACGCCGATGCCTCCACATAATCTGCCGATGACAGTGACGGGTGCCGGTATGCTTTGGGTTGGGTGGTTCGGTTTCAATGCGGGCAGTGCGCTGGCGGCCGATAATGCCGCAGGCATGGCGATGTTGGTCACTCACCTCGGTGCGGCCGCAGGCTGTGTTGCCTGGATGAGCATGGAATGGCTGCGTTTTGGTAAGCCCAGTGTTCTGGGCATTGTGACCGGAATGGTTGCGGGTCTGGGCACCATCACGCCAGCTTCAGGCTACGTCGGCCCGGCGGGCGCATTAGTGATTGGCCTCAGTGCAGGTATTGTCTGTTTCTGGGCAACTATGTTGGTTAAAAGAACCCTAAAGATTGATGATTCTCTCGATGTAATGCCGGTCCATGGCGTTGGCGGGATTCTCGGCTTAATCATGATAGCGTTTTTATCGAGTACTCTGGGCGGTTTGGGTTTAGACGAAGGTGTGACCATGGGTCAGCAGTTTGTGATACAGATGATTGGTATTATCGCAACCATAGCCTGGTGCGGAGTCATGTCCTATCTGCTGCTTAAATTAATTGATCTTGTGATTGGCTTACGGGTTGATGAAGATCAGGAAACAGAAGGTCTTGATATTGTGTTGCACGAGGAGCGTGGCTACAACCTCTGAGCTTGTTCATCGGTCAGTACCGCATTGCTGAGGCCGGCCTACTATGCTGACGCGATCTACAAGCGCCTTCGTTTCCAGAGTCGTACCCCAAGCAGTGCGGCGAGCACGGCGCAGTACAACAGTGCATCGATTGTGTCTAGCTTTACCTGCCAGTAGTAGTGCCAGCAGATGAGTATTGCTGCGGGGTAAACCAGTCGATGTAAATTTGCCCAACGGGCGCCTAAGCGTATTTGCCAGCCTTTTGTGGATGTCACCGCCAGCGGTATGAGCAACAGCAAGGCCAGAGTGCCGAGAGTGATGAACGGTCGCTTAATAACGTCACTGATAATTGCGCTGATATCCAGGCTCTGATCAAGAATCAGCCAAGCCAGAAAGTGCAGCAAGCAATAAGTAAATGCAAAGAGACCGAGCATACGCCGAAGGCGGATAGGCCAGGGTTTTTTGATGAGCCAGGCTGCGGGCGTTATAGCCAGAGATATCAGAATGAAGCGCAGACCCCAGATACCGAGATAGTCCTGCACAGTCTCGATGGGGTTTGGTCCCAGCCCGGGACCATAGATATTAAAAATTCTCAGGCACAACAGCGCAAGCGGCAGCATGGCAAGCACAAAGACTATGGGCTTGATGATGAACCGGATTTGCTGTTTGCCAGGGACTAATGTCATTAAGTTATTCTGGCAGAATAGCGAGTCTGGGTCTGCTAGAAATTTCGTTGCAGATCTAATCCGCTGTACAAGCCAGCAACTTCATCAGCGTAGCCATTGAACATTAGCGTCGGTTGTTTGGCATCAAAAAGACCACCCCCTATTCGCCGCTCGCGGGCTTGGCTCCAGCGCGGGTGATCAACCTCTGGATTAACATTGGCATAGAAGCCATATTCATAGGCCCCCGCATCGTTCCAGGTAGTTGCCGGCTGTGTTTCGGTAAAGCCAATTTTGTTGATCGACTTTATGCTTTTAAAGCCGTATTTCCATGGCACCACGAGCCGCAGCGGCGCTCCGTTTTGATTGGGCAAGCTCTTGCCAAAAACACCAACGGCCAGAATAGTCAGTGGGTTCATGGCTTCTTCAATCGTCAGGCCTTCGCGATAGGGCCAGTCGAGTATTGGTCGTCGCTGACCAGGCATTTGCGAGGGTCTGTAGACTGTTTCAAAGCTCACATATTTTGCATTGGAGGTGGGCTTAAAGCGCTTTAGTACATCAGCTAGCGGGATGCCAACCCACGGAATGACCATCGACCAGGCTTCAACGCAACGCATTCTGTATATGCGCTCTTCTAAAGCATGAGATTGAATGATGTCTTCATAGCTGAAGTCACCGGTAATATCAGCAGCGCCTTCAATGCGAACACTCCACGGCAATGGTTTGAATTGGCCTGAGTACTCATACGGGTCTTCTTTGCCGGTGCCAAACTCATAGAAATTATTGTACTGGGTGACATCTGCGTAGCTGTTTACAGTTTGGTCGGTGCTGTATTGACTCTTTAAGAGTGGACCGAGTGAACGGGTTTCAGGAGGATTTTCCTGAGCACATGCGGTGCCGCCGAGCAGAGTCGACGCGCCAACAAAGCCCATGCTGCGAATGAAGCTGCGGCGGTTCTGATACTCGGCTTCTGAAGCGATTTCAGATGGTGCGGGTGTGCTTTTTTGCTTAACTCTGATTAACACGGATAACTCCCTATGTCGGTTGGCGGACCAGTACTAACAGCGTGTTCAGCTTAAGGCATATGTTGCCGACGGCATACTGTAGGACCCTCAATTCACCTTAAAAAGTTCCGTGGAGTGGCGATTGCACCTATAGTCAGTGCTGTTGACTTGTTTTGAGGTTCCTATGCACATGTTTTCGCCGCACCGAGCTTTCCGGATGTTTTTTTTCGCCATATTGCTCTCTGGTTGCGGTCAGAGCGGCCCTGCTGAACAGTCAGATGGGACCGATTCTATAGAGCTTACCGTTGGTGGGACTGCGTTCCCCGAAACCGAAGGTGAACGCCATTGGTTGCAGTTTGCCGAACAGACTGAAATGAGGACGGGCGGTTCTATTGCACCAAAAATGCTGATTTACGGGCAACTGGGCTCTGAGGAGCAGATTATTTCAGCTTTGCGTCGCGGGCGAATACAGTTTGCCAATGTGTCAGCAATGGCCATCTCAACGCTGGTGCCAGAGTCGGCACTGCTCTACGCCCCTTATTTGTTTGAGAGTGAGGCAGAGGCAGATTTCATTCTCGATGAGTATCTGACACCGGTATACCGAGAATTGCTCGCAGAGCAGGGGCTGCACCTTATCACCTGGTATGAGATTGGCTTTCTGCAGATCTACGGAAAAGAACCGCTGGTGGTTCCGGCGGATGCAAAAGGCCGTCGCTTTCGTGTTGGTGCCGGGCTGGCCGCGCGCATGTTTGCCGAGTCGCTTAATACCGATGTTATTCCATTGGGCTTTGCCGATGTTGTCGCTGGTCTCCAAACCGGTTTGATTGAAGCTGGTGAGAATGCGGTAAGTTTGTATTCACGCTCGGGCATTGCTCCTGAAGCATCACAGCTCACGCTCACTGATCATTCCTATGGCGTGTCGATGATCGTTGTGCAGAAGAGCTGGTGGGATAAGCAAACGCCCGAAGTTCAGCAGGTTTTAAACACTGCGTTCCCTGATATTCGTGAATCACGGCTTGATGTGCGTGCCGAGTCCGCCCGTGATTTAGAAAACGCGAAGGCGCTGGGAATTACAGTTCATGTTTTAGATCAATCGCAGCGCGCTGCCTGGGTTTCCACTGCTGGCAGTATCCGTGATGAATTAGCAGATGCTATCGGTGGGCGCTCGGTAGAGATTTTGGCAGTCATTTCTCGTGGTCGCTTGGCATACCAGGAGCAAGAGGCCGCAGCGGAACCTTAGCTTTTCGTCCGGCGCGCCGTATGGATGGGCTTATGTATGAGCTTAACTCCTATACCATAGGGAAGATGTTGATTTAGTTAAGGTCGCGACTGCAGCAGTATTGCAGTCCTGTTTTTAGCAAACGCGGAACTGCCCGCTTGCTTTGCTGTCTGGTTGCTCATAAGGCTTGTTTATTTTTTTCTGCCGGAGTTTTCCGGCTTCGGTTCAGAGGTTTGAAACGATGGGTTTATTTGGTCGTAAGCCAGCAATGGTTGCTCCCGAGGCAGCGTTAGCGGGCCGCAGTGCTTCGATAGTGGTGACAAACCGTCATCATGTTAATGGTAACGTTCTACAAGCGCCGTTTCCCGATGGCCTTGCGATGGTGCAGTTCGGGATGGGTTGCTTTTGGGGTGCCGAGCGCTGCTTCTGGCAGTTGCCAGGGGTTTATTCGACTGCGGTAGGCTACTCGGGGGGTTATACCGAGAACCCAGGGTACGAGGAGGTGTGCTCCGGCCAAACCGGCCACACAGAAGCAGTATTGGTGATTTATGACCCGCAGGTGATTGGTTTTGCAGGGTTGTTGCAGGTGTTTTGGCAAGCGCATGATCCAACGCAAGGTTTGCGTCAGGGCAACGATGTGGGTTCGCAATACAGGTCGGCTATATATGTTGATGATGCTGCCCAACTGGAACAGGCTCGAGCGTCATTGGTTGCTTATCAGCAGGCGCTGAGCGCCGCAGGTTATCCGGCGATTACCACCGAAATTGCAGCGGGTAAAAGGTTCTTCTACGCAGAGGACTATCATCAGCAATATTTGGCAAAGAACCCCGGCGGTTATTGCGGATTGGGTGGAACCGGAGTCGGTTGCTCTGATTAGCTGTTAGTTGAGCACGCTGTAGCCCCGATTCGACAGGCAGCGTTTAACGATGTCTTCTTTATTGCGGGCCTCTTCGACACCCGACCCTGCGCCGCCAAGAATGGCCCCCACTGCGGCGCCCACGCCAATGCTGCCGCTTTTACTGATCCCGCCGATTGCCCCGCCAACAGCAGCCCCACCGAGCGCACTTTTCGCCACGCCTTCGGCTACCGGAACCTGCTCGGAGTAGGTTTTGCACTCCGCGAGGTCCTGTTCGTAAACCGTCATGTTGACACCCTTGGTGTCGATAATCGGATTAGGCTGTGCGGAGCACCCAGCGAGAAGTATTAACGAGCCGAATAAGCTTAATATTCTGAAAACCAGTGTTCTGTTGCACGTCGTTGCGGTTGAATTCATCTTAAACCCCGGAGTATTGTGGGTGCCTAGGTGGTTTAAATACTAACGCTTTTGGTGTTGCTAGGCCAATAGAGGTGCCCCGTCCGGCGATAATGATTTTATGAGACATGTTTTCATTGTTCTAATCGGTGCTCTTTGGGTGGTGGGTTGTGCGCGTGTTTCACCGCCATCGGCTGCGCCCGATGAGGTGGTTGAACCGGGCATGGCTTGGCTGGCTGCAGCCACCGCCTATACGGTAAGCGATGGTGATGCGTTATTGGTTGTTAGGGCTTATCGTGCCGGCGCAATGGCCAGTCTGGGGCATAACCACGTTATTAGTTCCGACGTTGTTGCGGGAAATATCTACGTCGGCTCAGCCTATACTGACTCATGGTTTGACCTGATAGTGCCGGTGTCCAGTCTGGTTGTTGATGACGAGCGCATCCGAGCCCACTACGGTGAGGACTTCTCGGCGCCGGTACCTGAGGATGCGAAAGCCGGCACCAAGATCAATATGCAGAGTGAGCGCGTGCTCGATGCCACGAACTGGCCATTGATAAGAGTCCGTGGCTTTCTTGCCGATTGCCTAGGGGCTGCGTGCACAGCTCACGTGGCTATTGATCTCGGTGGCACCTTGTCACGGCATATAATCCCGTTGCAGATGGAGCAGCATGATGACCGGTTGCTGGTGCGGGCGAGATTTAATATTCTGCAGTCTAAGCTGGGGCTCTCACCCTTTAGTGTGATGATGGGCGCATTGTCTGTAGCAGATGAGCTCCGCTTCGACCTCGATTTGGTCGCGGTGGCGGTTACCCCTGATGATCTGGTAGACCAGTGATATATTTTACAGTCTTAACCCACGAATTCTTAAAGTTTTAGTTTTTTATGAGGCCACATTATGTCGGATAAAAGCATTTCCATAGATCGCCGCAACTTATTAGCAGGAATAGGTGCTGCGGGCGCGCTGGGTATGGCGCCAACATTGCGGGCGCAAACCGGCGTAAAACCTGTCGAGCGGACGCTGGACTTGGATAACCCAAAAGATAATCTTCGGGCTCTGCTGAAACTTCAGGCAGACCTTTCTGGCAAAGATGTCTTGTCCGGCTTTCCCGGTAAGGTGTGGGGCTGGGTGCCTGGCAAGGGTAATACATTGCTGTTTAACACCTACGGCATTGGCTGCAGCCATATTGAAGAAGTGGCTGAGGGTTACCGTTTTTACCATCGTGAGTTGCTGTACTACACCGACCCGAAAACCAATGAGGTTCTCGATAGCTGGGAAAACCCATACACAGGCAAATCGGTCGAAGTTCGCCATATTATTAATGATCCGGTCAATCGCTTTTATCCGTTTGCCGGTGGGCGTTTTTCACCGCCATACCCGTATGAAGTTTACGGTAACGATATCGTATTTCAGATTAGTGTGTTTCGTTTTGAAGAGTCGCCGATGAGCCGTGCTGATTACCCGCTGCATTCTGCTGATGATAACTATCAGTCGGCCGAGTTATGGGGAATGATTGGGCGCATGGAAGAAGTCATGGATCCCGAAGTTACTTCAGCCAGTTGTGTGACCTCATGGTCACGTATTTCACAGTGGCTGCCGTTCATGGAAATGGGTGATGCGCCCGGTATCATGGTTTTCCATAGTCATGCGTATAAGTTGATGAATGGCGCCTCGGAGTTGCCGCCGCAGATTCTGGCGTACACTCAGAAGAACTATCCGAAGTACCTTGAGTCTCCAAAAGAGTGGCTGGGCATGAAAGATAACAAGTCGCAGGTTACGGAAAGTAAGAAAGAGATCGATCGTCGTTGGACTCAGGAAGGTCCGGCCGGCTCGGTATTTATAGCCGACTAGGCTTTACGACAGCAAACCGTGTAAATAAAAAAGCCGACCCTAGGTCGGCTTTTTTATTATTTTTAAACCGATAGAGCGTTCTAAAACTGGAAGTAAATAAACTGCTCTTTCACGCTGGGGTACAAAATAACTATCAGCGCTAGTGATATGGCGCCACGTAAGCCCCTAAACCAATAAGTTTTAGTCCAATCGTAGGGTTTATCTCTGTAGATGAGTTGGGCGAAAATTGCTCCACCAATAAGCACGACATAGAACATTTGTTCGCCAATCCCGGCATAGGGAATAAACGTAAGCCCCTCGCTTATTGTCTTTTTGACAGGTGTGAGCAGCATAATATTCAATGCGGTTGTGATCTCGTCAACATTTTCCGCACGGAAGAACACCCAACTGATAGTGACCAGCTGGAAAGTGAGAAACCAACTCGCGATATTGAAGAGTAAGTGACCGGTTTTATTGAAGCCGCTGGTGAGTCTGGAAATTGTGGGTGCCGCAGTGTGGTAGACGACCAGCAACGCGCCATGATAAAGGCCCCATAAGACATAGTGCCAGGCGGCCCCATGCCAGAGTCCGCCAAGCGCCATTACAATAACCAGATTGCGCAATAGCTTAAACTTGGTGCCCCGATTGCCACCCAGTGAGATATAGAGGTAGTCGCGGAGCCAGGTTGAGAATGAAATATGCCAACGCTTCCAGTAGTCACTGATATTGCGTGCGCTGAACGGAGCCCGGAAGTTTTCCATGAGTTCGAAGCCCAGCAGTTTTGAAGTGCCACGGGCAATGTCGGTGTATCCCGAGAAGTCGCAATATACCTGAACGCCAAAAGCGTAGCAGGCAATCCACATGCTGAGCGTGCTTGCGGAATCGATATCGCCAAACACTAAGTTAACGAGGGGTGCGACGTTGTCGGCCACGACAATCTTTTTAAAGAAGCCGCGGATAACAAGATCAAAACCATCCAGCGTCTTAGCCGTGTTCATCTGCGGCGTATTGGCAAATTGCTTGAGCATGTTGCCCGCGCGTTCTATAGGGCCGGCAACCAGCTGAGGAAAAAAGGCAACATACAGAGCAAAGTCTAGGAGCGAATCAGAGGCCTTGATCTGCTTTCGATATACGTCGATCGAATAGCTCATTGATTGGAACGTATAGAACGAAATACCAACGGGTAGCAGCACTTCAAAAGTCGGAGCGATGAATGAGCCTTCCGGTAGCCCCATCATCGCGGAGTCGATAAAGAAGTTGAAGTACTTAAAGAACCCGAGAATGCTAAGGTTGGTTACTACCGATGCGCCCACTAACTGTTTGCGGAACCGTTGGTTGGATGATTTCTCAATAGCTCTGCCGATATAGAAATCCACCAGCGTGGAAATCAGAATCAGGATGACAAACGGCGGGCTCCAAAAGCCATAAAAGAAATAGCTTGCCAGCAGCATAAAGCTATTACGAATCCATCGCTCCTGCCCGCGAATAAACAGCCAGCTGCCAAAGATAACCGCAAAGAAAATCAGAAACTCTTTTGAGTCAAAAGTCATGTGTTTGCGCAGCCTTGCTCATTAAGCATGTTCACAATACTTTCTCTAAGCGCAGGGCTTCCCGGCCCGATAGCGCTACGATAGTTCTGAAGTATGGCGATATTCACGTCAGCTGCCCGTTCCGGTGATGCGGCGCAATCTAAGGTTTTTAGCATATCGACAGCTGTTTTTTGACGATTCAGCAGCATGTTCAATACGAAGCTCAGGTAGCGGGCGGAATCGAGATCTGCTTTATCAAT
>Ga0206683_10003693_pt1 | contig 10078 bp, 8 predicted proteins | sample M280m12015metaG_FD_155483 | JGI IMG/M metagenome (GOLD analysis project Ga0206683, IMG submission 155483) | Ammonia-oxidizing marine archaeal communities from Monterey Bay, California, United States - M2 80m 12015 | ecosystem: Environmental > Aquatic > Marine > Intertidal zone | place: USA...
ACATGAACGTTATTTTCTTAGAACAATAACAACTGAAACCTTGCTCTACTCAGAAATGATACATGCGAATGCCGTTGTGCATGGAGATACAACATCTCTATTGAAATACCATCAAAATGAACATCCTTTAGCTATACAGCTTGGTGGGTCGGATCCTTCTTTGTTGGCTGAAGCTTCACAAGTAGCACAAAATTATGGCTTTAAAGAAATAAATTTAAATGTGGGCTGTCCTAGCGATAGAGTTCAGAAAGGAAAATTTGGAGCAATATTAATGAAAGAACCAAATTTAGTTGCTGATTGCATTAAGGCAATGATAAAAAATACAAACCTACCGATAACTGTCAAGTGTAGAATCGGAGTGGATGATATGAATGAAGATTCTGGATTAGATAATTTTATAAACCGCGTAAAAGATGCGGGTTGTAATACTTTCATTGTGCATGCAAGAAAAGCTTGGTTAGAAGGTCTTAGCCCTAAAGAAAACAGAGAGATTCCACCTATAAACTATCCACGAGTCTATAAGCTGAAAGAAGATCATTCTGATTTAAAAATTGTGATAAATGGTGAAATATCGTCTATCGAACAAAGCTTATCTCATCTTAAATATGTAGATGGAGTTATGATGGGAAGAGAAGCTTACGATAACCCTTTTTTATTAAAAGATGTAGATACATCTATTTTTAATAAAAAAACGAAGATAAAATCTAGAAAAGAAATACTTATGGATTATCTGCCGTATTTAGAATCAGAACATCGTCAAGGTGTAAAGCTAGTACATGCAACAAAACATTTAATGGGCCTCTTCAAAGGTTTGCAAGGTGCGAAAGAAATAAGAAGATTTCTTACCAAAATAGACTCAATTGAAAGTCCAATAGAACAATACAAACAATTAGCTTTAGGATTTAATGAATGATTAAAAGAATAAAAAATTTAATAAGTAATTTTTCTAAGCAGGAAGAAGACAAGGAAGAGGATAAGATTTCTTCATTAGATAAAGCTTGTTCAGCTCTATTAATTGAAGTTGCATATGCAGATAAAGTATTTGATGAATCTGAAATTATTTCTTTGAAGGAATCATTAAAAGAAACTTACAAGCTTGATGACGAAATTATTGATGAATTAATTTTAGATGCAAAGAAAACTGTAGACGAGTCAACTTCCTTATATGAATACACGAGAGTAGTTAATGACGAATTTACTTATTCTGACAAGCTAGAACTTCTTTCCAGGATTTGGAAACTTGCTTTCGCAGACGGTAATCTAGATAAATATGAAGATCACATAATAAGAAAAATATCTGATTTAATTCATGTAAGCCATTCTGATTTTATAAAGATTAAACTTGAGAATAGAATTAGTTAATCTTCAAAATCAAAGTCGTCGAAATCGTCTTCTATAAGACCGTCATTAATATCAAATTCCCTACTTTGAAAATAAGCATCTCTGTAAAACAAATAATCATCACCTATAACAATACTCTCTAAACCAAGGTATCTTGCTCTTTTATCCAGTAAATCAATAGCGGTTAATTCGTAACCCGTTCTGTCATGATCAATAAGCAGAAGAGGAGTCATAAAAGCTTCAGGAATTCTAGCTAGAGTATCTCTTAAAGAACTAGGCCCAAGGACCGGAAGAACAATATATGGACCATCACTAACCCCCCAAACGGCTAAAGTTTGACCAAAGTCTTCCGAATGCTTTTCAAGACCTATTGTGGAGGCCACATCAAAGAGACCTAATATTCCTATAGTTGAGTTTAAAGTGAATCTAAAAATATCCGAAAACCCATCTTTTATCTTCCCTTGCAATAAATTATTAAGTGCTATGTTTACGTCTTCAATGTTATCCGTAAAATTTGTCACGCCTACTTCCACAAAGTCAGGTGTTACCTTCCTGTAGACTCTGGCTATGGGAGTTGCAATAGACTCATCAAGATTTTGATTGAATTTATGGGTCTTCTCATTTAAATCTTGAAAAGGATCTACTTCTGATAGGGCAACGGGGAAATAAGTTAAAGAAAGAAAAACTATGAGAGCTTTACGCATTATTTTGTAACGTTCGTTTGAGGAATAGAGTCCACCTTCTTAGACCTTACTTTTTTTATTAATTCAATTATTTTATCAGCTAGAGTTTCAAAAGAAGCTTTTATCTGATCTAAATCATGTAATTCTTTATTATCCTTCTTTTCTATTAATGGCAATTGTGCCAAAAGGCTTATCTTATATTCAGCTGCTAAATCTTTTCCTCCATCTTTTCCAAATAAGAAGTATTTTTTTTCTGAATCGTCTGGTTGAAACCAACTCATATTTTCAATTAATCCAATAATAGGGATAGAAAGTTTTTTAATCATTTCTATGCCTTTCCTGGCATCAGAAATTGAAACATTCTGAGGAGTGGTAACAATAACAGTACCTGTTAAAGGAATTTTTTGTAGTAAAGTTAATTGAACATCGCCAGTTCCTGGTGGTGTATCTATTATTAAATAATCTAATTCACCCCAATTAGTTTGAGAAAGTAATTGCATTACCGCACCGCTAACCATAGGGCCTCTCCAGATTACTGGCATCTTCTCATTAGAGATTAGTCCCATGGAAATAAAAGAAATCCCTTCTTTGTTTAACGGTTCAATAATTTTATTATCTGTTATCTTTAATTCGCCTGGTTCAGAATTAAGTAGAACCGCTTGACTTGGGCCATATATATCTGCATCGACAAGTCCTACTACATATCCTTTATCCTTAAGAGAAATTGCCAATTGTAATGCAATAGCAGACTTACCAACTCCACCCTTTGCAGAAAAAACGCCAACTATATTCTTTACTTTTCTGAGAGTCTCAGGAATTCTTAATTTGTTATTAACTGCTTGATTCATTTATAAAAAAGAAATCTAAATTAACTAAGTTATAATTACTATTTATATTTATAAATCTAATATTTTAACTCCAAGATGTCGAATAATACTGAAAAAAGAAATATTTTAGTTACAAGTGCTTTGCCTTATGCCAATGCACCGCTTCATCTCGGACATATTTTAGAGCATACACAGACAGATATATGGGTTAGATATCAAAAATTAATTGGGAATAATTGCACTTACGTATGTGCTGATGATGCACACGGTACGCCTATTATGTTAAAAGCCAAAGAGTTAAATAAAGAACCTGAAGATCTAATAGAAGAAATTTATGCAAATCATGTAAATACTTTCCATTTATACAATATTAGTCATGATAATTTTCATACCACTCACAGTGAAGAAAACAGAATTCTCTCTGAGAGAATCTTTAATGCTTTAGATGAAAAAGGTTTAATTGAAGTTAGGACGATTGAACAATTATATGACACTTCAAGAGATATGTTTCTTTCTGATCGTTACGTTAAAGGGTCTTGCCCTAAATGCTCTGTAGAAGATCAATACGGCGATAATTGCGAAGTCTGTAGTGCTACTTATGACGCGATAGAATTGATTAATCCTGTCTCTGTCCTTAGTAATACCACACCAGTTATAAAAGAGTCTGAGCACTTATTTTTTAAATTAAGTGAACTAAAACCGGAAATCATTGAATGGTTAAAAAACTCTAAAATTCAAAACCCAGTACAAAATAAACTTTCCGAATGGCTTGATGAAGATTTAAAAGATTGGGATATAAGCAGAGACTCCCCCTACTTCGGGTTTGAAATTCCTGGCCACAAGGATAAATTCTTTTATGTTTGGCTGGATGCTCCTATAGGTTACTTAGCAAGTCATATTAATTTTTTAAATAAGCAAAATTCTAATGAATTTGAAAAGTTCTGGGATCCTGAATCTAATTCTGAAATTTATCACTTTATTGGAAAAGATATAATGTACTTCCATACGTTATTCTTTCCAGTAATGTTATCAAACGCTAATTTTAAAAAGCCTTCAGGGGTATTTGCTCATGGCTTTCTAACTCTCGATGGAGAAAAAATGTCTAAATCAAGAGGTAATTTTATATCTGCTGATGATTTCGTTAAGACTTTAGATCCTGAATATTTAAGATATTACTTTGCCTCTAAATTAAGTACGGGCGTTGATGATATTGATTTAAACCTAGAAGAATTAAAGCAAAAGGTTAATTCAGATTTAGTAAATAAATTAGTTAATATTGCTAGTAGATCTGCTAATTTCTTAAATAAACATTTCGACAATAAATTATCAAAAGAAATTGATAACTATGGTCTTATAGAAGATTTTATAAGTGCATCTAGTAAAATATCTAACCATTATGAGAATTTAGAACTTAATAAGGCAATGAAAGAAATCATGGCTCTTGCGGATAAAGCCAATCAATATGTTGATAAAATGGAACCGTGGGTTCTTGTTAAAGATGAAAAGAACTTAGAATTAGTCCATAAAATATGTAGCACTGCTTTGAATCTATTTAGAATCCTAACAATTATGATTGAACCAGTTACGCCCAAGTTATCTAAAAAATCATTTAATTTCTTAAATGAAGAGCCTTGTTGGGATGATATTAAAGTACCCTTGTTGGATCATAAAATAAATTCTTTTGAGCCTTTATTAACTAGAATTGAAGATGATCAAATTAATCAATTAATGGAATTAAAAAATGTCTGAAATAACAATAGAAGATTTTATGAAATTGGATTTAAGAATCGCAAGAATAGAAAACGCTGAGTCAGTTGAAGAAGCTGATAAGTTACTTAAATTAGAATTAGATTTAGGTTCTTTAGGCAATAAAACTGTATTTGCAGGCATGAAGCAAGCTTACGAACCTGAAAGGTTAATTAACAAAATGGTTGTTTGTGTAAATAATTTAAAAGAAAGAAAAATGAGATTTGGCACTTCAGAAGGAATGATATTGGCTGCTGGAGATGATGACATTGGTATTTTTATAATCTCTCCAGATCAAGGCGCTGAACCAGGTATGCAAGTTAGATAGTATGGAAACTAAAACGGATATAATCGTAGTTGGTGCTGGTCCAGTAGCTTTATTCACAGTTTTTGAAGCAGGTCTACTGGGTCTAGAATGTGTATTAATAGACAACTTAGATAAAGTGGGCGGGCAATGTTCGGAGCTGTATCCAGGAAAACCTATTTACGACATCCCAGGCATCCCTTATCAAACAGCTCAAGAACTTGTTAACGCTCTGATAGAGCAAATTAAGCCATTCGATTATGAATTACATCTAAATGAGAGAGTGAATTCTATAGAAGAACTTTCTGATGAAGATATTTCTACTTGGAAAGTTACAACCTCTGAAGGTAATAACTTTCAAGCAAAAAGTCTATTCATCGCCGCTGGTGCTGGCTCTTTTGAGCCAAGAAGACCCCCCAACGTAGAAGATCCTGATCAATTCTTAGAGAAAGGTGTAGCCTATGCCGTAAAAGATAAAGAGAAATACAAAGATAAAAATTTAATTATCTTTGGTGGAGGAGATAGTGCTTTAGATTGGACTGTAGAATTAGCCGACATCACTAAATCATTAAAATTAGTGCACCGAAGAGACGCTTTTAGAGGGGTTCCAAATACAGAAGCTCAAATGAGAGAATTAGTAGAAACAGGTCAAGTTGATCTTAAGACTCCTTTCATTATAGAAAAGTTAATCTACGATAAGAAAATTACAGGTGTTTCTGTTAAAAACTTTGAAACTAAGGAAATAGAAGACTTGGAGTGTGATGAAATCTTATTTTTATTTGGCTTAAATAAAAAACTAGGACCAATAGCTAATTGGAACTTAGAGCTGTCTAATAAAAAGATTTCAGTTGATACTGAAAAATTTGAAACTAGCGTTAAAGGAATCTTTGCAGTAGGAGATATAAATGACTATCCAGGAAAATTAGATTTAATTCTTTGTGGCTTTCATGAAACTACATTGGCTGTTCAAGAGGCTTACAGAAGAAGTCATCCTGGGGAAAAAGTTCCTTTTGCTTACACTACCTCAAATACTAAATTACAGAAGAGATTAAAATCTAAATAGAATTATTTTTTTCTTCTAGCGTTTGCTTTCAATCTTAAAGAATTAATTTTAATAAAGCCTGTAGCATCAGCTTGATTATAAGCATTCTCATCATCCTCAAAAGTAACTATTTTCGAGTCATAAAGGCTATATGGGGAGGTTCTTTCTTTTACAGTTATGTTTCCTTTGTATAATCCTAATTTTACAGCGCCTGTTACAAATTGTTGAGATTTATCAATAAAAGCTTGTAATGCTTCCCTTTCAGGGCTCCACCAAAACCCGTCATAAATTAATTGAGCATATTTAGGCATTAATTCATCTTTTAAATGACCTGTTTGTGCATCTAACGATAAAGATTCAATTGCCCTATGCGCTTTAATTAGAATAGTGCCTCCTGGAGTCTCATAACACCCTCTTGATTTCATGCCCGTAAATCTATTTTCTACGAGATCTAGTCTTCCTATACCATTTTTTCCTGCAATAACATTTAATGTATCTAGAATCTTGCACGAATTTAAATCCTTACCATCCAGGCCAATAGGATCCCCATTCTCAAAATTTATGGTAATTTCTTGTTCTTCATCTGGAGCGTCCTTTAGTGATGAAGTTCTTTGCCAAATTGATTCAGGAGCAGGAATAGATGGATCTTCTAAAATCTCTCCTTCATAAGAGGTGTGTAGAATATTCTCATCAGTTGAATACATAGGTTCATCAGGGTCAGCGTCTATATTAATTTGATTTTTTTTACAGTAATCAATTAAATCAGCTCTAGATACAAAATCCCATTTCCTCCATGGGGCTATAACTTCTATTGAAGGGTTCAATGAATAAGCTCCAATCTCAAACCTAATTTGATCGTTTCCTTTTCCGGTCGCTCCATGTGCTATAGCATCAGCGCCCTCTTCTTCAGCTATTTCTATCAATCGCTTACTTATTAGAGGTCTAGCAATTGATGTGCCTAGCAAATATTCACCTTCATAAACTGTGTTGGCCCTAAACATCGGAAAGACATAATCTTTAACAAATTCTTCTTTTAAATCTTCGAGGATTACTTTACTTGCTCCAATTGCATTAGCTCTTTCCTTAAGTAGATCAGGATTATGGTCTTGACCAATATCGGCAGTAAAAGTTATAACTTCTGCATTATAGGTTTCTTTTAACCAATGCAAGATCACGGTAGTGTCGAGACCACCAGAATAAGCTAGTACAATCTTTTTAATTTGCTTAGTACTCATAAGAGGCGCGTATTGTATACATACTTTTTTAAAAAACTAGTTTGTCTTAAGAACTGGTTATTATAGATTCAAGATGAAATTTTAAGTCTTTCAAGTGTATTTCGTAATTTTTCCACTGGTTTAGACCTTTTGTGTTTATAGGTTCTCTTACTTGTTCAGAACTTGCAGTTTTAACAGCTCTTTTAGTTTTATAAAATTCTAGTGTGGACGATTCAAAATCTACCTCACAAAATTCGATTAAATCTCTAGTAACTCCTTCCTGATTATTTAATAGGTCTTCATGTTGAACTTTGAATACGTAACCAGGTAAAACTTTATCCCAATGATCCATTAAATTTATGTAATTTACATAATAACGAGCAATTTCTGAAAGGTCATAAGTAAAAGCCTGCCCTCTTGCAAAGAGTTGCTTAAAACAACTAAAACAAGTATCCATGGGATTTCTTCTGGCATCAATGATCTTGGCATTAGGAAGAATTAACTTTATTAAACCTATATGGCTAAAATTATTTGGCATCTTGTCAATGAAATGTTGTTTACCTGTTCTAAGAAATTGTGTTTCATCTATAAAAGATTTTCCTAAGTCGGTAAGATCTGAACCCAGCAAGGAATCGATAACTTCAGGGTAAGCTGTTCTATCTTTCGTGCTATTTCCTAACTTTCTTGCAATATTCATTATATTGGGTAGCTCCATAGTGCCTTCTATTTTGCTATGTGATGCAAGAATTTGCTCTATAAGCGTAGAACCAGATCTAGGTAGCCCCACTATGAAAATAGGAGAGTTAGAATTGTTGCCAAAATCTTTATATTTATTAAACCTATCTTCTGTGAAGAATAACTTCAATCTTTCAGATAAAGCTTCTATAGCCTTAGGGTCGTATGTAGTTCTCCCTCTATTAAGGTCATTGCCTCTTTTGTAATATTTAAAAGATTCATCATAATTACCCATATCTTCAAAGGCTTTCCCGAGAGAGAATAAGAAATGTACTTTCTCTCTTTCAGGAACTTCAGTTAACTCTACCCTCTTTTCCATACTCAAAATTTCTTCATCACTAAATTTATAAGTTTTTAAGTTGGCTAAGCTCCAATAAGCCTCACCAAAATTATTATCTAAACTTATAGCGTCATTGTAAGAATTTATACACGCTTCTTGGTTTCCAGTAGTTTTGTAAACATGTCCAAGGCTTAGATGAACTCTAGGCTGATTATCTTTGAGTTCAATAGATGTTTTATAAGATTCAATTCCTTCTTCATGTTGTGAGCTACGTGTCTGCATGGTACCCAATCCTGCCCATCCCTCTGCCCAATCTGGTCTCAATTCTGTTGCTTTGCTAAAACATAGCGCGGCCTTCTGTAAACTATCAGGGTCATCTTTCTGTCTATACATCTTGGCTAGATTTTCCCAAGCTAAAGCATAGTCTGGGGATATCTTTGTGCAGTTTTCTAGCATGTTTATAGCTTGATCAACAGCTCCAGTTCTAGATGCAAGCAAGGCTAATAGCCTTAATGCATCAACATTGTTTGGATCATCAGAAAGTATTTCTCTATATATTCTTTCTGCTTCCCCTAGATTACCCTTTTGAACTTGACTCATAGCTTTTTGAAGATCCAAGTACTTCTTGTCAGTAGATATTGCATTTTTATAAGCTTTGTCAGCTTCCTCATCTTTTCTTTGATCTGAAAGGACATCTCCTAAAGATTTCCAATTACTAAAATTAGATGGATCTATTTCTAAGCATTTTTTAAAACAAACCTCTGCTTTCTTTAAATCTCCAAGTTGTGTCCAAGCTTGAGCTAGATTTTCATGCGCTTGAATAAATTCAGGCGCTACTCTGATTGCTTTTTGTAAGGGTATTAGTGCAACTTCAGGTTTTTCTTGTTCTAAACTAGATACGCCACTTAATCTTAAGGCGTTAGGGTCATCCGGAAATTTTTTAAGAATTTCAGATAATTGCTGTTCAGCTAAATTAAATTCTCTTTTTCTCAATAAATCAGCGGCATTTTTATAGGCCGTTTCTAGACTCACTTGATTATCTGATTCTTGTTTCATACTTACATTCTAGCTTAGTCAAGGTTATGCTTCATCTATGGAAGCGCTAAACAGACAGCTTGATAAGCTAGGAGTAGATAAAATAACTCTTTCAATTAGTCTGTTCTCAGTCCTTTTTATTGCTACTTTTATCCTTTACGACGCAGAGTTTGCAAAGAGAACTATTGATTTATCTTATAAATCTATTGTTAGTGTATTTGGACCCTCTTATTTAATACTTACTTTATTTTGTTTTTTCTTCTTACTTTACTTATGCCTTTCGAAGTTTGGAAATTATAAATTTGGTGGAAACGAAGCATGCACTGAATTTTCTTACATTAGCTGGATAGGTATGTTGTTTTGTTCGGGTATAGGAGGAGGAATTATTTACTGGTCAGGTGTTGAGTGGTCTTATTATGTAGGAAACCCTCCTTTTGGTATTGATCCCTATTCAAGCGAATCATTCTCTCTTGCAACTGCATATGGCTTATTTCATTGGGGAATTAGCGCATGGTCTATATATGGAATTCCTGCTATTGCTCTCTCTATAGCTTTTTATAAATACAATCTTAACTCACTAAGATTAAGCTCTAGTTTAAGTGGATTGGGTATATTAAATATAGAAAGTACCTTGTTTGGTCGTTTTATAGATTTAATTTTTATTTTGGCTACTGTTGGAGCAGCTGGTGGGACAATAGGGTCTTATATTCCTATGCTCTCTTCAGGATTTTCAGAAATATTCAATTTAAACAAAGGCTTATATTTAGATATTCTAGTAATTTGTTTATGTGTAGGATTATTTGGTTATAGTGTCTATAAGGGATTAGATAAAGGTATTAAAAATTTAAGTAATTTTAATCTTATTCTGGCT
>Ga0206683_10003694_pt1 | contig 10077 bp, 9 predicted proteins | sample M280m12015metaG_FD_155483 | JGI IMG/M metagenome (GOLD analysis project Ga0206683, IMG submission 155483) | Ammonia-oxidizing marine archaeal communities from Monterey Bay, California, United States - M2 80m 12015 | ecosystem: Environmental > Aquatic > Marine > Intertidal zone | place: USA...
AATAGAAAATAATCATGAGGGCATTAGTATATGATGAATACACAACTAATGATGATTTTTCTAAAATTTTAAAAATCAAAAATTTACCTAATCCTGAGCCACGTTCTGATGAAGTTGTTTTCAAAGTAATATCTGCCGGATGTAATTATGATGATATTTGGGGAATGAGGGGAAAACCTTTGGCAATACCACTACCTCACATTTCTGGAACAGATGCTGCAGGTATTGTAACTGCAATTGGGAATGATGTTAAAAACATCAAAGTTGGCGATAGAGTGGTTTCTCATGGAAATATGTCCTGCCGAGTTTGTAAAGCATGTACTAGTGGACGAGAATTTGATTGTAAAAAAAGAGCAATTTGGGGTTTTGAAACTGGACCTCTTTGGGGTGGATATTGTGAATTTACACATCTTCCAGAAGTTAATGTATTAAAAATTCCTGAAGGTGTATCATATGATGACGCAGCCGCTGCATCAATGACATTACTAACTTCATGGCACATGTTAGTTGGTAGAGCTAAAATTCAACCTGGACAATTAGTATTGATAATGGGGGGAAGTTCTGGAATCGGAACTTTTGGAATTCAAATTGCAAAATTATTTGGTTGTACAGTAATTGCAACAGCAAGCCCTGAAAAACTAGACAAATGTTTAGAACTTGGAGCCGACTATGCAGTTGACCATAGAAAAGATGATTGGCACAAGGAAGTCAGATCAATTACCAAAAAAATTCCAAAACCATATGGTGATGTTTCAGGTCTTGATGTGATTTTTGAACATATTGGTGGTTCTCATTGGAATAAGGAATTAACTTTATTAAATTATGGTGGAACAATTATTACAACAGGTGCTACAACTGGGTACAACGCAAAAACTGATTTAAGACATATTTTCTTTAAAGGAATCAATATTTTAGGCTCAACTCAAGGTACTAGATCTGAATTAGAAGAGTGTTTTTATTGGATGTCAAAAGGTAAAATTAAATCAATTATTGATTCTGTATATTCTTTAGATGATGCAGTTAAGGCTCATAATAAAATGTTAAATGGTAAAGGTCTTTTTGGCAAAATTTTGATTAAACCCAATCCTAATGAATGATGACTGATCCTAAAATAAATTCAATTTTAGATGAAGCTAATAGATTATTTTTACAACGAAACTTTGAACAAGCTATAGAATATTATGACAAAATACTAAATGAAGATCCAAAACATATCAGTTCACTTAACAACAAAGGTTATGCCCTAAGTAAACTCAAAGATTTTACCAATGCAATAAAGTGTTATGATATTGCTCTAAAAATATGTCCTGATGATTTATCTGTACTAATTAACAAAATATCTTCTTTTAGAAAACAAGGAAATTTAATTGAAGCATTATTAATTTGTGATAATATTCTAAAAAATAATAAAAATTACAATATAGCACTATATCATAAGGAACGAATTTTATTTTCTATGGGGAAATTTAATGAATCAATTTCTTGTTGCAATTCTATTCTAGAAGATTATCCTGATAATGGAGATGTTCTTTTTGATAAAGCATCTAATTCTGCAATGCTTTCAAATTTTGATGATGCTCTGAATTTACTTGAACATGCAATCTCTCAAGGAATACAATACAAAATTAAAGCAAAAAAATCTAAATCATTTGAAAATTTATTTGATAATATTAGATTTCAAAATTTAATTTCTTAACTATAACCAATGTGGGATTTCTAAATATTCATCAATACTTTCTTTTCGTAAAACTTTCAAAAGTGCATTTGCTTGAGGTGTTGATAATACTGGCTTATCAAATTGGTTATCCGTAGAAATTCTTGGGCATGCAACTTGAATAAATGCATCAATACCTCTTAGATTGTTTAATCTATCATTTGTAATATCTGTCAAAGCAAATAATTGCACTTTCTTACCTTCTTTTTCTAATTCTTTTTTAAATTTTAAACCAAATACTTTTGATAATTGTCCTTCTTTTAACCCAATAATTATTCCAAATGAATTTGCTTCTGCTGCTTTGTATATTGCAAGTGTTGCTTTCTTTTTCAGTGTTCGTGCAAATTCTGTCACTTCTCTTACTTCGTTAAAGTAAGGATCTAAGACAAATGTAGGTAAGTTTGTTGATAATGCAATTCCTGCTGCATGAAAATTACTTTGACCTAAAAATACATAGGCATCAACTTCTTTTTTTAATTCAGTTGCAGGATAAAATTCACAACCAAACACTTGTCCATCATTTAACTGTCCTTTACCTTTTCCAATTTTCACATTAATTCCATTTTTTGTTAAAATTTTCTCTACCTTATCCATTTGATGTAAATGCTGACTATCTGTAACGAGCGAAATTAATTTTCCTTTTAGTTTTTCTGTACATTTTTCTGCAACACTTTCAAATCCAACATCATCAAAAGCATCAATTAAAACTAAATTTTCTTCTAATGATTCTGTATTAATCGTGTGTCCAATATTAAATTGGATTTCTGCTCCTAATATTTTTGATCCAGTTGTGTTTAAGTCACAAGTTCCCCATGTTGTATCTGCCAAAACATATGCTGGTATGTCATATTTTGTTGTAATTTTAATTGCCATATCCTGAACTTGTGGCAACATACCATCTGGACCATTTAATGAAACTGATGCTGGTTTCTTTTCTTCTATTTCTCTGAAAATTCTTGCTTCATCAATTATTATCAATTTAGCTTCGAATATTGTGTTATTAATTTAAACCAACTGTAATTTGCAACAACTAAAAATGTCTGAACTAATTAGATACATTATGAATAAAGAATCTGTTCTAAATATTGGATTTGATGATACTGATTCACCTACTGGAATGTGTACAACATTTCTAGCCTACAAAATTGTTGATTTACTTCAAAAACAAAAAACAGAATTTCTTGATTTTCCAAAATTAATTAGATTTAATCCCAATATTCCATGGAAAACTAGAGGAAATGGTGCTGTTTCATTAAAAATTAAGACTAGAAATCCTTCTAAAATAAAAAATCAAATCAAAAATTTAGTTTCAAAATATTCTGATACTAAGAATGGAGCAAATCCTGGACTTGTATTTTTTGAAAGTGATTCAATTCCTTCAGAATTTACTAAATTTAGCAATTTAGCTTTGTGGCAATTAATTAATAGAAATAGTGCTAAAAAATTTATTCAAAAAAATAATCTTGATTTTTTTTATGAAGGAAATGGTCAAGGATTAGTTGGTGCAATTAGTGCAATTGGATATGATTTTCATGATCATACTTTAGAATTATTAAGTTATAGAAAAAAAAGAAAATTTGGAAAGAAAAGAAAAATTTCGTCAGAGAGTGTTAAAACAATGCAAGAAAAAACTTTTCCATATACATTCAATAGTTTTGATACAAAAAAAGGTCGAGTTTTAATTACTCCACATGGACCTGATCCTGTTTTTTACGGAGTAAGAGGAGAAAATGTAGATTCCTTAGTTAACGCAACTAAAATTCTAAAAAGTAGTGAAAAATTAGATGGCTATATGATTTTTAAATCTAATCAAGGAACTGGTGATCATTTAAAAAATGAATTAAATTTTGAAACAATGAAACCATATGCTTCTGGTACATTAAGTGGAATTGTATCTAATGTTCCAAAAATAGTAAAAGGTGGACATGTTTCTTTCACTATAAATTCTAAAAATCATGAATTTTGGTGTGCTGTGTATAAAGAAACTGGAATCTCTACAATGGCTTCTAATCTGATAATTGGTGATGAGATTTCAATTGGAGGTGGTGTTCGAAAAGCATCTAAAAATTTTCCACGAATAATTAATCTTGAATTTATCAAAATAATTAATCTTAAAAAAAACCTCTCAAAATCTAATCCAATATGTAAAAAATGTAATAAAAAAATGAAGTCAAAAGGTCATAGTCAGGGATTTCAATGTATCCGATGTGGAAAAAAGAATTCTAAAAAAATTACTATAGAAATTCCTCGAAAAATCAAAAAACAACTTTATCTTCCTAAGATCTCTGCTCATAGACATCTTACACGACCTTTACAACGAATTGGACTGACTAACAAAACAGCAAAATTTGATGATTCTTTGTCTTGGTTTCGTGTTTACAAAAACTAAGTAGCGGGGAGTAGATTTGAACTACTGAACTGCGGGTTATGAGCCCGCCGGGATGACCTGGCTTCCCCACCCCGCTGAACCTAAATAAAGTTCAACGGTATATACGCTTTATCAAATCTTTGAAAGTAATTAATAGGATTTCAAAAGATTGTTTTTTGATGAATAAAAAAATTCAAATTCTTGCAATTACAGGTGCCATAATATTTTCAGTATTTGTTTTAACTTCTTCAGATAATGAAACCTCAATTCCTTTACCAAAACCAAACTCATATTCTGAAAATGATTCTGTAATAATTTTAGCTGAAAATCTTGATAAACCACGTGCTATTGCTGTTTCTGATGAACGAATTTTTGTTACTGAAAAAGATGGATACATTCGAGTCATTGAAAATAATATTTTATTAGAATCTCCATTAGCTACATTTCGTACTGCTAATGTATTTGATGGTGGATTATTGGGAATTGCACTTCATCCAAATTTTTTAACTAATCATTTTCTATATGTTTTTTTAACATATGAAGAAAATGGTAATTTATGGAATAAAGTTTTACAAATTACTGAAGAAAATAATAAATTAAAAGATGTTGAAATAATTTTAGACAAAATTCCTGGTTCATCATTTACTAATGGTGGATTTCTAAAATTTGGACCTGATGAAAAATTATATGTAGGAACTGGTACAGTATCAGATGAATCTCACTTACCTCAAGATATGAATTCTTTATCTGGAAAAATTTTAAGATTAAATGATGATGGAACTATTCCAAATGATAACCCATTTCCAAATTCATATGTTTATTCTTTAGGACATAGACATCCACAAGGAATGACTTGGGATAATAATGATAATTTATTTGTAGCAGAATTTGGACCTGAAAAAAATGATGAAATTAATTTAATTTTACCTGGAAAAAACTATGGATGGCCTGAACAACAATGTTCTGGAAGTCCTGATTTTGAGAATGCTATTCTTTGTTATGATCCAAGTATTGAGCCTGGTGGAATTTTATTTTATTCAAGTGACAAGATTGATTTTGAATCTAAATTCATAATGGCTTCAATGAGAGCTTCCAATCTTTACCAGGTTGATTTTGAGGATGGATTAAGCTCTCAAAAATCAATTTTAAGTGGAAATGGCAGAATTCGTGATGTGGTTGAAGGCTCTGATGGAAGTATCTATGTAATTACTTCTAATACTGATGGAAAAGGTTTTCCCGATGGATTAGATGATAGATTATTGAGGATATTGAAATAAAATGCCTGATTCATCTATTTCTAAATTTTTTGAAAAATCTAGAGAAGAAAGATTAAACACTATTGCAAATTTTGCAAATCTCTCTAAATCTGAATTAGAAATTTTAGAAAATACTGATGGTGGAATTTCTTTTGATAAAGCAGATAAAATGATAGAAAATGCAATTGGAACTTTTTCATTGCCTTTAGGTGTAGCAACAAATTTCCAAATTAATGGCAAAGATTATGTGGTTCCAATGGTTATTGAAGAACCTTCTGTTATTGCAGCAGCATCAAAAGGTGCTAAAGTTGCACGAATTAAGGGTGGATTTGAAGTAACTGCTGATGAATCATATAGTATTGGTCAAATCCAAATTCTAAATGTAGATGCCAATTCTGCTATTAATAAAATTAAAAACTCTACTGATGAAATTTTGAAATTAGCAAATTCAAAAAGTAATACTTTGTCTAAAATGAATAAAGGTGCTAAAGAAATTACATGTAAAGAAATTGATACGCCATCTGGCAATATGTTGATTGTAGAATTACTAATTGATGTTGGTGATGCCATGGGTGCAAATGTGACAAATACTATGTGCGAAGCTGTTTCACCTCTTATTGAAAAAATTACTGGAGGAAGGGCATTACTTAGAATTTTATCAAATTATTCTACAAGACGTATGGTAAAAGCAAAAGCTATTTTTGAAAAAGAATCTGTAGGCGGAGAAGATGTAGTTGATAATATTGTATTAGCATTTGAATTTGCCGATAACGATGTTTATCGTGCAGTTACTCATAACAAAGGAATAATGAATGGGATCATATCTGTTGCCAATGCTGTAGGTCAGGATAGTAGAGCTATAGAAGCTGCTGCAAATGCATATGCCGCCATTTCAGGAAAATATAGATCATTAAGTAAATGGAGTAAAGATGATGATGGAAATTTAGTTGGAATTTTAGAAATTCCTCTTTCAGTTGGAACTGTTGGAGGAATTGTAAATGTACATCCTGTTGCTAAGGTTTGTGCAAAAATACTCAATGTTGAATCTGCTCAAGAACTTGCTTGTGTTATGACTGCTACAGGATTAGCTCAAAATTATAGTGCAATTAGAGCTCTATCTACTGAAGGGATTCAAAAAGGGCATATGAGATTACATGCACGAAATCTTGCAGCCGCTGCCGGAGCAACCCCTGCTCAAATTGATCAAATTGTTGAAAAAATGATTCAAGTAAAATCTATTTCACTTGATAAAGCTAAAGAATTACTTCAGCAAATTTAAACATCCTATTATATAGCTAAAAAGTGAAAAGTAATGAAAATGTCTGATGTAAAATTTGCTATACCTAAAGGCAGCTTAGAAGATGCTACATTCAAACTACTTGAAAAATCATGGACTAAAGTAAATAGAAAAAGTAGAACATATCGTGTATATCTTGATGATCCAAGTATTGTAGTCAAAATGTTACGTCCACAAGAAATTCCTACTTTAGTTTCTGAGGGATTGTATGATGTTGGTATTACTGGCAATGATTGGGTTGGTGAAACTAATTCTGATGTAGAATCAATTCTAGATTTAGAATATGGAAAAATTAGACTAGTTATTGCATTTCCTGATAAATATAGTTACAAAAATCTTGATGCAATGATTGCTGATTATGGAAAAAAGAAAAAAACTCTTCGACTTTCTTCAGAATATTTAACAACTGCATCTAAATTCATCAAAGGTTTAAAATCTTATCAAAAATATTATGGAAAAAAAGATCCATTAATTGTAACTCCTTGGATGCGTTTAGGAAATAACAAAGATGTTCAAATTCATTTATCATTTGGAGCAACTGAAGCAAAGCCTCCAGAGGATGTTGATGCCATTATGGATGTTACTGAAACTGGAACAACTTTAAAACAAAATAAATTAAAAATTGTTGATGAAGTTCTTACTTCAACTGCACATTTAATTGTAAATAAAAAATCATTAAAGGATCCTAAAAAACGTGAAAAGATTTTTGATATTATTACGTTAATGCGAGGTGCTGTTAATGGAAGAAAGTATTTACACATTTATCTTAATGTTGAAGAAAAAAATCTGAAAAAACTTTTAACACAAATGCCTTCTTTAAAGAGACCTACAATTAGTCCACTTAGTGAGGACGGTTGGTTTGGTGTAAATACTGTGATCAAAAAAGAAGAATTTCACAAACTTATTCCTAAATTAAGAAAAATTGCACAAGGACTTGTAGTTCATGAACCACGTCAAATATTAGAACTAGAAGAAGTAAAACGCGACGAAGAAAATTGATGAAAATCCATAAAGTAACAAATATTGAACAATTTGTTACAAAAATTCTTCCAAAACAGCCTCAAAAAAACAAGTCTATTGTTGAATCCATTCTAAAAAATGTTCAAAAAAATGGTGATTCTGCTGTTAAAAAATATGAAAAAAAATTCACTGGTGCTAGTATTTCCACTTTACGTGTTTCTGTAACCGAAATTAAAAATGCATATTCTAAAGTTTCAAAAAGTGAAATTATTGCATTACGTATCGCAAAAACTAGAGTTGAAAAAACAGAATTTACTGTTAAAAGTATTTTCAAGGATAAAAAAATTAATCAAGACGGTGTGCAGATATTAAAAAAATTTATCCCAATTCCAAGTATTGGATGTTACATTCCTGGTGGTTTAGCAAAGTATCCAAGTTCTGTAATAATGTCTGTAATTCCTGCAAAAGTTGCTGGTGTAAAACGAATAGTGGTAGTTTCTCCTCCAAATTCCAATGGAAAAATTGATCCATTAACAATTGTGGCTGCTGATATTTGTGGAGCTACTGAAATTTACAAAACTGGAGGTGCACAAGCAATAGGTGCATTATCTTATGGTACCAAATCTATTTCTAAAGTTGATAAAATTGTTGGACCTGGTGGTGCATTTGTTACTTTGGCAAAATCCTTAGTTAATGATAATACTGGAATTGATATGCTTGCAGGACCTACAGAATTGGGAATTATTGCTGATAATTCTGCTAATCCTGAATTTTTAGCACTTGATTTAATTTCACAAGCAGAACATAGTAGTGATACTTTTTGTTATTTAATTACAAATTCAGAAAAGATTGCAAAACTTGTTAATCAAAAAATTTCAAAATTATTACTGACAATTCAAAGAAAAGAATTAGTTAAATCAAGCTTATCTAAAAATGGATTTATTGCAGTATGTAAAAATAATTCTGATATGGTTAATTTAGTGAATTTTTTAGCTCCTGAACACTTACAAATTATGATAAAGAATCCAAAATCAATCTCATCAAAAATCACTACTTCTGGACTTGTTTTACTTGGAAATTACTCTCCATCATCAGCTAGTGACTATATTTTAGGCTCAAATCACATTCTACCTACTAATGGATTTGGAAAAATTCGTGGTTCTCTCTCAGTTATGGATTTTATTAAAATAAATACTGAAGTTACAGCCTCAAAATCTTCTTTATCTAAAATTTCAAAACATCTTGATACATTAACTACTGCTGAGGGATTACCAAATCATTATGAAGCCGTTAGAGGTAGATTGCAATGAAAAAAAACTGGTTTGATTCAAAAGTTAAAGAATTTTCTTCTATTGGTGGATATCAAAAACCTCAGTTAAATGAAAATTCTCTTAAATTAGATTCAAATGAAAATTATGTTTTATCTAAACAATTTCAAAATGATATTGTTTCATCTGCTAGAAAAAATTCGGATGTAAGAGAATACCCTCTTGGTGGAGTTGAACGACTAATTCAAATGATTTCTAAATTTGTTAAAGTACCTTCATCTATGATTGGTATTGGAAATGGTTCTGATCAAATTTTGGATTTAATTTTATCTAATTTTGCATCAAAACAAACTAAAGTTCTTACATCAAATCCTACTTTTGGTTTTTTTGAAGAGAGATGTAAATTATATTCAATTCCATTAATTGCAATTCCTTTTTCTAATGATATGAAATTAGATATTGAACAATTTATTAAAGAATCAAAAAACGCAGATATTTTATATCTTGATTCCCCAAATAATCCTACTGGATTTCAATTTTCAAAAATAGAGATAAAAAGATTAATCAAATCTTTTGATGGTTTGATAATAATTGATGAGGCTTATGGTGAATTTTCTGATTACTCTCTTTCTAGTCTTGTAAAAACACAAAATAACCTAATTGTAGTTAGAACATTATCAAAATCCTTTGGAATGGCTGGGTTACGTTTAGGTTACTTTGTTGCAAACAAAAAATTCACTGATGCTTTTCTAAACGTCTTACAATATCCATATCCTCTAAGTACTATTACTATTGAATCTGGAATTCTGGCTTTAGAAAAAGTAAATTTAATGGAAAATGCAACAAAAATCATTAAAACTGAGAGACAGAGAATTATTGAAACATTGAAAAAATTTGATGCTTTTGAAGTCTTTGATTCCAAGGCTAATTTTGTCTTATTTGATGCACATAGTTCTTACAAACGAGTCTTCTCTGCACTAGCAGAACAAGGAATCTCTATTAGGAAATTAGGTAAAATCGGAACTCATGATGGATGTCTTAGGGTAACAATTGGAACAAAAGAAATGAATTCTAAATTCTTATTGGCTATTCGTGATTTGTTAGGATGACTTTACAACAAAAATCAAAAGGGGTCTATTTTGATGATTCATTTGATTCTGTTAATTTTGATAGTATAATTTTTGATTGTGATGGTGTATTGATTGATATTACAA
>Ga0206683_10003695_pt1 | contig 10077 bp, 10 predicted proteins | sample M280m12015metaG_FD_155483 | JGI IMG/M metagenome (GOLD analysis project Ga0206683, IMG submission 155483) | Ammonia-oxidizing marine archaeal communities from Monterey Bay, California, United States - M2 80m 12015 | ecosystem: Environmental > Aquatic > Marine > Intertidal zone | place: USA...
TCTGCGCTTTGAGAATAGCTATTAACTCTTTTTTCTACTCTCTTTGCTCTTTTAACATATTTATTTTCACTATCCATAGTTCAATTTTATATTAATATGCAAATACTAAAAAATAATGACTTATCTCGAAACAGAAAACCTTATAACTGTAGAAGAAGAAATTACTAAATTTCAATCTTCCTATTCAGATATGAACACCAAAACTCATATTGTTATCCAGTCTATAAATGGATACCAAGTAAAGCTAGATGAATTCGATGAATCGACCAGAGAACTTCATTCATTAATCGTAAATCAAACTTCTGCTAATTTAGATAATAAAGATATAACAAAGAATGATCTTGTTTATCTTATAACGTCAATAAAATTATCCTTTTCTAATAACCAAAGTTTAGAAATAAAAAATATAGATACACTTGAAGAATCTGGAGTTCGGAAAAATATAGAAATTAAATATAAAGAAAATCTATTGAATCTTATTAAAGTCTAAAGTGGCTTTCTAAATAATAAAGTCATACGATCACTTTCACCTATTTCAAGATATTTCTCTTTATCTACCTCTTTCATTCTTAGATTTGGAGGTAATGTCCAAACTCCTTTCGGGTAATTCTTGATATCTTTAGGGTTAGAATTTACTTCAGATTTAGATACTAATTCGAATCCATGTTTCTTGGCCATCTCAATCGCATGTTTTTCAGTTACGTAACCACTTTTTTTCATCATCTCTAAAGTAGTACCTTCATTAGCTCTATGCTCAACAACTCCAAAAATTCCTCCAGGTTTTAAAGCTTTATAAGAATTAGAAAATATAGTATCCAGCAGAGGTCCTAACCAGTTATGCAAATTTCTAAAAGTTAAAACAGCATCAACGCTATTTGATTCTGCTAAAGTTGAATCGATATTAACTATCTCAACTCTGCCATACATTGGACTGCTATTCATTTTCTTTTCAAAATTGGCTCTGCCTCTTTTGTAATAACCTCCAGCATCTGGATTAAAATGAGCAGCTATCAAAGTGCCTGGATAATGTATGTAATTGGCCAATATCTCTGTGTACCAACCCCCTCCAGGAGTTAACTCTATTACCGTCATGTCTTGTTTAATTCCAAAAAAATCTAGAGTCTCATAAGGATGCCTATAAACATCTCTAGCAACGTTCTTAGGTGTCCTGTCTTCACTAGCTATTGCTCCTTTTAGGTCGTGCGCAAAAGTGTTTGGTAAAAAAGAAAGAGCTAGTAACGAGATGGAGAGTAATAATAATTTTTTCATAATTTAAATAGTATCTTCAAATGGCTGTCTTTAAAAGAGTTGAGATCACTCTTTCTAATTGATCAATATTGCCGCATTGGAATACTTTAGTGCAATAAGCGGAATAAGTTGTCATAACTGAATCCCCTGTGTCCCAACGATATTTTCCCTCAGGGTTAAGCCAAAAAACTTGTTTAGATCTTTCATTTATTATTTTCATTAAATGAGCCTTTTCAGGTCCAAAATTATTTCTAGCATCGCCTAAAATTACAACAGTAGTTTTCTTATCAATTTCATCAATACATAAACTTACAAAATCAGTTAAAGCTTGTCCGTAGTCGGTTGAGCCTCCACCGTGTTTTTGTAATGCACTTTCTATTGCAGAATCAAGATTTGAGTCTTTAAATTCATCTGTGACTTCACCTAAGTTTGAAGAAAAAACAAAAGCTCTTAATTTAGAAACGACTTCTGTCAAACTAAATAAGAACATAAGCATGAACCTTGCGTAAGCGCCAACTGATCCACTGACATCGCAAATAACATAAATTTTAGGTCGATCTACTTTCTTATAAGACCAACTAAGGTTAAATAAAACACCTTGATTGACCCAGTTCTCTCTAATAGTTTTTCTTATGTCTAACTTACCTCTTCTGTAATTCTTTTTTCTTCTCGAGTGCAAATTAGCTAACTTCTTAGCCATTCTTCGTACCAACGAGTGAACTTCGTGTAAATAAGACCTATCTATTTGCGCCATGTTCATGGACTTGAATACTTGTTCTCTTAATTGTTCTCCTGAAACATCTCCGTGTAAGAGAAATTGCTGTTGTACATAGTCCGACACCCTTTCCCTTAATCCTGTTAATTGATTCCTTAATTCTTGTTCTAAATCAGTAGGTATATCTTCTTCCCTTAATGACCCTATCTGCATAAGTTCATCTTCTAGCTTTCCAACACCCATTTTTTCTAAAATCCTTCTTGTAAAAACAGATCGTTGCGTAAAATACCTTATTTCTCTAATTTCTGAAGCTTCAGCTGCATCAGCTATAGATATCATTAGCTCAGCTTGAGATCCTTCTAAAAGCGTTTTAGCTAAATCAGACTTAACATCTTCAATATCTTTAAGCTCCTTTAACGCTACCGGTACTTGTTCTTTTATTTCATCCGTAAAGAAATCATCAAAACAGGTTTCAAATTTCTGTTTCTCGTCTGGGGTTTTTGGAAGAACTATTGAAAGGCTTCTTTTAAGTAGTTCGCGATCATCATATCCAACCTCATCAATAACTGACATTGCATCCAATGTTTCAGCTGGAGACACTCTTACATTCGAGTTTCTGAGTGCTTTTACAAAATCAGTTAATACTTTTTCCATCTGAAGTTTCAGTGGCACTAGATATTAGTGCAGGTATTTCCTTCTTTACGACTTCTATATCTTGTTGATGTTTTAGAAGTATATTAAGAGTTTCTTCAGCTAGTTTTGCATCAAGCTCTTCTGAATTTAATAAAATTAAAGTCTTTGCCCAATCTATTGTTTCACTAATTGCAGGTTGTTTCTTTAAATCTAACTCTCTAATACCTTGTACAAAATTTACTAATTGAATTTGTATTGATTCAGATATTTCTGGGACTCTGGCTTGGACAATCTGTCTTTCTAATTTGGCATCTGGAAATGGTATATATAAATGCAAACATCTTCTTTTTAAAGCATCCCCTATTTCCCTGCTATTGTTGCTCGTCAACATAACTAAAGGTTTTACTTTGGCGTGCCTGACTCCAAGTTCAGGAATGGAAATTTGAAATTCAGATAGTATTTCTAACAACAAAGCTTCAAATTCTTCATCAGATTTATCAACCTCGTCTATTAATAAAACTGAACCTTTATCTGAGGTTAAAGCTTTTAATAGAGGTCTTGTCTCTAAAAAATCTTCCGAGAAGAATATATCTTCAAATTTCATTAACCGACCCAATGACTCTTTCAACCCTTTAGCTCCTTCTAGCACTTCTTGCATTTGTTCTTTTAATATTTGGGTGTATAAAAGTTGCTTGCCATAACGCCATTCATACAAAGCTTTTGATTCATCAAGACCCTCATAACACTGCAAACGGATTAACTCTTTCTTGAAATACATTGCTGCCGTATTGGCCAACTCTGTTTTCCCTACACCTGGAGGTCCTTCAATTAGGATAGGTTTCTCAAGTTCTGAAGCTAGATAAACAGCAGTAGATATTTGGTCACTACAAATATAACCGTGTTTAGCAAAGCCTTTCGTTATTTTGCTTATAGCTTTTTTAGGTCCATCTGACATTAATTATCTCCTAATAATTTTTTTAATTCTTCTATAACGCTTAAAGGGTCATCTACAAATAAATGATGCATTGTTCCTGGTACACCTATAACCCTTTCTGGAGGTATGTTTCCAACGTAAACAGTGTAGTCAAGAATTTCTTGCGTAAAAATCTGGCTCATTAAACCATATACAATATAAATAGGACATTGAATTGCCATCAAAGTCTCTGTTAAGTCTTTGGATTGATAGGTTTTCATCATCTTTCCGTCCGACTTAAGCAACCACCCTTCTTCAGTCTGTTTATATGAATTAATAGCGATATGATTTAAAAGAAATTCATTTCTGCAAGGTTGAGGAGGTATCAATCTAAAACTTTCTATGGCGGATGCTTCATCTTCATAAATGAAGTCAGCTCTTATCATAGATCGATTAGAAGAAAAATTTCTTACTTTGTCGGGAGGTAAAATAACAATAGAGTCTAGTAAATATAGAGATTTAAAAATTCCAGGATAAATTGAAGTAGCATTTAAGGAGATTGATCCTCCCATGCTGTGAGCAATAAAATCTGCTGACTGCCAACCCATTGCATCGCATACAGATTTAATTTCTTTTGCATACATTTCTTGAGAGTAAGATTCTCTATGGTCGCTATCACCTGATCCAGACAGATCTATTGCTACAACGCAATAATCTTCTGTAAATGCTGGAGCTATAAAATCCCACCAATGGGCATTAGCGCTAAAACCGTGGATAAAGAATAAACCTGGATTTTTAGTATCACCCCAAGTCAAATAATGAATCTTAGCGCCTTCTACTTCAACAAAGTTTCCAGTCGGTGTAGACAGTAATGATTCGTTAAACCACTCTTGGTTATTCACTTATGATTCCTTAAGAATTGGCTTCTATGGCGTTTCTTAATGCGTCAGATATTTGATGAATATGATCTTTAGAAGCAACAAGGGAAGGAGAAAGAACTAAAAATTCTCCTGAATACCTAACCAATACACCATTGTCGTAGCAGTGCTGAAAAACGTTTGCTGCAAATTCAGTTGCGGGTAGCTTACCAGGGCCAAACTGAACAGCTCCCATTAAACCTATATTTCTAATATCTATTACTTGATTAAGGCCTTTAAGGCTATGCAATGCTTCTTCAAAAATTGGTTCTAATTCCTTCGCTTTATCAAACAAACCTTCTTCTTGGTAAACATCTAGAGTAGCTATACCAGCTGCGCAAGCAACTGGATGTCCTGAGTAAGTGTAACCATGAAAAAGCTCTATCATAGCTTCTGGACCTTCCATGAGTTGATCATAAATAGCTGTATCAAAAGCAACCGCACTCATTGGAATCACTGCACTTGTTAACCCTTTAGCCATGGTAATAATATCAGGACGTACGTTAAAACGATTTGCAGCAAAAGAATCACCCAATCTTCCAAAAGCCGTAATTACTTCATCAAATATCAACAACACATCGTGTTTAGTGCAAATTTCTCTTATTCGCTCTAAATAACCAACTGGAGGAACAATTACTCCTCCTGAACCAGTTACAGGTTCTATGATCACTGCTGCAACAGTAGATGGATCTTGTAAAACTAGTATTTTCTCTAAATCTTCAGCTAAATGAAGACCCCACTCAGGTTGGCCTTTGGTAAAAGCCATATCTTCTAGACTCCAGGTATGCGGCATGTGATCTATACCAGGAAGCAAGGGGCCAAATGATTTTCTATTAGGCGTTAAGCCACCTACCGATATACCCCCAAAATTGACGCCATGGTATCCCTTCTCTCTTCCTATAAATTTTGTTTTCTGGCCATCGCCTTTAGAGGCATGATAAGCCAAAGCAACTTTCAAAGCAGTCTCAACAGCTTCAGAACCTGAGGTTCCAAAAAATACCCTATCCAAACCATCGGGTGTTAATTCTGCTATCTTTTCTGCCAATTCAAAAGCTTTAGGATGAGACATATTAAAAGCAGTAGCGTAATCCAATTCTCCGACTTGATGTTGCACAGCCGAAACTATTTTGGGGTGACAGTGACCTGCATTACAGCACCAAAGACCAGATATACCATCTAGAATTTGTCTGCCATCATCAGTTTGATAATGCATGCCTGCAGCTGAAACTAATAGCCTAGGATTTGCTTTGAATTTTTTATTTGGCGTAAATGGTAACCAATAATTCTCTAAATTCAGATTTTGTTGAGCACTCATAGTTTTTGGCCTTATTATACGTTATCAATTGGTTCTAATTCTCTTTTTGTAATAAAAATACACACAAAAGCAGCTAGTAAAAAGAACATTAAATAAGGGTAAATCTCCGATAAACTTTGATCCAATAAAATCCATCCAAATACAGCCGGAGAAATAGAAGCACTAAGAAGCATGCAGGCATTTAGCCAGGATCCTAATTTACCAGATGGATCTATATCTGCGGAAGCACCGAGAATAAAGATCACCATAATGGTAAAAATTATATTCCAAGTTATATTTCCATAATAAAACGTATCAACCGTGGCAACTCCAAATATAAAGTAAATACAAAAGCTAGATAAAAATAGGCAAACTAAGATTGGAATTTTTCTGCCAAGCCTATTTCCTACCAAACCTACAAACAATGGCCCGATCAAACTAAATATTATTGATATAGATATGACTTCACCGACACGAGAAACATTCATTCCTAAATCTTCAACACCAAACCTTTCCATGAAGGCCCAGATACCACTAGAAGGAACTTCAAAAAAGAGGACCGCAAAAATGAGGCAAGTAAAAATATAAAATTTGGAATTATTATCAGTATCAGATTCTCTAGTTAAAGGTAAATCTTGCCTAGCGGCCAAGAAAAAGAGTAAAGAAAGAGCTGCGTATATAAAAACAAAGTTAGTGAAGAACTGAACGTAACCTCCCTCCTCTATCCAAATGCTTGAAAAATAAACTAAAGTTGCTCCTGTACAAGAGGCAAAAACCGTGAACATTGCGTAAGTCCTATTAGGCTCTTTGGAAGCTGCCAAAATAGAGTGTCCACTAGCTATCAACATCCCACAACCTACGCCAGAGAAAGATTTGATAAGAAATATTTCAGATACGCTAGTTGAAAGAGAGCTCAAGTAATAACAAACAACTACAACAAAACATCCTAAAAAAGCTAACTTCTGACCCTTAAGATTTGAAGCTCCAAAAAAGAGTGCTCCTATGGCTGCAAAAAAAAGTTCTAAAGACACAACAAGGCCTGAGTCTTGAGATGAAGCTACAAAGCCATCTGAGATAACTCCTACATTGAAAGGTGCTAAAGTCGAAGATAAGTTGCCAAGCTCTAACATGACCATGCCTGAGAATAGATTCAAATATCCCTTAATTTTCATTCTAATTTTTTCTGTAGTACCTAGCTTATAAAGTATATAGTCATTAATCAGAATTGGCTTATTAACTTATAAAAATGGAATCTTCTTCAGAAATAATAAAACCACAACAAAAGAGAAGCATAAAGCGATTTGAAAAAGTTCTTGAAACAGCAGAATACATACTAAAGTCAGAATCAAATTATTCTCTAACCATACAAGACGTCGCTAAAATTTCTGGCATGAAAAGGCCTTCCATTTATAAATTCTTTCCCAGTAATGAATCAATTGTTGATGCTTTATCTGAAAAACATTGTTTGAAATTAATGAATTTGATTAAAAAGAACCTAGAAAACGTTAATTATTCAAATGTATCGGAACACTACAAAATCATTATTGATGTTACTGCTATTTATATAAATCAAAATAAAGAAATTGCTGAAGTTCTTTTTACTAAGTTTGCTGAAGATTTATTAAGCACGGCAATTACTGAAGAAATCTCAAAACTTTCTCCGAGCACTAAGCTCATTAAAAATCAAATAGCCACTCAGATGTTTTTATCTTCTCTTTACAGTGGCTACAAATCTGAAAAGAGTTTAAGCCCAGCTTTTTTAAGTGAATCTAAAAGGGCGTGTCTATCTTACCTAGCTAATTAATCTTTAACTGGAAAAACACACTTCGAATCATTGTTGGTTGGATTGTTTACATGGGTGGACACAGCATGATGTTTGATAGCTTTAACTAAAGTTTCATCAAAACTATTAATATCACTCCCTGCTAGCCACTCTTTAAAATGACTTCTTGCAACTATAAACGGCATTCTTTCATGGATTTCTTTAGCCGTCTCCAAAGCCTCCATAGTAACGATAGCGCAACCTAACTTTCCTCTATACCCACCATACACTCCTGCAAAAAAGAAAAGCTCTCCATCGGCATGATGAAAGTAAGGTACTTTCTCTTCACCATCTACCTTCCATTCATACCAGCCATCTGCAGGTATTAAACATCTATTAGAATTTTCAAAAGAAGGCTTGGAGTTAAGGGTTTCAGCCCTAGCGTTAATTAAATTAAAAGGTTTATCTGCCCAATAGGGGGTAAAGGACCAATTGATTGATTTTAATTGATCCGTAAGCATTAATATTGGATTATTAGGAGAAAGATTGTAACTAGGTTCAAAATCTATCTCGCCGTATCTAGATCTTAAAGTTTCTACATTGCGTAATGTAAAACGCCCACACATATATACATAATCATACAAATAATGATGTAAAGCTATAAAAAAGTCGTTCTAACTAAATATAGTTTTGAGTATGAAGAAAAATATAATTGAGAGTCCTGCACCAACCGGCAAAGTCACTACCCAAGAAACTATGATTCGTCCAACAACTGAAAAATCAATAGCTGCTATCCCTCTCGCTAGTCCAACACCTAAAACAGCTCCTACAAGAGTATGAGTGGTTGAAATAGGCAAACTCGCGCCAGAAGCTAATACAACAGTCGTGGCAGCAGCTAATTCAGCAGCAAAACCTCTACTTGGGGTTAATTCAGTGATATTTCTTCCCACGGTCTCAATTACTTTATAACCTAAAGTTGCTAAACCGGCGACAATTCCTCCTGCACCTAGTAATAATATCCACCATGGCATAACTGACTTAGCAGCTATTTCTCCACCAGATTGAACCACGCTAGCTATAGCCGCTATAGGACCCACAGCATTAGCTACATCATTAGAACCATGAGCAAAAGCCATGGCACAAGCTGTAAATACCATCAGTACAGCAAATACTTTTTCTACTCCATCAAAAACAACATCGCCTCTTGTTTGGGAGGTGTTCTCAATCTTTCTCAGAAAGAAAGAACCAATCAAAGAGATAACAATTCCTATTGCAATTGAATAGGTCAAACTCTCTGTAAATGTAAGTGGTAAGCCAATATGCTTCAATCCTTTTAATAGAGTTACCATTGAGATAACAAAACCAACTAAGAACATATACCCTGGTACGTATTTCTTTGCGTTTTCAAAGGGCTTATCAGTACTTAATATTAATTTTTGTACAGAGAGAAAAATTAGAAATGCAATGGTTCCTGACATTAATGGGGACACAACCCAACTTGAAACTATAGACCCCACTTTAGACCAGCTAACAGCATCAACACTTATACCTACGGCTGCGAATCCAACAATGGCCCCTACTATTGAGTGAGTAGTTGAAACTGGCCATCCTCTAGAAGAAGCTATTAATAGCCATGTTCCAGCTGCCAAGAGTGCAGCCAACATACCAAAAACTAATAAATCAGGAGTATCTTGCAATAAGCTAGGGTCAATAATCCCTTTTCTTATAGTTGAAGTAACTTCACCACCTGCTAAATAAGCACCGGCAAATTCAAATATACATGCCACTAAGATGGCTTGAGCAAGGGTTAATGCCCTAGCACCTACTGAAGTTCCCATTGCATTTGCTACATCATTAGCTCCTATGCCCCAGGCCATAAAAAATCCAAAGATACAACCTGAGATTAGTAAGTAAGGTCCGTACAGAATTATGGTTTCCATTATTGCTCCTACCTAGATGCTATTAACGAAATTCTATGTCCAACTTGTTCTGATCTATCAGATAGTTCTCCTATCTTATTGATAATATTATATAAAAACATAACATTTATAGGAGAAAGATCGGCTTCAATTGCGAAAAGTTCTGATCTAAGATTTATTTCAGACTGATCATTGTTATTTTCAAGTATATCTAGTTTATCAATAAGTCCTTCCATCTTGGTTGCTGCATTACCTCCAAAAGAAAATTGAAACAATTCATCTATATAATCTACTGCCTCTCCAGCAGCATCTGCTATTTCCGAGGCCTCTTTTGCAAATGAAAGAAAAGATTTAGATATCTCTAAAGGAATCTCCATCTGACGACCAATCATTAATCCAGATATATCTTTTACTGTATTGGGTATATCGTCAGCTAGCCTTATTAAGTCTAAGATATCTTCTCTAGGAACAGCAAGAAACAAGCTCTTTGTTAACAAGCTTCTTGTTTCAGCTTTTAAAGAATCAGCTTCATTCTCTAAATCTGAAATTATTTTTCTAGATTTACCTGCCTTATCCCAATCTGAATCAATAGCTGACTCTAAGAAATTTATTAGTTCTTTTGTGCTGTTTAAAGAAACTTCCATGTGAGCCTTAATTGGCCCAAAAGGTGATTTCT
>Ga0206683_10003697_pt1 | contig 10071 bp, 6 predicted proteins | sample M280m12015metaG_FD_155483 | JGI IMG/M metagenome (GOLD analysis project Ga0206683, IMG submission 155483) | Ammonia-oxidizing marine archaeal communities from Monterey Bay, California, United States - M2 80m 12015 | ecosystem: Environmental > Aquatic > Marine > Intertidal zone | place: USA...
TCTGGCGCTGCCGTTGCGCTGAGGCGATAGTAACCCTTTCTCTTCATAGAAGCGGATTGCGCGAGGGGTTATGCCAAACTCCCGCGCCAACTCGGAGATACTGTATTCACTTCGCATAAGTGGTTTTCTTTTATTCTTGAACCTCAGGTTTGAGGTTATCTTACGTTTACGGTAACGTAAATAATTAATTAATAACCCCGCCGAGAGAAAAAGTCTGAGATGCACGGACAGCAGTTTCCCTGGGCTCGCTTATCTTTTAAGTTAGGCGTTTAAGGCAAGAAAAAACAAAATCATAAAACCCGACAACAAGGAAATACCGATGTCCTTAACTGTTAGCTATGCTAGTGGCGTCTCTGATAAACCATTGCTTGGCGTACCAATCTCTCAGCTTTTCGATCAAATCGTTGACCAGTTTGCTCAAAGAGAGGCGGTTGTTTCAATTCATCAGAATACTCGGCTTAACTATTCGCAATTGGCAGAGCGCGTTAATGAATTGGCAAAAGCTTTTATTGCCGCAGGTTTCGAAAAAGGTGATCGCGTAGGAGTTTGGTCGCCAAATAATATCGAATGGCTAGTGACTCAATATGCGACTGCAAAAGTGGGAGTCGTTTTAGTTACCATAAATCCCGCTTACCGCACTCATGAATTGGCTTATGTTTTAGAGCAGTCAGGCTGCAAAGGATTGGTATTCCAAAATCAATTTAAGACATCTGATTACGAAGCAATGGTCGTAGAGCTTTGTCCGAATCTGAATATGATAGGACCTGGCAAATTGAACTCGGTAAAATTTCCGAATCTGAAAACTATAGTTTCAATGACATCCTCAGCGGTTTCTGGCATTTATAACTGGGATGAATTTTTAGATTTAGCAAAAAATTCGAGTGATGAACAGTTGCACACACGTCAGTCCGGTCAGGATATGGACGACGCAATAAACATTCAATACACAAGTGGTACTACCGGCTTTCCAAAAGGTGCGACCCTAAGTCATCATAATATTCTGAATAATGGTTACTTCGTTGCGGCAACCATGAACTTCACTGAAGCCGATCGCTTGGTCATTCCGGTCCCGCTTTATCATTGTTTCGGCATGGTGATGGGTAATCTTGGTTGTTTAACCCATGGCGCCTGTGCAATTTATCCGAGTGAAGGCTTTGATCCAGAGGCAGCGTTACAAGCAGTACAGGCCGAAAAGGCCACCGCACTTTACGGAGTACCAACTATGTTTATTGCGGAGCTAGCCTTGCCTAATTTTTCTGAATTCGAGTTATCGAGTCTGCGTACCGGCATCATGGCTGGCGCACCCTGTCCAATCGAAACAATGAAACAGGTCAATGATCTTATGCATATGACAGAAGTCGAAATTGCCTATGGGATGACAGAAACCAGTCCGGTAAGTTTTCAAACCCATGTCGATTCCCCATTTGATAAACAGGTCAGCACTGTTGGTCGCGTGCATCCTCATGTAGAAGTAAAAATTATCAATCCAGAATCTGGCAGTATATGTGCGGTTGGCGAGATGGGAGAACTTTGTACTCGGGGCTACTCAGTTATGTTGGGCTATTGGGAAAATCCGGAAGCTACTGCAATGGCAATAGACAGCTATGGATGGATGCATACTGGCGATACCGCTATCATGGATAAAGATGGTTATGTCAATATCGTCGGTAGAATTAAAGATATGATTGTGCGCGGTGGCGAGAATGTTTATCCACGAGAAATCGAAGAATATCTCATGACCCATGTCAATATCGCAGCCGTGCAAGTTACCGGCGTGCCAGACCCCAAATACGGAGAGGAGATTATCGCCTGGGTTGAACTAACTGATGGCTGTCAAATGAGTGAAGATGAAGTTAAAGAGTTCTGCAAAGGGAAAATTGCTCATTATAAAGTGCCACGTTATATTCGTTTTGGTGATGATTTCCCAATGACCGTCACCGGGAAAGTTCAGAAGTACAAGATGCGAGAAATAAGTACTAAAGAATTGAAGTTAAAAGAACAAGCGACCGCTTGAGAAGGAATTCAAGAATATGATTTATCCCCATAGTGATATAGAGGAAATTGGAACCGACGCCTTTATGGTGAGGGGAAGTATAAAGATGAATCGCTTAATGCGAATTACTCGGAACATGGCAATCATCAGGGAAGGAACTGAACTTTCTCTAATTAACCCCATTAAACTTAACGTCAAAACTGAAGCAAAGCTCACTTCTATGGGCAAAGTAAAAAATATCATTAGACTGGGAGCCTTTCATGGAGTGGATGATCTCTACTACATGAAAAAATTTGAAGCACAGTTTTGGAGTCAGTCTGGTGGAAAAACTTATATAGAACCCCCTATCGATATAGAAATTGGAATTGGTGGGTTAACACCTTTTCAAGACTCTGAATTTTTTGAGTTTCGCGGTACAGAGGAACCTGAATGTGCTCTATTGCTAAAGCGCGATAGGGGAATCTTATTTACCTGTGATGCAATCCAGCACTATGGTGACTACAGTTATAACAATTGGTTAGCGAAGATCTTAATGCCTCGAATTGGGTTTCCAAAAACCACAATAATCGGACCCTATTGGTTGAAATTAATGACGCCAGAGGGTAGCAGTTTGGAAAGTGAATTTAAGCGCTTGCTGGAATTGGATTTTGATAAATTGCTTTCGGGCCATGGGACTTTTATTGCGGAGGGTGCCCGTGGAGCGGTGAAAAAGGCATTAGAAAATGCTTTTCCTGTTATAGAACCTCAGTAAAGTGCCTAATAAACTCGCTTAAAGTCTAAGACCTACATACTGTGGCCCTCAGCAAGAATGGCGCCTCCAGATTACGCGTTTTTGCCCAAGCTTCCCAAATGCCTGAAATCCGACCGAGCAGATCAGATAATCTTGAAATATTTGCACCCATGGGTCGCCGGATTTATGGAAATAACCCCTTCCCGACTCATTTTATTGAATTCAGTGTTAAGCAAGCGCTATGATGCAGGCAGATTAAACACGCGTTGCTTTGAATATCAGCAATTAATCGAGCAACACCTAATTAAAAGATAGCCCTTGTCAGGCTGCGGGAGGACCTCATGAAAACTACCCGACGTGGATTTGGAACCATAGCGCTAGGAGCTGCTGTTGGAGCCGTTTCTGGAACAACTGTTTTTAGTCAAAAAGCCAATGCGCAAACCCGTGCTCAGCATGCTGCGGGAGAATATGACAATGGCATAATTCAGCTCAATCAAAACGAAAGTGCTCGCGGGCCTGGGCCCAATACCATGGAGGCAATTCGTACTCATACTACCAGGCGAGTAGGTCGAGGTTATTCTCCTGATCATGTAAATGAGTTAAGAGAAGGAATTGCAAATTACTATAGCCTCAGTACAGCTAATGTGGAGCTTGCAACGGGATCAACACCTTTACTGCAGGGATCAGTAAGAGCATTTTGCGATGCTGAGAAAGCGTTCGTTACACCGATGCCAACTTATTCTACCAGTTTAAGTACTGCGCGCGAGATAGATGCGCGGGCAATTGAGCTGTCATTGGATAGTGGGCTCGGAGTGGATCTTGATACTCTAGCCGCGAATGCTTCAGGTGCTGGCTTACTTTACTTATGTAACCCAAATAACCCCACGGGAACGGTTCACGGGCCACAAGCAGTCGAGCGTTTCGTCCGCCGGGTCATGCGTGAAAACCCAGAAACCTATGTTCACATTGACGAGGCATACATCAATTATTGCCGACCTGGCGCGATCGAAACTGCAGTTCCTCTGGCCATGGAATTTGAAAAAGTATTTATAACTCGCTCATTTTCGAAAGCGCATGGCATGGCAGGTTTAAGAGTCGGGTACGCGCTTGGGCAAGAACAAACCCTTGAAAAAATTCGTAATGCTTGGGGTATGGGTGATGTGAATATGCTTGCAGCAGTTGCTGCGCTTACGGCCCTTGAAGACAAAGAACATATCGCTTGGGAAGCCCAAGAAAATGCTGAAATTCGCGATGAGGTCATTGGCTTCTTCCGCAGCAGAGGCTATGAAGTACCTGATTCTAATACTAACCACATCTTTGTGAACTTGGGTATGCCAGCAGCGAAGTTTAGAGAGGGCTGTCTTGAACATAAAGTATTAGTTGGGCGCGACTTTCCGCCGCTTGAACAAACCCATTGCCGAATTTCATTAGGAAGCCGCGAAGAAATGAAAATAGCGTTGGAAGTGTTCAGCAAAGCGCTGGCTTGATCTAAGCATAAAATCGAAAGGGACTGAGTCAACTCTCAGTCCCTTTTTTTTTAATTTCTCAGAACTTTTAGAAGCAGGAGCTAATGCCATGGCAAAACCATTTCCTTCACACCCGAATCTATCGGGCGGTTATGCCCCAATTCAAATGGAATGCGCGGCACCTGATTTAGTAATAGAAGGTGAAATCCCAATGGAGCTATCGGGTTCACTTTATCGAATTGGACCGAATCCGCAGTTTGCTCCCCGAGGTGATTACCATTGGTTTGGGGGGGATGGCATGATCCATGGATTTAATCTGGAAAATGGTCGTGTATCCTATCTCAATAAATGGGTTAGAACTAAAAAATGGCAGCTTGAGAGGGAAGCGGGCGAATCATTATTTGCGATATTCAATCCCGCCCAAAACGATCCGAGAGTTCAAGGAATAGAAACTGACGGAATTGCCAATACCAATATTGTCTGGCACGGCGAAAAATTACTAGCGCTGGTTGAATCCAGCGCGCCCTTTGAAATAGATCCAGTGACATTAGAATCTATCGGCAGTTGGAACTTCGATGGAAAACTAGTTGGTCCAATGACGGCACATCCCAAGATTGACCCTGAAACAGGGGAGATGCTTTTCTTTGCTTATAATGTGGGAGGTGCCATATCTCCCAAAATGGCATTTCATGTTGCAGATAAGAATGGAAACTTAGTAAAAAGTGAAGAGTTTGAAGCACCTTACGCTGCAATGGTTCATGATTTTATCACGACGCGGGATCATGTGATCTTTCCAATAATGCCATTGACTGGTTCTATGGAAAGAGCAATGCAAGGTAAACCTGTTTATGCATGGGAGCCAGAAAAACGCAGTTTTATCGGCGTCATGCCACGCAGGGGATCTGTTGCTGACATTCAATGGTTTGAAGGTGATCCGGCCTATGTTTTTCATCCCATGAATGCACATAGCAACGGCAATGTTGTTACCTGTGATGTATGCCAGTACGGGGAAGCCCCTTTGTTTCCTCATGCGGACGGAAGCCCCCCTGATAGAGAGAAGAGCAAGGCGAGACTGACTCGCTGGACTTTAGATTTAGACGCGGGTACGTCTGACTACAAGTGTGAGCAAATTGAAGATAGTCAAAGCGAATTTCCCCGACTCGATGAACGCTACATGGGGTTGGAGAATCGCTATGGATACTTCGCCTGTGTGGTAGGCGGAGGTGCGGACGGTGACCGTTATAACGGAATTAGTCGCATCGATATGGAAGCAGGCTCTGTAAAACAATTTGCTATGTCACCAAACCTGGCAACATCAGAGCCAGTTTTTGTTCCCCGCTCAGAAGACTCGCCAGAAGGTGAAGGGTTTTTGTTGGCAACTGTTTATGATTCCGAGATAGACAAAAGCCACCTAATCATACTAGATGCTGAAAATATTGAGCAAGGACCTTTGGCGAAAGCGATGATGGACCATCGTGTTCCGTTTGGTTTTCATGGAAACTGGAAACCTTCCGTTTAGGGTTGTTAATATTCTCGCTGAATTTTCCACTATTTCGCAACTATAGAAATGGCGTGAATTTATCGTCTGCAAATGCGCAGCGAACACCCTTATTCTTAATAATCTACTCAAATTAACTAGACTCAAACCCACAATTGGTAGGACTATTGTTGGGACATAGATCTCGGAGTTTTTTGCAATGGACTATCTATCAAGAATTCAACGAATAATCGGCACGAGTCTAATGCTGGCCATTACCTCGACAGGCTTAGCCCAGGACAGCAAGGAAACAGTCTTACAGTACATAGATGACAATGCTTCGCTTTACGGTGAAGTTGCACAACAAATCTGGGATTGGGCAGAGGTCGGCTATTTAGAAACTCAAAGCTCAAACCTATTACAACAACAATTGGTTACCGCAGGGTTCGAAGTTACTAATGGAGTCGCAGGTATTCCAACAGCTTTTGTTGCTACTTGGCGAAGTGGTAATGGCGGACCAACGGTAGGTATTTTGGCAGAGTACGATGCATTGCCTGGTATTACCCAAAATCGCAACCCCTTGAGAGATGTCATTGATCATAAAGCTGCTGGTCATGCTTGCGGGCATCATCTGTTTGGGACTGGTTCAGTGGCAGCGGCTATAGCGACGAAAATGTGGATGCAACAAAGTGGGCAAGTTGGAGAACTCCGACTCTATGGCACGCCGGCTGAAGAAGGTGGTGCTGGAAAAGTCTACATGGTTCGCGACGGCTTATTCGATGATGTGGATGCAGTCCTGCATTGGCACCCTAGTGACGCTAATTCTGCTGACGCTCGCAGCTCACTTGCTAATAAATCTGCGAAATTCCGTTTTACCGGCCTCTCCGCCCATGCCGCCGGTGCGCCCCATCGTGGCCGCTCCGCTCTCGATGGAGTGGAGGCAATGAATCACATGGTGAATTTAATGCGCGAGCATGTACCAATGGAAACGCGTATTCATTATGTGATTACTTCTGGTGGCTCAGCGCCAAACGTAGTTCCAGATTTTGCTGAGGTCTATTACTACGTAAGGCATCCAGATCCCGCGCAGGTAAATGAAATTTTTAATAGAGTAGTTCAAACTGCAAATGGAGCAGCGTTAGGTACTGACACCGATGTGGATTTTGAAGTTATTCACGGCATCTACAACATCCTCCCCAACGTGTCTTTACAAGAAGCCATTCATTCAAACCTTTCACGCGTTGGCGGTGTTGAGTACACAGCCGAAGAACGACAATTTGCCACTACCCTGCGCAATGCACTACCGCCCAATGCTCCGCCAGTAGAAACTGCATCTAATATTCGTCCTATGGTAGTGAGCGAAAGAGGTGGGGGTGGCTCTACAGATGTTGCGGATGTAAGTTGGGCGGTTGCCACTGGAGGTATGCGAGCAGCCACCTGGGTTCCAGGAACTTCATCTCACTCTTGGCAAGCCGTAGCAGCGGGGGGTACATCGATTGGTAATAAGGGCATGGTGGTTGCAGCTAAAACTCTGGCATTAACAGCTGTCGATCTTTTTACCAATGAAAATTTAATGGAGAGAGCCAAATCCGAGCACCAAAATCGATTACCTGAAAACTGGGTCTACCAACCATTGCTGGGCGACCGTCTCCCACCACTTGACTACCGACTTCCTGCGGGCCCTGGTCCTCTGGAATAGCTCGCGATAAGTCTTCATGGGCGTAGCAGAAACGTGGCTATTTCGGTGACAATTTGTATAGATTTCTTTTGCGCATTGCCTCTAATAGGCATATTCTCCTAGCAAGTTAGAGAAACTTCTGCGTAAGCCACAGAAGCTATTAAATAATAGGCCTTAAAGGCCAACTAGAAGAACACAGAAGAGAATTAAGAAAAGGGGGAAAAAATGTCGAAATCTCAGAAATTTGCAAACGGACTCAATCGTCGTAGCTTTATGAAAGGTGCTGGAATGACAGCCTTAGCAGGCGCTGCTGGCACTGTAGCGACTGTTGCTTCTGCACAAGAGTCGGCATCAATTGCTATTCCGAGGCTTTCCAACGGCAAGTACGATTTTGACACTCCATACAATCGAGTGGGCTTTAATTGTGCGCGATGGGATTCTCCGCCGAAGCGATACCCTGAAGGAACATTCAAATATGGTATGGGCGTTGCGTCCATGGATTTTGAATGCGCGCCCTGTATTACTGAAGCTTTGCATGAGCGAGTTAGCCATCACAGTTGGGGTTATATGAGCTCTACGGATGGTCTTCGTGACGGAATTCTGCGTTGGAACGGGGAGCGTCACGGAGTTGATTTAAGCTCGGACATGGTCACTATTTCCGATGGAGTCTATCCAGGCATGATTGCAGCGATGCGTTCTTTCGTGCCTAGAGGCAGCAAGGTTTTGTTATCGACTCCTGCGTATTCAGGATTTTATTCTATGGCTCGTGCAGCCAATATCGAAATAGTCGACAGCCCAATGCTTTATAAGAATGGTCGTTACGAAATTAACTGGGAAGATCTTGAAGCTAAGATGACTTCAGATATCCGGGCAATGATTGTTTGTAATCCGCAAAACCCAACAGGAAATGTTTGGACCGAAGACGAATTATTGCGTGTTGGACGACTCTGTTTAGACCACGAAATAGTTGTTCTATCAGATGAGATTCATTCTGATGTAATTCGCGCTGGACACAAGTACATACCATTTGCCAGCCTGCCTGATAGGGCTGTAGTAAATAATAGCATTTCATTTAACGCTATTAGTAAGACATTTAATTTGGCAGGCATGAAGAATGCTTATTACTATTCTAAAAGTACTAGAATGTTGGAAAGAGTGAATAAATACCACCGTGCTGAATTAAGTACGTTAGGTGTTGTTGCTAACGAGGCAGCCTACAACGAAGGCGGTGAGTGGTTTGAACAAGCTAATGTGTACATGGATGAAAACCATAGCTTTATCGAAAATTATGTGAAGCAGCATATGCCGACGGTTGGTTACATTCGCAATGAAGGTACTTACATGACTTTCCTTGATTTTACTAAGACTATGGCAGCAGTTGGCGCTGAAGAACAATACAAGTCTCATGACAAAGCAAGCCCCGAACACTACTTTCAAGATTGGCTAGTTCATAATTCAGGTGTGTATTTAAACCCGGGTGCTGATTATGGAACAGGTGGTGCTGGTCACATGCGTATGAATATTGCTTCTTCTCGTTTGGTTATAGCTGACGTTTTAGAGGCTATGGCTGATGCCGTCAACAAAGTTTAACTTGTCAATTATAATAATTGATGACTACAGATTGGTGGTAATTGAGAGAGAAAAATAGGTTAGAAGGGAAACGTAGAAGAAAGGCATTGTAAAAGAACGAGATCTACGAAAAAAGGCAGTGTTATTGGTAAATAACACTGCCTTTTTATTTTTCACTTTCTAAGAATGAAATTATGAGTGAATCAATTCAGTACGCAAATATAAGTTCTGTTGCATCTTTACTAAAGAGTAAAGAAATCTCACCAGTTGAGTTGACAGAGTTTATGTTGAATCGGATCGAATCTGTTGATGCAGGTCTAAATAGTTATGCCTATGTTTGTGCTGATCTTGCAATGGGAGCGGCGCTAAAAGCTGAGCAAGAAATAGTTGCTGGGAATTATAAAGGACCACTGCATGGAGTACCTATTGCAGTTAAAGATCTGTTTTATACCAAAAACGTGCCGACCTCAGGCGGTTTGAAAGTACGACGCAATTTTGTACCAGAGTTCAATGCCACTGCCGTAGACAAACTGCTTGATGCAGGCGCAATATTACTTGGTAAGTTGAATCTTACGGAAGGTGCTCTTTCCGGGTACAACCCGGACTTCGACATACCAATCAACCCATGGGGCTCGGACCTTTGGGCGGGAGTTTCCTCCTCTGGTTCCGGTGTAGCAACAGCGGCAGGACTTTGTTTTGCTTCATTGGGGACCGATACTGGTGGCTCAATTCGCTACCCTTCAATGGCTAATAGCACTGTTGGGTTGAAGCCTACTTATGGCAGGGTCTCTCGTTACGGAGTGATGGAACTTGCGGCCTCGCTAGACCATATTGGACCAATGACTCGGTCGGTCAAAGATGCAGCTATAGTCTTTGACGCAATTGCGGGGCCAGATAAAAATGATTCAACTTCATTCAAACAGGAAATCCCAAATATTATTCCACAGCTGAATGACGCTATTGCCAACTTAAAATTAGGCATCGATGAATCTTATTTTAAACAAGGAACTGACCCTGGTTTAGTTGGTGCCATCGAAAGCGCTATTTCAAATTTTGAAAGACTTGGAGCAAAAATTGTAAAAGTTTCAATGCCGGATTCAGATCCAATGGAGTTACGAAACCTTTGGTTACCAATTACCGGCTACGAAGCTGCTAAAG
>Ga0206683_10003699_pt1 | contig 10069 bp, 8 predicted proteins | sample M280m12015metaG_FD_155483 | JGI IMG/M metagenome (GOLD analysis project Ga0206683, IMG submission 155483) | Ammonia-oxidizing marine archaeal communities from Monterey Bay, California, United States - M2 80m 12015 | ecosystem: Environmental > Aquatic > Marine > Intertidal zone | place: USA...
AACCCAAATTCCTCAAAAGACACTTTTCTTTGGTGATAGAGATTATTGGATTCACCGCTTAAGATAAAAGTTACACTTCCATCTGAGTTCTTTTTTGTGTTTAAGTTTGTAAAATTTGGTTGTAAGTAGCCCTGACTGGCTGTGTAAAAACCACTATTTCCTAGATATAAATTTCCCCCAGCAACACCAAGCAACTCAAGGGAGTTTTCGCCCCCTAAAGTTTTTTTAAAAGACTTTAATTTAGAACCAACAAACTGACCGCTTTTTGCATCAACATATAAAAGCAAATCTTTGTTTCCTACCTCATAGGTTGGCCCCGCCGGAAGTGCAGGTGTGGGAGTAATTTGAGGCTCTTCCATTGGAACTAGAGTATTAGTAAGTGAGTCATTACTACCATTTAAAATACTTTCATCACTGAGTATTGGGTTAGAGACCTCCAGGTCCGTAGGCTCGTTAGGCCACTGGAGAAGAAGGTAATAAAGCGTTAGGGCTATACCAGCTATCAGCGCAGTTTTAGTAAAATCCATCTATTTCTCTTTAGGTATTGGGTCGAAACCATTTCCGCCCCAGGGGTTGCATTTTAAGATCCTTTTGATTGCCAAAAAACCACCCTTTATAACGCCAAAACTTTCTATAGCCTGAAGGGCGTATTCAGAACATGTAGGATGAAACCTACAGCTGGGTCCCAATAAAGGACTTAGGTAATTTTGATATAACTTAATAAATTTCAAAATTAAAAACTTCATCACACTACTTCTTAAATTTTTCCCACAATATCGCCAAATCTTTATTTAATTCTTCGCCATCATCTAATAGTTTCTTTTTAACCAAAACAACGTAATCTTTGTTTTGTAATTCTAAAACCTTTGACCTGAAACTTCCTTTAATTTTTCTTTTTATTCTATTTCTGTTGACGGCCAGCTTTACATCTTTTTTTCTAATAGCTACTCCCAGCCTGGAGTGCTCAAGCCCATTATCTTTTGATAAAAGCAAAAGGCTATCCGTAGAGTGTTTTTTGTCAGGAGACGCGAAGATTTCAGAAAACCCCTCTTTAGAGGGTATGGAGTGTTTTAACCCCATGCTTGTTAAACGGTCAGGGAGGCCCTTCCCTTCCTTCTTCTGTTGTTAAGCACCTTTCTTCCGCTCAAAGTAGCATTCCTTGCCCTAAAGCCGTGTGTTCTTGCTCTTTTTATTTTGCTTGGTTGATAAGTTCTTTTCATAAGTTGCTTCTCTAAAGGCCAACAAGGGTGCGAATCATAGAGTTTTTAGCAAAAATTGACAAGCAAAAACATTAAAACAATATATCAACAAGTTATCCACAGAAAATATCTGTGGTTATACTGTGGATAAGTGTGTTAATTCCTATATAATTATTTTTTATGTCGGACTTACATTTTTGGGGAGAGTGCAAAAAAACTCTTGAAAAGGACCTCACGGTAGAAGAGTATTCTACTTGGATTGCCCCCCTAATGCTAGAAGAGAATAATGGCTCAAACCCCCTTTCTTATAGCGTTCTTGCGCCCAATAAGTTTATATCTGATTGGGTTGAAGACAATTATGGAATGACGATAAAGGAAAGGCTGTCTGCAATAACTAGCAATAGAGATCTTAACTTACAATTTGAAATTTATGTGGATTATCAAGAGGAAGGGGCGCAACAAGAAAAAAAATCCGAAGACGTGCCGGCAAAAAAATTAGTTAGTCCTAAAAAAAGCAATTTAATACCGGATTTTACTTTTGGCTCCTTTGTAGAGGGCAAGTCCAACCATATTGCCTTGGCGGCTTCTAAACAAATTGGTGAGGGTTTAAAAAACTCTTACAATCCTTTGTTTATCTATGGGGGCGTTGGTTTAGGAAAAACTCACCTCATGCATGCGGTTGGCAACAAGCTTCTTGAGAAGGATTCTACCAAAAAGATAGCCTATGTGCATTCAGAGAGGTTCGTGAGTGATATGGTAAAATCGCTGCAATTAGGAGCAATTAGTGAATTTAAGCAATATTATAGGTCACTAGATGCACTGTTAATTGATGACATTCAGTTTTTTGCAAAAAAAGAGCAATCTCAAGAAGAACTTTTTCATACCTTTAATTCTCTTTTAGAAAGAGGAAGCCAAATGATCTTGACATGTGATAGGTACCCCAAAGAAATAGATGGTCTAGAAGACAGATTAAAATCTAGGCTAGGTTGGGGACTGCCCGTAGTAATAGAACCGCCAGAATTAGAAACAAGAGTAGCCATACTTTTAAGTAAAGCTAAATCTATGAACCATGAGCTTGATGAAGAGTCTGCCTTCTTTATTGCACAAAAAGTAAGGTCCAACGTTAGAGAGCTTGAGGGGGCGCTAAAAAGGGTGATTGCCAATTCTAACTTTACTGGAAGACCTATAACTGTAGATTTAATTAAGGACTCCCTTAAAGACCTTTTGGCTATACAGGCCAGACAGGTCAGTGTTGAAAATATTCAAAAGACGACCGCAGAGTATTACAACATTAAGCTCAGCGATTTGTTGTCAAAAAGAAGAAGTAGGTCTGTGGCGAGGCCCAGGCAAATGGCTATGTTTTTAGCGAAAGAACTTACAAACTATAGCCTGCCTGAAATTGGCGAGTCTTTTGGGGGCAGAGACCACACAACCGTAATACACGCTTGTAAAAAAATAAGAGAACTTAGAGATTTTAATTTAGACATAGAGGAAGATTATAGAAAACTTCTAAGGGTTTTAACTATATAATTGTTGTTATGAAATTTACTGCGGAAAAATCACAAATAGTTGACTCATTGCAAAATGCCGCAGCCGTTGCAGAGCGCCGGCAAACAATTCCTATCCTGGCGAACCTTAGATTGAAAGCCGTTTCTGGAAAACTAGAAATAACGGCAACAGATTTAGAGATCCAAGTAAAGACTTATTCTGACCTATTAAGTATCGAAGAAGAGGGCGAAACAACGGTTTCAGCAAGAAAAATGTCTGAGCTTTGCAGGTCGTTACCTGATGCAGAAAATGTAGATTTTATGCTTAAAGATGGAAAATTGACTGTAAGCTCAAAAAACTTTCATGGAGATTTTGCAACTATTTCCGCTGACGACTTCCCTGAATTAGAAGTTAATGAAGATCAGGAGACAACAGAGATCTCCTCGGGTGCTCTTAAAAGAATTCTCACTAAAACCGCCTTTTCAATGGCCTCTCAAGATGTGCGTTATTATTTAAATGGGCTTCTTTTAGAGCTATCAGACGGAGAACTTAAGGGGGTGGCTACTGACGGACATAGATTGGCCCTTTCATCCGTAGAAGTCAAAGGAAATGGCTTAGAAATGAGAAACATACTTCCAAGGAAGGCTGTATTAGAGCTCGCTAAGCTGCTCTCTGCGGAAGATTCCCCAATAGAAATGCTTGTTGGGCCTACATATATGGGCATTAAGACTGAAAATTTAAGCTTTTCTTCAAAACTTATAGACGGAAAATATCCTGACTATGAAAAAGTCTTTCCTTCAGGAGAGCCTAATCCCTTGCTTGTTGGCAAAGAAACCCTGCAGTCGGCCCTGTCAAGAGCATCCGTCCTGTCTAATGAAAAATACAGGGGAGTGAGGTTTGAGCTTTCCAAGGGAGCTTTAAAGTTGACGGCAAACAACCCAGAACAAGAGTCTGCAGAAGAAGTTTTGGAGGTAGATTATCAGGGCGTAGAGCTTGAAGTTGGATTTAACATAGGTTATCTAATTGATGTGCTTGGATCAATTGAAGAGGAAACAGTCAAGTTTGAATTTTATGGTGAAGATTCAAGTTGTGTAATTAAAGAGCCGGGCTCTGAGAATGAAGTTTACGTTATCATGCCAATGAGGCTTTAATGCCAATCGATAGAGTCTATCTTGAAAATTTTAGGCTTTTTAAGAAAAAAGATTTAAACCTTTCTCAAGATAAAAACTTCATACAGGGGTTGAATGGTTCTGGCAAAACCTCAGTTTTGGAGTCCATTGAGATACTACTTAATGGAAAGTCCTTTAGAACAACTAAGAATAAAGACTGTATAAACCACAAGTCTGATTCTTTTAACATTTCATTAAAAGGCTCTTACATGAATCAAGAAGTGGCCTTAAATGGACTTAATAAAGTCAACGGCAGGTTGAGCTTTTCAAGAAAACTAAACAATAAAACGGTAAAGAAGGGCTCTTTATTTTTTCTTCAAACGGTTTTAGCTAAAAACCTAAGAATGATAGAAGGGGAGCCAGATCAAAGAAGAGACCACTTAAATAACTTAATGTTTCACGTGAAACCTGCTTCTTATAAAACTTACTTGGCTTATAACAAAATTCTTAAACAAAGAAACAGGTGCCTTAAACAAAAGGCAGATAAAGCTGAAATTTCAGTTTGGACAGAACAACTAGGAAAGATTGGAGTTAACTTAAGCCAAGACCAGTATGAATTTTTTAATCGGTACAGAGAGGTATTAGTGGAAAGCTTAAATCCAGCTTCAAAAAATAATAAATTTAATTTTTTAGAAGGGGCAGATACTAAGTTTAATAAAGGCTGGGAGCGTTCTAAGTCATTGCTCAGTTCGTTGAGAGATTCTATTGAAAAAGATCTTGCCATTGGGTATACCAGCCAAGGCCCCCACAGAATGGATTGTGAATACTATATTAAAGAAAAGAAAGCGCCTTCAGTTTTGTCTAGAGGACAACTTAAGATATTGATTTTATTGATATTTTTAATTAATGATAAACTTATAAATTCTTTTTTTGAGAGCGATACAGTGCTTTTAATAGATGACCTTGGATCCGAGTTAGATTTAGAGAACCTAGAACTTATTATTTCCGAAATATCGAAGGCACCTAACCAGATTATATTGACCGGAATAAAAGGTGAAGATTTAGAAAAATTAGTGGCAAATTTTAGTAAGTTTAAAAGGATAAATTTATAAATTTATATTAAAATACATTAATGCCAGCAAAGAAAAAAGCAGCAAAAACAAAAACCCCTAAAACCCCAAAAAAAGAACCTAAAAAAGTAGCTGAAAAGGCTTCTGCAAAACCCTCAAAGAAGTCAGCTAAGAAGAAACAAGACAACTCTTACGATTCTTCTAGCATCACTGTATTAAAGGGGCTTGAGGCAGTTAAGAAAAGACCTGGGATGTATATTGGAGATACAGATGATGGCACTGGCCTTCATCATATGGTCTATGAAGTGGTTGACAATTCAATAGACGAGGCTTTGGCGGGACACTGTGACGAAATAACGATAAAAATTCTTTCAGACGATTGTGTAATTGTTACAGATAACGGAAGGGGTATTCCTACAGACAAGCATGAAGAAGGTGTGTCTGCAGCAGAGGTTATAATGACCAAGCTGCACGCTGGAGGAAAATTTGATGACAACTCGTATAAAGTTTCTGGTGGACTTCATGGCGTAGGAGTGTCTGTTGTAAATGCACTTTCAGAAGAGTTAAAACTTACAATTCATAGAGGCGGCAAGACCCATGAACAAACTTATGCAGACGGAAAGCCTACCAGTAAGTTAAAAGTTGTAGGAAAGACAGATAAGACGGGCACAGAGGTTATGTTTGTTCCTTCCGCAACCACCTTTTCTAACATCCTATTTGACTATGAAATTTTGGAGGCCAGACTTAGAGAACTATCATTCTTAAACTCAGGATTAAAAATAAATCTTGAAGACGAAAGGACCTCTAAGAAGAAAGATTTTTTACACGAAGGAGGCCTGGCTGAGTTTGTTACTTTTTTAAATAAAAAAAGAACCACAGTTAATTCAATATTTCACTTTGAAAAAGAATCAAAGGATGGAATTACTATTGAAGTGTCGTTGCAATGGAATGATGGATATCAAGAAAATATTCAGTGCTACACAAACAATATAAAACAAAGAGACGGAGGCACACACCTCGTCGGGTTTAGAACTGCATTAACGCGAACCTTAAACAACTACATGGAAAGGGAGGGAATGAACAACAAAGAAAAAGTATCAACCTCCGGAGACGATGCAAGAGAAGGTTTGGTTGCTATAGTTTCTGTCAAAGTTCCAGATCCAAAATTTTCTTCTCAAACTAAAGACAAGTTAGTTTCATCTGAAGTAAGACCAGTAGTAGAACAAGAGGTATATAAAGCCCTAACAGAATTTTTATTAGAAAACCCTGCGGAAGCAAAGTTAATAGCCACTAAGATAATAGAAGCTGCTCGAGCTAGAGAGGCAGCAAGGAAAGCCAGAGAATTAACCAGAAGAAAGGGAGCTTTTGAAGGCGGCGGCCTTCCGGGTAAACTGTCAGACTGTCAGGAAAAAGATCCAGCTAAAAGTGAAATTTATTTAGTTGAGGGAGAGTCTGCAGGAGGGTCAGCCAAACAAGGAAGAGATAGGCATTTCCAGGCCATACTTCCTATGAAAGGAAAAATACTCAACGTTGAAAAAGCCCGCCTAGACAAAGTTCTCTCTTCTGAAGAAATAATTATTCTAATAACGGCGCTAGGGTGTGGGATCAAAGGAGAAGATTGGCAGGAAGAAAAGCTCAGGTATCACAGAATTATAATTATGACAGATGCTGATGTTGACGGCTCCCATATACGCACCTTGTTGCTAACATTGTTTTATAGACAAATGCCAGAACTTATCGAAAAGGGCTACATATATATTGCTCAACCACCTCTGTATAAATTAAAGAAAGGAAAGCAAGAAACCTATGTAAAAGATGACGCTGAACTTAGAGAACTTTTAGTTGCGGAGATCTTAGATGACGCGCAACTTGTGCTAAACAAGAAAGGAGAGTCAATTCGAGGAGAGGCACTTGGAAAATTTATTTCACAGCATGAAAAAGTTCAATCTTTAGTTAATGGCCTTACACACAATTATCCTATTGAGTTACTAGAAAGCATAAAGCATGTGGATATATTAAAAGGACTAGAGAAAGATAAAGAGGTGAAGAAGTGGTGCAAGTCCGTAGAGAAATATTTAAATAACAATGCCCAACAAGGTTTTGCTTGGTCAGTTGAGGGGTTAAAGAACGAAGAGAGTGGCACGACAGAGCCAAACGTTAATCTGATAAAACACGGAACATCTTTGTCCTGGGTTTTAAATAAAGCCTTCTTTGGATCAAAGGTCTATAAAGACATTGCGACACACGGAGCTGAGATGTCCGACATCTTTAACAAAGATAGCCATTTTGAAATTAATTCCAAAAAGATACCGGTAGACAACTTTGCAAATGCTCTTGAAGAGGTGTTATTAATCTCCGAGCGATCATTTACTAAATCTAGGTACAAGGGACTAGGGGAGATGAATGCCGATCAGCTCTGGGATACTACAATGAACCCAGATATGAGAATTCTGGGCCAGGTTAGTGTAGAGGACGCCCAAGTAGCGGACGATCTCTTTCATGCCTTGATGGGTGATGAAGTAGAGCCGAGAAGGGAGTTCATAGACGCGAACGCAAAGCTGGTTGTGAATCTTGACGTTTAGTCAGAAAGATTTAAATTCTTTTCAGTCCAAGCTCTAACTTCTTCGGCAGATTTTTTAGAATCAATAACCTTAATGGGTTCACCTATAGATAGCTTTATAGTTCCAGAATGTTTTATAAATTTATGAGCAGGCCAACAGTCTCCTGAGTTATGACAAATAGGCAACACCTTGACATTGTTTCTTTTGGCCAGTTCAAAACTACTTCTTGCGTAATTTCCTACCTTCCCTGCTTCTACTCGAGTTCCTTCTGGGAAAAGTAAAACAAACAAACCTTCCTTCAGCCTTTTTGACCCTTCATCAAGAGTTTGTAAAATCGCTTCCTTGGGTTTGCTCCTATTAATGGCAATAGGGTTCAATAAACTCATTGCCCATCCCCAAAAAGGGATATAAAGAAGCTCTCTTTTTAACAAAGTGCACAAAGGATGGAAGAGGTATTGCATGGAAAATGTTTCCCATTGACCTTGGTGGTTAGAAACTATAACGCAAGGTTCTGTTGGTATGTTGTTCTCGCCTTCAACGACTAATTTGATTTTGCAAGTTACGTAAAGTAGCCAATTAGCAAATTTGGGCCACATAGAAAAAAACTTTAAGCGACTATTTAGGGGCAAGAAGGGCCCAAATATACAAGCCAGCACGCTTGCCAGTATTCCGGATCCAATATATCCAATATAAAATACAAACGATCTTAGGTAGGCCATTTAGGCTTCCTGTTTTAGGATGTAATTAACCGCATCATTTAGATTGTTAAAACACTGCTCGTCAGGCGGACTATTCTCTGTTCTAAAAACCTTTTCTCCGTAGCCACCTTTTTTTATTAACAAAGGGGTGCAACCAAAATTTCTACCAGCTTTTATATCTGAGTCCTTGTCCCCTATAAAGTACTTTCCCTTTAAAGAAATTTTTAATTGTTGTTCAATTTCTTGCAATAGACCCACTTCGGGCTTTCTGCATTTACAGTTAGATTCAGGTGCGTGTGGACAAAAGGCTATATAGTTTATTTGTCCACCGACCTCCAAAAGAAGATCAATCATATGTTCGTGAACACTTCTTAGCTCTTCTTCAGAAATAATTTCTTTTTCAATGCAGGCCTGGTTAGTTGCAATAGCTATCTTATAGCCATTAGTTGTAAGTTTGGCCATGGCCTCTAAGCTACCTTCAATGGCTTCAAACTCCTCTGGGCGGGTGACGTAGGTCATTAGATCGACATTTATGACCCCATCTCTGTCTAATATGACTATTTTTTCTTCTTTCAAGCCGTTATTTTAATTATCTATAATTTCCTTGAAATATTCCGAAATAGAGCTTATATCCAGTCTTTTTTGCTCCATGGTGTCTCTATCCCTAATAGTAGCCGTTCCATCTTCGAGAGACTCAAAATCTATAGTTATGCACATTGGCGTTCCTATTTCATCGTGTCGCCTATAGCTTTTACCTATATTTCCTGAATTCTCTAACAATACTCTCCCCAAACCTTTACTTTGAAGGGTATTTTTTAACTCTTTAGCTTTTTGAACTAAATCTTCATTATTCCTTTTAAGAGGAATAACAGCTGCCTTTATGGGCGAAAGGTGTGGTTTTAAGGACAAAACCGTCCTTTCTTTGCCCCCTTCAAGCCCTTCAACCTTAAATGCTTCATTTAATATAGCTAAAAACCCACGTTCAACGCCCGCAGAAGGCTCGATAACGTAGGGAACAATCCAATCCTTAGTATCTGGGTCCTGAACCGCTAGTTTAGCGTTAGAATCGGTGTTTTTATCTACTTTAGCTGTTAAACCAAGGTCAGATTGGCCTCTGGAGTGAGACCCTAGGTCAAAATCAGTTCTATTGGCTATTCCTTCAAGTTCTTCAAGGCCATGTGGGTATTTGTACATAATATCTACCGTTGCCTTTGAATAATGAGCTAATTCATCCTTAGGAACTTCAAGTAATTCTAGGTTTTTCTTATCAATGCCCTGTTTTTCCCACCAGTCCATCCTTAGATCAGTCCAGATTTTGTGCCATTTTTCATCCTCACCAGGTTTTACAAAGAATTCTAGCTCCATTTGCTCGAACTCTCTCACCCTGAATATAAAGTTTCTAGGTGTTATTTCGTTTCTAAATGCTTTACCTGTTTGTGCTATTCCAAAAGGCAAGTGGTGCGGGGTAGAATCTAGAACATTTTTAAAGTTAGTAAAAATTTGCTGGGCAGTCTCCGGCCTTAAATAAGCAAAAGAAGAGCCGTCTTCAACGGGCCCAACGTTAGTTTTAAACATCAAGTTAAATGGCCTTGGATCAGTTAAGTCTTCCGATCCACATTCAGGGCATTTATTTTCTTTAATATGGTCAGCTCTTATTCTAGATTTGCAACTTTTGCAATCAACCAAAGGATCAGAAAAGGTCTCTTCATGACCTGAATGTTTTAACACTAGTGGGTTCGTCAGAATGGAAGAATCGATACCTTCTATATCGTCTCTTTCATAGACCATTGAATTCCACCAAGACCGCTTTAAGTTGTTTTTTAGTTCTACTCCCAAAGGGCCATAATCGTATAAACCTTGTAGCCCTCCATAGATCTCATTTGACTGAAAAATAAAACCCCTTCTTTTACAAAGAGCAACTAATTTATCCATGGATTCAGCGGT
>Ga0206683_10003707_pt1 | contig 10056 bp, 5 predicted proteins | sample M280m12015metaG_FD_155483 | JGI IMG/M metagenome (GOLD analysis project Ga0206683, IMG submission 155483) | Ammonia-oxidizing marine archaeal communities from Monterey Bay, California, United States - M2 80m 12015 | ecosystem: Environmental > Aquatic > Marine > Intertidal zone | place: USA...
CCTTCGGGATTCCTCGGTCTCTGACTGCACAATGATTCTTAGTACAGTCAAGACCAAAGAAGCAGGCGGTGCACCAGGGGATTCTGAATCGGGATGGAGCCCTCGACTCTCCGGAAGCCTCTCGCAACTGGTTTGGAGGAGGGGGGGGCATAATCGCCCCCTCGCCGTAATCGGCGGCGATGACATACTCGCCCTCGTCCAACGCCTCGAGCTCGTCTATGTTCTTGGGGGGCTTGGCGCGCTTGACGGGCTTGTCGTCAGCCCCTATGATGGAAACATAACCGTCATCGTCTTTGGCGATTTTGAGAGTTGTCTTTGCTGCCGGAGCCATCCGGCCAGATCGGCTCCTGCTCCAGAAGACGTCGACGGTGAAGATGCTCGCTCGAGCTAGGTCCACGGTGGTCCCGATGGTGTGCAGGGACCCATCATCCGAGACGGCTTTGGTTTGGGCGGGAGTCGCCTCGCCGTCCACGTTGAGCTGCCATTGCACTGTGCGGCATGCATTGGGTACTAGGGGGGACCAGAAGTGCAACGAGTCGCCTTCCGTCGGCCAGAGGTCCCCTGTCTCGACAGAAGCATGGACCTGCACGAGGTCGGATGAAGTCGGGGAGAAGAATCCCCTGCCTGGCATGCAGTCCTCTGGTCGTGGGTCATCGGGATTCCAGACCTTGTCGAGAGGGTGGATCACTCCGTTCTTTGAGTAGTCTTGCAACGCCCACGAGAACCAGTTGTATAGGTCGAATTGAGTGTACTTGTCGGTGCCGTAGGCTTGTTTGATTCTTTCTATCTGGCTCCAGTCGAGGGCCTGCAGCGGTTGCAGGACCTGGATGAAGTTGTCCCTTCCCGGAATTCTCTTGTCTTGCTCCTGTGGCATACTGGCGACAGCCAACTCGTATGCTAGCGGAAACGTCATCAACACAGCCTTGAATGGAATCTGCATCGTGATGTAAGGGCTCTTCGGCTTTCCTGATGTCCCCTTCTGGGGCTGAGGGTACCATCTGTTGGTCTCCGGGTCAGGCCAAGGATCAATCCCAACAGCCTCGTGGTCGGCGACCATCTGCCATGCGCGGAGGTAGTCGCTCACCACGCCGTGGGCGAAGTCCAAGTCGGTTGCCTCGGCGCCGAACGGACCGCTGGGCATGAACCACTGATGCGCTAATCCAACGAACTCCTGGGCGTTAGTCGCTATGTTCGTACCGCCCGAGCCGACATCCATCATACGGATGCGCCTGTGAATCGCCCCGTCCCCGTCCGAGCAGCATCTAGCAGCGAGCTCGTAGGACATGCGGTTGGCTCGGCACCTCTGGCGTCTCCTTCCTCCATCGAGAGATTGCCAATGACTGAAGTCCTTGTCCAACTTGGCGGAAGCGAGGGCAAACCTGTGCCTGAGATGTAGTTGCAGTAGTTTTTGCAGCTCCTCGGACCCGGTGTTTATTTCAGTGAAGACTCGTGCAACCTCCGCTAAGCCGATTTCGGAGGGTAAGATTACTACGGGGACTCGCTTGTCCTTGCCTTCGGGGCTGATGGCGCCTCCTCTGGTTCGGTGTTGGCCATCAATTAGCATGATGGGGCGCAGGTCTCGTTGCGTCTTCTGCTCCCACGACCTCTTGACTCCGTCATCGTGCCTCTGTGTGAACTTGCCCACATCGACGGTCAGCCTAGCGGCTCCTTTCCCTTTATCTTCAAGAACAACTGATGCATCATCTCCTTCCACGCTCTCGGGTGGGATGAATAGGATGACTGAATTGAGGATTCGGTTGGCGATGGGCCTGACGAACGCTTGGATATCTTGCATCCTGTCGAGGTCCAGAGGCCTCTGGAACTGGTCGTCGTCAGGTTCGGGGTCTAGGGCACGCTTGGCCCATTCCTCGTCGGAGACGCTGTTGGGGTAGCTAGGGACTCTCGAGACCGCATCGATCTCGGCGAAGCTCGCCGCGCCGACGAAGTAGTTGACCCCGGTCTGCTCGAAGGATCTCAGAGCCCACTCCACGACCGGTGTCTCCTCTTCGTAGCCATGGCGGGTGCCGAAGTTGGGGACGCCATCACGAGCCGGAGAGAACTGGACTGTGAACTCCGTCGTCTCGGGCAAACCGCACATGGTTCCGTAGCTTTGCCTCCAGAAGCCCCATACTATCCCTTCAGCGAGCGAGGTCTTCGCCGACATCAGCTTTTCACGCTCCCGATCGAACTCTTCGAAGAAGTCGATTACGATGGAGAAACGGTCCCTCAGCTCGTCAGGACCTAGACTCAAAACTGAGGCATCGAAGTTGGGCCACATGAGGCAGGTGTCCACAAGTTCGGAGTTGTCGGTGGCGATTACTACCCCCTTCTTGGCTGCATCAGCAGTCATCTTCTTTGCTTTATCGTGCTTCTTTTCAATCTCCATCATGCACTCGATGTAGTCCAACATCCCAGAGCTCTTCTCCTCATTCTCAACTAGCCAGGAGTAGTCCTCGATTGCGCTCATAACATGTCACCGTCCCTGAATACGTACTGGTAATCCTCGGGAACGGAATCCTCTCGTCGAGGCGCAATTTCGACCAACATTTCGACATATAGATCGTATCCTCCATTGACATGACAAAACACCTCTTCAGGCGCGTAAGGTCCGTCTACGCACGATGTTTCTTCTGAACGAAGTTGTTCGCTCACGCCATTCCAAAGATCTCGAGGGCAGCCGATTGCTTCCCGCAATTGTTGCGCCGGCCACATTCCCGTCTTTTCTAGCATCTTGACAGCCGTGCAAGCATACAGCAGGGTTGCCTTCCGCTCGAGGTCCCACGGAGCATCAAACAAGACAATCCAGAGATCGTGCTGAAATCCAAGTTTTGCCGGAAGATTTCCTTGAACGTATGAGCCTGAGCCTTCGTCTGATCGCTGGAGGTAGCCTTCATTGAGAGCCTTCCTTAATGCACTCTGCCAATCTTGCTCCCGGATGATCTCCGGGCAAACATCCGATTTAGTGATCGATGAATGCATAGAATTCGCAGCCAACCCAAGAAGCTGAGCTCGTTGATCGAGAGCATGGGTTTTCATAGTGTAGTTAATCTGAATCACTTGCTTGTTCTCCTCTTCCATTTCCCTCACGTCCGCGCCTAATCCCTCTCGGGATTTTCTGCCCGAAGACCAAGCCTATATAGGTATCTATGAATCAACTTCCATTAACTCGCGTCTGTAAATGCTCCCATCGATTCAACCTACGATTCCATTAAAACTCACCTATTTAAGTCCCTCTCGCTGGAAAAACCTCATTTTTGAGTCCATAGGGCCGATTTTACACCAATAGAAAGCCCCTGTAATCCAACCCAACCCCTCACGCGCGCGCGCGTATCAAGCATCAAGACCTCGATTTTCTTGTTCTCGAACCTGGCTGGGGGCGTAAGGAATGGCGCAGGCAACCAGAGAAAATCTGGGATGAATTTGTGACGAAGCATGCCAGTGTACTGTTCTAAACAGACCCTTCATCACTGTATCCACCGAGGAAGTCTTCCATCAAGCTCTCCGCTACAGACCCCCATTCTCTCCTAATCTTGAGGAGTTTTTTCCTTTCCTCAGGGCTGGCCTCATCTTCATATCTGGCCCAAGCTCCAAGAAGTAATTTCACGGATTGAGAAGCATGGATTGCTCGCTGTTGCATTTCTTCTTTTGACAGGTCTTCTCCCTTGAGTTCAGCGCTGTCGAGAGCAGCGAAGAGATGGTCGAAGGCTGAGTGTCCCTCATTTACGAAAACGATGAGTGAGCCAATCTCTTGTTGAACTGAGAAGAATGCCCCGGTGTCCATTTTCCTCTCGCTGAAGGCTATCTTGTAGCCAGAATCGATTAGCTTTCCCTCGAGATGATCTATCAAATCTCCATCCATTCCTTGCTTAGTGAGGTTGGCTCTGATGGTCTGTCTCTTTTCTTCTTCAGACATGCTTTCCAATTCGTCGCTTGCACCTTTCTTGCCCTGTTCTTGGCGCTTTTTGACTCCCTTGCTTGCCTGTGCGTCAGCGCCCTCGTGCCTCGTTTTTCGGGAGGATTTCTTTACGACGGATGTGGTTCTGATTTGGTCCCTGAGAATTTTCAGGTTGTTCTCAATTTTCTCCTTGATAGTCATAGCCACGAATGTGGAGAAATCCTCCCACTCGAGCCTCTCCTTAATCTCGTGTACTGACTCGTCATCATCCCAGCCAAACGATTCCCATTCCTTCTTGCTCACGTCGTTGAGGGCTTGAGCGTGCTGCTTGTTGTTCGTGACTCGGAGCACTTCGTCCATTCCAGGCTCGAAGCCCACCTCTGCGCCCCACCAACGCTCCCATTGTGAGTTTCTAGCACCAACGGAATATCCATCGTCCAGCTCGAGTTCTCTTCTCGCTCGAACTATTGAGAGGCCGAGGTTATTACCAGCGTGCTTGCCATGTTCCTGGTTACCTCCCAGGCCCTGCTTGTGCTTCTTGGGATCATAGCCATGGCCTTCTCTCGCTGATGCCTTGGCAATCGAGAATCTGAGGGTTACTTCCTCAGTGTTAACATTGCCATCCTTATCGGTGATGTTGAATTTCAAGACCTCCGAACCGGCGTCTTTGAACATTGGAGATTCTGGAGGATTGCCTGCAAAGGCGTCTTCAGCAAGATACAATGGGTCGTTGGCCCTAATTATCCAATCATGAGTCTCATCTGCTGATTTCACATTGTCTCCGTCTCTATCCGTCCATCTGATATCCCATGGGCTATCGCCTTCGTAGGCAGCGATTCTGATGCCGACCCCATCCTCGGTTATGTGCTTCCGGTACATTCGACCGACCACGTACTCGGTGTTGCGGTGAACCGACTTACTGGTCTTCCAGCTAAACCTGTCGAGTTTCGACCAGACGACCAGCGTTCCGGAGACGTCCCAGATTTCGCTACCTTTCAACCACTTCTCAGGTATCGGCTTAATGATTGGTACTGGGACAGTTCGAAAGGTACTAGGTTCGTCAAAGTCAATGTAGGTGTAGGTGGCATTCTCGTATCCTCCTTCCTCCCAAGAGTAAACCTCGATCTTTCTGGCTTGGGATATCGAGGCCTGAGGGAGGCCCACGCCGAATTTGCCCATCTGCTTGGTTTTACCTCCTCTTTTCAAGCCCCTCTGATGAGAGCCATCTTGAAACTTGATGGAGGCTCGCTGAAGTACTGGGTCCATACCAGTCCCATTATCCAAAATTCCTATTTCCTGAACCAACCATGACCTTCGTCCTGCGTTGGAGCGTACGTTCGATTCGAACATTATTATGTCAACATCACCAGCCTCGGCCTGGATTGAGTTATCTACCAGTTCTCCGAGGGCGTAGGCTGCGTTCTTGTAGCCTGCATCCCTAGATGATTCTGGTAGTGTGTCGGAGTAGAAGCTCCACTGATCATCATCTCCCCAATCTATTTCCTCTAATTTGTCTTTTAATGTCATTTTAATCTCTCCAAACATCTTCCCAATTGGTGAATGCTCCTGTCAAGCTATCGAATCCTGGTAAGTTCGTATCAATCACCGTCCAAATCTCCGCAGTCGAAGTCCCCCCTACCCTCGGGCCGCGTATGACTCTACCAACCATCTGAGAATATAGCACTAGCGATTTGGTCGGGCGGGCTATTACCGCTGCACTAGTGAGTGGAGCATCGAATCCGGTTGTGAGGACTCCATAGTTGCAGAGCACCATTGGATCTCCTCCTTCTTTTTTGAACATCGATATAGCCTGCCTCCTATCCGAAGGATCGGTGCCACTTGTCACCACTTCAGACTTGATATCACAGAAATTCAGCAATGAATTGAGCACTCTCGCATGAGGGACGTTGATGGCGAAAATCAGAATCCTGTCGTGTTCTTGTATAAGCTTCTGCACTCTCATCACAATCTTCGAGTTTCTATGGCCATCACTAGAGAGGAGTTTGAGTATATTTTCACTATATTCAGTGCTGGCTTGCACAGAGTTTAGCTCCGCTTCCGATAGTTCCAGACCATCGACCTCGAGGGGAAGGAAATTCGGCTCAGACAAGTATTCTTCTTTGACCAGGTACTCTATCGGTGAGGTGTAGCCCTCAACTTTGAGAGTGACCTTTTTTCTGTTGTAGAAGTCTGAAAGTTCCATGTCCTTGTCCATATCGTTCCAGGTCCTGCCGGGTGTTGCTGTTAGACCAAGGAATTTACATTCCGGGTTTCGGGTGGTGATGATGTCAATGATTAGCCTGTAAGTCGGGGAGATTGATTGGTGTGCCTCATCGAAAATGACCAATGAGATGCCGGGAGCGGCGTGATGCAGCCCTGTGACTGTGCTCTTCACAAAATTCCACATTTTATGCAAGCCGGCAATCACCATTCCATCTTGTGTATCTTTCCAATCATGGCTCTTGAAGAATCTCCTCAGTGTGACATCCCTGTCCCCCTGGAATTCCCAGGCAGTCTCGAATTCCTCGGCCGCCTGTTCACAGAGCTCCTCACTGTGAGCGAGCCAGAGAATCGTGGTAGGGCCCTCTCTGTTGAGTTGCTTGGCTGCCAGGTTCATGGCAGTCCTAGTCTTGCCGGAGCCTGTTGGCATGTGCAAAACAGCTCGGCCGCCATCATTATTGAGAATCTCCTCAATGTCCACTAATGCGTTCCTCTGGTGGGGAAACAAACCATATTTCGCCTTAACAATCTGGATGGTATCGATTGGATCTTCTTGGATTTCAACCTCAGGTAGAGATAATCCGAAGAATCCAAACAAGTATTCCTCTTGTTTAGAATTCTTCCTAAAAGTCTTCTTTCTAAGAGCCTTATAGGGTGTCATTTCGTAAGGAAGTCCCAAAACCAAAGCTAACTCTTTGGCGTCATTGATAGATAGGCTGTTGAATATAGTGATTCGATTCTCTTTGTTACGTAGTAGACCCCATTTCGTATGAATATTGATACATAACCTCACAAGTGATTCTTGGTCAGAAGTGTCCTTACCCAATGCCTTCAGTGCCCCATATTGATCCTTTCCAATTAGTTCAACAATTTTATCCCCTAAATTCAATAGAGCACTCTCTAGAGGAATCATGTTTTCTCAAAATGCATCATAGTTTTTTAATTCGTTGCCGGCAATTAATTTGTTATCTGGAAATATGAGACGATCGGTATCTTGAATAACCCTCATGTTAGCCTAGATGATATGCGGGTCGTTGAGCTCTTCGCGGGTGTTGGCGGATTTCGTATAGGATTCGAGGGACCACCCGAGAATAGTTCCAGAAAGAAATTTAGGGTTGTGTGGGCTAATCAATGGGAACCATCAACAAAAATTCAACATGCTGCACAAGTTTACATCAGTAAGTGGGAGCTGTCTCCAACTGATGACCCTCTCGTTTATTCAAATGGCGCCGATGATATTTTTGTGAACCAAGACATCTCCCTAATTGATGCAGAGTCAATACCTGACCACGACCTACTCTGTGGAGGTTTTCCTTGCCAGGATTATTCAGTTGCAAAGACGTTGCCAACTGCCCATGGGATATCTGGAAAGAAGGGGGTTCTATGGTGGGAGATTCACAGGATTCTCGAAGAAAAGAGGCCTCATTACCTCCTTCTGGAGAATGTAGATAGATTATTGAAATCGCCAAGAAATCAAAGAGGAAGAGACTTCGCAGTCATGCTCGCCTCTTTGAATGAATTAGGATATGCAGTTGAATGGAGGGTGATAGATGCCTCTGAATACGGTTTCCCACAGAGACGAAAGAGAGTTTTCATCTTCGCTGAACAGAATGGTAAACTGAAAAATCCTCATTCAGTGATAGAGAAAGACGGTGTTCTAGCTAGGGCATTCCCTATTCATGAGTTAGATAATGTGGATACGTTCTCTCTGTCAGAGAATGGCGGTGATCTTGCTGACATCTCAAGTAAATTCAATGTTAGCGAAGGAGACAAAAAAAGTCCTTTCGGCAACGGTGGCGTGATGAAAGATGGAACTGTTTGGACATCGAAATGCTTAGGCAATTATGACGGAGAAAAACAGACTCTTGGAGGTGTCCTTCAGACTCCAGGAACCGTTCCTGATGAGTACATACTTGATGCAGAAGCGGTATTGAGGGCAAAGGGATGGATTTACCTCAAAGGTGGGAAGAAAGAAATGAGAGAGGGACGAGATGGATTTACCTACAAATACTCAGAAGGGCCAGTCACATTTCCAGACGCCTTAGAACGCCCCTCTAGAACCATAGTCACAGGAGAAGGAGGGAAGTCTCCATCTAGATTCAAACATGTGGTAAAGTTCAGACCAACAAAAGGACAAATTAAGCGTCTAAAGTTAGATGAAAAATTAAATTCAAAGGTTAGAGGGAGACTCAGTCTGAAAAAAACGGAATGGGTCAGGAGGTTGACTCCATTGGAACTAGAAAGATTGAATGGATTTCCTGATAATCATACGGATTTAGTTAGTGATGGTCGGCGTGCTTTCTTTATGGGCAATGCATTGGTTTGTGGAGTGGTTTCAAGAATTTGCCATTCAATTCTCATTCATCAAACTGAATAATCATAAGTTCATCTGCGAATGTGGTTGAGAGGGGTCTGAGGGTAGAGGGGTTCACCCTCTCAAATGATTCGAATGATTCGTCTGTGGCCTTGTTTGTGCGCGACGAAAGAAAAATTGTTGAGGGCAGTGCACTGATTTTCAATGCCACAGGCCCACACAATCTAAGGATGGAAATTCATTATATTCAATTAGAAAATGGCAATAAATGGGTAATTGGAGGAAGAGCATTTAATGGCCCCATGTGGGTTTTTGGTCAATTAAATAATCGATTGAAAATTTCTGTAAATAAGAAAGAACAAGGATATGCAATGGATCTGACAATCCCAACTCCGAGTAAGAAGAATCCTGAGAAATATACAACATCAATGACCACAATAAAAGAACTAAGTGGGATTTATCCAAATATCTTCAATTTGCTACAAGAAAATGGAGTTAAAGAAATAGATTTACGTAGCAAAATTCTCAATGACACCAGTTCAAGAAAGAAATTTTACACATGCTTAATGGATGATTCTGATTGCTTGGCTCCTGTATTGATTTACTTTCTTACTAGAACTGTATCACTAATGAAAGAATACGAAAAATTGCTTGAAGGAGGAATGGTAAATTCAGAACAAGTGTCGCACTATACTGAATTTAGTTTCAAAGGAAGTGAAACAGGAGCTGACGATGCATCCAGTCTAATTTCAGGGGGCGAATCGGTCAGTGTAGAATTCAAACCTGCTATTTGGTTTGATTATTCGCGAGCAAAGAACGATCCCGGATATGTTGCTAACAAAAGTGCTTCAAGAGTTCGTGACAAAATAATTCGAACTGTCGCCGGATTTCTAAATGCTGATGGAGGGACGCTGTTCATTGGAGTCTCGGATGATGGAGATTCTTATGGTATCCAAAAAGACATGGAATTATCTGGAAGAGGAGATTTAGATGGATATGAATTGGATTTATTCAGTATGCTAACCAATACATTGGAAAAACAGGTTGTAGCAAGGAAGGTAAGGGTTAGTTTTCCTGAGCATAAAGGAGTTACCATTGCCCGCGTGGATGTTCTGAAATCCGACGAACCGGTTTTTGCAAATACCAGTGAAGCAAGAGAAGAGTTTTTTGTCAGAATAGGAAATTCAACTAATAGATTGTCAGTTCAAAGTGCTATGAGTTATGTTGCAAAGCACGAATGGGGAGACTCTGATTCACTCGAAGAATTCTGAGATATTTTCCAGAGATTTACGCCCCAGATTCGGAACCTTAGCACCCTCATCCGGATACCCCACTGGCATTACCAACATCGCATGCTCATGCTCTGGCCGATTGAGAATATCTCGAAGGAATCCCATCGGAGAAGGCGTGTGAGTAAGCGTTGTCAAACCCATATTGTGAATCGCAGCGATAAACAGCCCTGCAGCAATTCCACATGATTCCTGAGCGTAGTAAGTCGGCCCCCATTCGCCACTGTCTCTTTGCCGCTTGCTCTGCCTGAAAACAACAACAATCCAAGGAGCATCACTCAGATGTTCTTTGACGTGATCTGTCCCCAATGGTCGCAGAACCTCAGCCCAAGCTTCTG
>Ga0206683_10003708_pt1 | contig 10055 bp, 7 predicted proteins | sample M280m12015metaG_FD_155483 | JGI IMG/M metagenome (GOLD analysis project Ga0206683, IMG submission 155483) | Ammonia-oxidizing marine archaeal communities from Monterey Bay, California, United States - M2 80m 12015 | ecosystem: Environmental > Aquatic > Marine > Intertidal zone | place: USA...
CTGAACCTGGCTTTCATCGTCGCCAAAGTTCCTTAACAAATAGTCGTCAAATTGCTCATGGGTCAGGCTCTGATTGAGAGGAATCAGTAAATGACCTTCGTTAGCCAGGCAACCCACCAGTAGCGGCATCCTGGCTGCTGCACCTTTCCTGAAAACGTTTTCTGGCGCTTCTGTTAGGACCCAGCCATCGATCGTGATACGACTCCGACTGGCCCAGTTTGTTGCCAGAGCAGCACCCAGCAATCGCTCATTAGAGACTGCCCTAAGCTGATCCAGACTCATATCCTCAGCTAGTTCTGATACCAGTTCCCTACCCGTTACAAAACCATTAGCATCACTGGAAAAGGCTCCCAGGCAGCTGGCCGACTGGCCAATCGCCTTGTGAAACAAACCTCTTGCCAAGGGAGAGGTCATCAAAGCACAGGTACTCTGGGAGCCAGCGGACTGCCCAAATACGGTCACATTAGCTGCATTCCCGCCAAAAGCAGAAATATTCTGCTGAACCCATTTAAGAGAACTTATTTTATCGAGGAGCCCATAGTTACCCGAGGAACCATTAGGCGATTCTTCAGATAACAGCGGATGCGCCAGAAAGCCCCAGGGTCCCAATCGGTAATTGATGGTCACCAGGACAACACCCTGTCGAGCCAGATTTGTTCCATCAAAGAGCGCGTTATGACCCCAGCCACCCGTGTGAGCACCGCCGTGAAACCAAACCATCACAGGTAGGTTGTCAGCATCTTCCGGGCTCCAGATATTCAGATAAAGACAGTCTTCACTGCGCTCAAATACACCTCTACTCCAGACAAAAGCATCCTCACTATGGGCCTGCCAGCAAGGCAGCGAAAACTCGCTGGCACTTCGCATTCCGGTCCACGCCATAGGCGCTTCCGGGGGTTTCCAGCGCAAATTACCTAGCGGCGGCTGCGCATAGGGTATACCCTTGAAAACCCGTATTGCTGGATCAGTATCAGTGTCATCACCGACTACCCAGCCGTAGCTCGTCTCAATGCTATGACTCATGTAAGGTCCTCCTCTGATAATCGTTGCCCGGTCACAATAAATACAGCCAAACGCTGCATATCGTTGCGGCCAAACGCCAAGGCTGATTTCCTGGCCATTACCTTTAAACTACGGTAATTCATGGATAAACTGCCAGCTCATTTCTACTGTGATGCTAATGACTTCGGCGCCCCTGCCGATACCTAAGACTTTAATCGCCACCCGCCATGGTAGCGTAAACCATTGATTTAAAATCAAAGCTGAACGGATGAAGAAAACCAGGCATACGCTGCGTGAAGCACATCCCTGCGATGCCGGCGTGCGGCGCCAACCAGCTATGCGTGCCAGCAACGCCACCCCAGTGGTACTCATCCTGCGAACCAGGATGCTCGCCTTGAGTCAGCTGCGATTTAAGTGCGAAGCCGAGACCAAAGACAGTGCCTGGCATTTGCCACATCAAAAATTTTACTCCCACACCTTCCGCCAGCTGATTGGTTCGCATTAACTGCAGGGTTTCTGGTTTTATTATGCGCTGGTCAAACCACTCGCCGCCATTTGCAATCATGCGAATGAAATTAAGATAATCTGAAACCGTCGACACCAGCCCAGCTCCACCGTTGAGGAATCGACCAGGATGATTAAACCGTCCACTGACAGCATCATCAAATTTCACCAGTGCAGTATTCATGGGATCCATCAAATTAGTCGGCGCATACAGGGTCGTGAAGCGATGAACCTTATCTTCAGGAACCCAGAAGTCAGTATCTACCATTTGCAGCGGAGCAAAAACACGCTCTCTCAGATAGCGATCAAACTTCTGCCCGGAAAGCACTTCAACCAATCGAGCACAGATATCAGTGGCCACTGAATATCGCCAGAAGGCGCCGGGTTCATATGCCAGCGGTAAGCTCGCTATCTGCTGTGAAAGCGCTTCAAGATCACCACCCCCTTCCATCAAGGCACCAATACCCTGCTCACTATACAGCTGATCAATCACTGAATCTGGTTCAAAATGACCGTAACTCAAGCCTGCACTATGACTCAGGATATGCTTTATGAGGATTGGGCCCTTGGCGCTGTCCCGGTCATCGGCGCTTTTTGCGCCTGGGTTGAGCACCTGCATATCGGCAAATTCCGGGAGGTAATTCGATAATGGATCTGCCAGGTGAAAACCACCGGCTTCATAGCATTGCATCAGCGCCACGGACGTAATGAGCTTGGTATTGGAATAAATCCTGAAAATAGCATCTTCCCGCAAAGCTGATTTACTCTCCAGGTCCTGAAAACCCAGGTTTTGAACATCAACGACTTCAGTACCCCTTAAAATAACGGTACTGATGCAGGACAATAACCCCTTATCAATATAACTCTGCATCTTCGCCGTGATGGCTGTAAAATCAAAATCACTAGCCACTACATCAATCGTCATAAGTATATCCCTTCATTCATCTAGCCCTGCAGAATGTGTAGCCAGTATCGCCTGGGGTTCCAGCCATTAGCACGAGTTCGTATCTGAGCGCCTAGGAAAACACCTCGCTATCAGCTACCAGGCCACTATTAATACTTGCACCAGACAACGAGTTACCTTGCCTGACGCAACCATAATTAATGGATAAACAACAGCAGAACCAATCCAATTAATGCACAATGTAATCTGCTGTCAGAAACAGTCAGAATTTATTGCTACCCCCACAGTTAACTATCTAACCCCCATACCGGGTTATCAGGAGAGTATCAGATGAGACTTAACAACAAAATCGCAATTATCACCGGCGGCGCCAGCGGTATGGGACTGGCCACGGTACATCGCTTCCTAGACGAAGGTGCCTGCGTTGTTATAGCCGACTTTAATGAACATAATGGCCTGGAGGCTGTACGTCAGGCTAGCCAGACAGGGTTCAGCGAAAAAGTCCTGTTCCAGAAAACCGATGTAGCCTCAGAAGATGATATTGAAGCAATGATTAACCGTACAATATCTCACTTCGGTGGTCTCGATATCATCTTTAATAATGCGGGTGTGGGTGGCGCTATAGGCCCCTTGACAGAAACCACCACCGACGACTGGGATTATACCTTTGACGTGCTGGCAAAAGGTGTGTTCCTCGGTATCAAGCATGCTGCCCGAGCTTTCAGGGCGCACGCCAAAGGCGGGTCTATTATCAATACAGCCTCAATCGCCGGTCTCAGCGGTGATGCAGGACCGCTAGTCTATTCAGCGGCAAAGGCCGCGGTCATCAGCATGACCAAGGCTGCAGCGGTTGAACTGGGTCCAGATAGAATTCGGGTTAATGCTATCTGCCCAGGTTTTATCAATACACCCCTGGCAGATGGCGGAGACCCCGAAGCAACAGCGAAAGCCTTTGGCAAAGCTCAACCCTGGCCGGAACAGGGCAGAGGAGATCACATTGCCGGAGCGGCTTTGTTTCTAGCCAGTGATGATGCAGAATTCGTGACTGGTGAACACATCATCGTTGATGGTGGACTCACAGCAGCCGGTCCTGAATTGAGCAGGCGGTTCCCCAAAGCCTCTGCCCGTACCGGCAGATATTCAGGTGTTACCAAGGGCTCCACGGGCATAGACCCCGAATTGCGGCGCCTTTAGACATCAGGGGATCCAAGTACTGAGTTCAATCACACCTCGCTGACAGTATTGGTGCCGCTACTATCACCTGCACCCCCACTACTGGATTTACGCGAAGCCAGTTCAGATAAATTTGAGGAATGATCGTATCTGCTAATCCTGTAAGTGGAGACTACCCAAAGCCCCAGCAAAAACAGGCCACAGTATAGGGGTAGAAAAAGCGTGGCAAGGTCTCGCCTTATCTCATAAGTAACCTCAGTCACCGAGCTAATACTGTCCAGCCCAACTAAAGAGACAATTGCCCCTGCGCCGATAATCCCCCCCGCTGAAATAGCTTTAGCAGCAAACCCGCGCGCTGCGTAGAACAATCCCTCAGATCTTCTATTGGTCGTTATCTCGCTATCTTCGACCACATCCGCCATCATGGAATCCAGCAGCACGCCACCGATGATCCCACAAATCACTTCCATTACGATAACAAAACTGTATATGTAGAGAGACAACCAGCTTCCCAGTTCTGGCCACCAACCGCTGAGCACCAAAATGTAAGGTATCGGGTATAAAATAATATTCACCAGAATCGCAGCAATTGCTGCCTGCTTTTTGCCCAGCATTTTACCGAAGAAGGGAGCCGCCCAATAGGCCACCGCCGGAGACACGAGAACACCAAGCCCGGTGACAGCAATCTGCTCGCCAGTAAAAGCAAAGAAATACGTGGTGTTATACAGGTAAAGTGCCATGCCCAAGCCACCGGCAATTCCAACGGTTAACCCATAGAAAAAAAGTGCTGCAAAATTTCTATTTTTGACGGATTGAAATATCTGACGAATTTCCCGAGAAATTTCCCTAAACCTGAATTTTTCACTGGGTCTCGGTAAGGCAGCAGCCGCCTTTTGGGTGCCCAGTGCCGATACCAGAATTGCCAGGCCTATCAAAACAGCACCCACAGCGCCATAGATGCTGTAACCAGTCTGCACCGCAAAGCCGTAAGCACCCACCCACAAGTACATATTCACGGTATGAATGCCATTACCACCATACCAGCCAAATGCATGACGGAGGGCAAGCCACTTATTCCGGCGATCATAGTCAGTCTCTAGATCAGGCAACAATGCAGTAGAAGGCACCTCAAACAGGGTCGTGCCCGTTCGAATCAGCAAGGCTAGCGTCAGTACATAAGCAAAGGTGTTGCTTTCATTAAGTTCAATAACAGGATTAAACAAGGCATAGAAAGTCACCGGCAACAAGAACAGGGCTAAATACATGAAAGGATGTCGCCGTCCTAGAGCACTGCTGGTTTTATCGGACCAATGGCCAAGCAATAGGTCTGATATGGCGTCCCACAGCATGGCTATAGCGAGCGCAATAGAAGCAAGATAGCCGGGTAACCCCAGAACCTGGTTTGCATAGATCAGCAATAAATAACTGAACGCATTATTCTTCACACCATATGAAATTGCTGCAGAACCGTAAAACCAGAATGTTGGACTTCTCTCTAACTTCGATATAGCCATACCCATCTCCTTCTCGCTCGATTAAAGCGGAGTTTGATCTCGAACGAAAGATAAAAATAACGATAAAACAGCAGCCAACCCAAAAGTCTGAGTATTTCCCAGGTGACGGACTGACATATTGCGGCAGCAATGGATGCAACTTATGATCTAGGCTGGTCAAGCAGGAAAAGCAAAAATGAACCGCCGACACAGCCCCGCTGATGTTGACACCTGGAAAACGCAAGGCTTCGTACTCATCCAGGATTTTTTCAACCGCGAGGAAATAGCGCCTATTCTAAAGGACTTTCAACAGCTCTATACTGAACAAAGCAGCCAGCCCGACAGCGCGACGGAACTCGACCTAAAAGCCGATGGACAGATTGGCGGCTTCCACCCCAAACAGTTTCTTCACTTCGATACCCTGCCCTACCAGGCCTCCGAAGCCATTAACCTTATCTCCCTGCATCCTGCATTAATAAGCTTCGCTCAAGATCTTCTCGGCGTCGAGAAAGTGCACCTGTATCAATCTCATACCTGGGCAAAATACACCGGTGAAGCTGACTACGACCAACCCTTTCATTGTGATTTTGGTAACCACACCCTGACCGTACCTGCTGACAACCCCGGCCATCGCACCGTCGATTTCGTCGTCTATATCTCAGATGTAACTGACGAATTAGGCGCCCTTCGCTATGTCACTAAACCGGACAGCAATGAAATTATAGGCCAGCATGAGATCACTGCACCGCAAGAAGTACAAATACCGCTGAAGCAGCGCGAGCGCTCTGCTGCCGCGCCTTCAGGAGCGCTGCTAGCTCACAGTATTGATACTTTTCATCGCGGCAGCAATCTTACCGCAGACAAAGGCTTCCGCTTTACCATGACCATGGGTTACAAAGCCGCCGGTAACGATATGATCGGCTTTCATGTCTGGCAGGATGCGGCCGACAGACCATGGGCAAAGATCCTCAATAACGCTTCCCCAGAGCAACTGCTATGTCTAGGAATCCCCCTTCCGGGCGATGCCTTCTGGAGCCCGCGGACCTTAAGGCTGACGCAATCTCGCTGGCCCGACTGGGATATGCATGCCTATGAGGAGAATCAGTCTGGCTAATGCCAGGAATGCCAGATCTGGGATCTTCGCTCAGGCAGAACCTGTTAATCCCGGTTCGCCAATGATCGGGTTATGTGATTAACTCTCTGCCCTGGCCGAATAAAGATCACCCGCCATGCCTAATTTTCAAAAATTCAGTGCTGTCATAGGACGCATCCTGCTGGGGTTGTACTTCTTGATTCCCGGGATTTCAAAAGTGGCCGGATTCGAGGCAACCGCTATTTATATGTCAGAACACGGTATGATTCTTGTTCCTTTTTTCCTGGGCATAACCATCATCCTGCAAATCGGTGGTGGTATAGCGCTGATTCTGGGGTTTCGAATCAGTGAAGTTTCCTTTATGTTTGCTGTCCTGACACTCATTATCAGTCTGGTCATGCACGATTTCTGGAATCTCGAATCGGGAATTCAGCAAGCTCATGAAATGCAGAATTTTGTCAAAAACATGGCCATTATGGCAGGCTTACTGGTCCTATCTGCAACGCAGCATATCGGCACCTGGAGCCTGACCAGCTCAACGAGCGAAGCTAATGTTTAATGCCAGGATGCTGTGCCTCTGAATTTCGCGGATCCGCGTCAAGCATCAGCTTGCTGATCTTCCAATACTTCCCAGCGATGATAAAGCGAGGACAATATGTCGCGTTCATCATCCAGCATTTGATACTGCTTCAGTTGATCAACCTGACCCAGTTTAAAAAAACTGCTATCAGTAACCGCAGCCTCCAAAGATGCAATTCTTGCTTCAGCCTGCTCGATCAAAACGGGTAATCCGGCCAGTTCCTTGTTTAGCCTGCGCTGTTGCCTGGTCTTTGTCGAGGGCTGCCTTTTAGCCTCTGCTGTGCCAGCTACAGTGCTCACTTTACTTCCAGCGTGTCCTTCGAAAACCCCACCACTGTCTTTCCAATCCCGATAATTACCGACATATTCACAAATCCGCCCGTCACCCTCAAACACCAGCAGGGAAGAGACCACATTATCAAGAAAAGATCGATCATGAGAGACCATTAAAATCGTGCCCTTGTACTCCATCAGTAGCTCTTCAAGTAATTCAAGGGTTTCAACATCAAGATCATTGGTAGGCTCATCCATCACCAGAAGATTGGCCGGCACCATAAACAGCCTGGCCAGTAGCAACCTGTTCTGCTGGCCACCACTGAGCGTACCTATCAATGCTCGAGCATCGTCGCCCTTGAACAGGAATCTTTTCAGATAAGCCAGCACATGGATAGATTTACCATTGATTTCTATGAAATCGCCGCTGTCGCAGAGAAAATCCAAGGCCCGGATTTCAGGGTCCAGGGTTTTACGGATCTGGTCAAAGTAGGCCGTTGTTAACTTAGTCCCGGTTCTGATAGTACCGCCAGAGGGTGACAGCGTCCCCAGCAGAAGACCCAGTAAAGTCGATTTCCCGATACCATTGGGGCCCAGCAGGCCAATCCGGTCTCCTCTCTGGATAATCAGGTCAAAATCTCTGATCAATACCTGATCATCTATCTGATAACTAATGTCGATGCATTCCTTTATAGCCTTACCCGATCTTTCGCCACTATCGACTTCAAGTTTCAACTGAGCAATTGAACGCCGCTGTCTCCTTTGGTCGCGCAAAGACTGCAATGCCCGCACCCGACCCTCGTTACGAGTGCGTCTGGCTTTAATACCCTGGCGAATCCAGACCTCCTCCGCTTTCAGTTTCTGATCAAACCTTTTGTCCTGTTCTGATTCCACAGCGAGTTGGTGTTCCCTGCGTTGCAGAAAGGAAGCATAGTCCGTGTCCCACCGGGTGAGTGCGCCACGATCAATATCGATCACGGAGGTCGCAACCGCCTGCATCAGCTCCCGGTCATGAGAGATGAATATGACGGTTCCCGAAAATTCGAGCAGTAACTGTTGCAGCCATTCGATGGTCGGTATATCAAGATGATTGGTAGGCTCATCTAACAACCAAACATCAGGCTCAACTACCAGAGAGCGCGCAATTGCCATTCGCTTTAGCCAGCCACCTGACAATTCACTTAGCTTTTTTTCTGCAGGTAATTCCAACCGGTCAATCATGGTCTCAACTCTATAGCCCACTGTCCAGCCATCCAATGCATCCAGTTTATTTTGCACTGCTAGCAATTCTTCAGGCGCGGTTGCAGCATCGGCCGTGAGGCCCTTGTATTGATTCAGCAGGTAGCCAATTTCACTGAATCCTGCAGCAACAGCCTGATAAACAGTTTTATCTGCCGCAGCTGGCAAGAACTGGTCCAGGGTAGAAAACCTCAGTTTGTCCTGTCGCCAAATCTTGCCCTCATCAGGCAGAACCACGCCATTAATCACTTTCAATAGGGTGCTCTTGCCACTACCGTTGTAACCGGTAATACAGCAGCGTTCCCCAGAACTGATGCTGAGGTTAACGTTGTTCAATACCGCATTATTGCCGTAGGAAACTGAAATATTCTGAAGTGAGGTGACCAGCATGAGAATGATCATAATACCACGACTAGGCCGTCTTACGGCAAACAACATTATGGGGTGCCATCTGATCCTACCCGGGAACCGGCTAGGGATTGCTTTTGGCTGAAGCCACGACTATCTGCCTTTATCGGAGGATATGGCCCCAGACTTATTCTCTATAGCGTCTGCCAACAGATTAAGATCGAAGCAGGCATCAGCCATAAAAAATTGAAACTCAGCTGACAAGCAGACAATTCCCGGAGCCAACCGTCAGCTGGTCACCCGATCTGCCTGCACTGCGACAAAACAGCTGGCAGATTTACTGGCGAAGCACAGTGAAATCCACTCCTGAGAAAGGGTAAGATTTAAACAAAACCGTTAAATGCTTCCCATTGGACCGACTACACCGGAAAACCATGACTCAAAAAGCCCCCAAAGGATTCAAACGCTTTCTTCCGAAGGCATCAAAGTTACTGAAACGACCCGCTGAGCTTAAAGCGTTGATTTCCAGTGCCAGTAAAAAACTGGCGGCAACCAGCGGCTCCAGAATCTCTGAAGCACAATCCAATCTCACGCTGTTTCTAGATCTTCTAAACTGCTATGTACAGGGGACCTATCGAGGCGTTTCGAACGAAACCCTGGTCGCAATTGCTGCCGCAGTCCTGTATTTCCTGGTACCCTTAGACCTGATACCCGACTTCATTCTTGCCTGGGGATTACTCGATGATATAGCCGTTGTATCTTACATTTATGGCCAGGTCAGGGATGAGTTAGAAAAATTCAAAGCCTGGCGAGCAGACAACAGGGACTAGCGCGGTCTGGCCAGAAAAACGCTATAAACACGACTCAACCTACTGGTTCCCTATCAACCACTCCCCCCCTGTTAACCTGAACAGGCACGATAACAGCAAGCAGTCATTGTTAGCGAATAATCGACATGGCTAGCGAATAATCAATGAAGGTCGTTACCTAGTGAAGAGCGGCTCTGGCCATTCGATCACCGTGCGCAGTACCCATGAAAATCTCATCGCCTACCTTCAGTGCAACAGTGACATAACCCATGGGGGCACCATTATGGTCAATCACGGTTTCACCCAGCATCGTCTCCGAATCAACTCGGACCACCTTAAAAGGCAGCAGACACGGCCCCTGCACAGCAGTACAGATTTCATTCAGAGGATCGTGCTGGTGAGATGCTATCCATAGCATGCCATCATCATCGATGGTGACGTTATCCGGCTGACGTATATCAAAGGCACTTTCCAGCATGCCTGAGGCTCGGTCCAATTTGACAATCCTGTTACCCATGTAAACATTAACAAAAATTTTCTTATTATCGGCACTGACAGTAATACCATTGGGCATCACCAGCTGAGAGTTTGCTACCAAGCTAAACCCAGATTCAGCCTGCCACTCCCAGACCCAACCC
>Ga0206683_10003710_pt1 | contig 10052 bp, 6 predicted proteins | sample M280m12015metaG_FD_155483 | JGI IMG/M metagenome (GOLD analysis project Ga0206683, IMG submission 155483) | Ammonia-oxidizing marine archaeal communities from Monterey Bay, California, United States - M2 80m 12015 | ecosystem: Environmental > Aquatic > Marine > Intertidal zone | place: USA...
CCTGGTATTATTATATTAGTATTAGTTCCGGTTCCTACAAAAGCAGAACCATTATATATGTAATTACCTACAGAGGTTGTGCTTCCTTCTAAATCAGAAGCCTCACACCCACTAACTGTAGTTTTACCTATAAAATTTAATTCCCCCGCAGTAGCTAGTTCTACTCCATGGCTATTAGTAGTTAATGTATTGTAGGTTGTAGAGTCATATGTTCCTAATATGCCATCAGGTATATTGAATGGTTGAAAATATACTATTATCGCCCCCACATCTCCACCAGCATCTATGTCTACTGTATAATTACCAGTAGTTCCGCTTGCTGAAATGTCGGTTCCACAAGGGACTGAGCATTCACAATTAGCTACAGATCCTAATGTTCCTCCTGTTTGTTGTCTATAAGTGGTAGTGCTTATCATAGGATCTTGATACCATCCATCAGGAGCTTTGATGGTTAAGGCTGAATCAGTCCACACCGCTGTTGCTGTTGAAAACAAACTAGTGTCTATATAATATGTAGTGTCAGTTGCCATAAAGTTAACAAGTTAATAAATTTTCTACCATTGCGGAGCTGTTTACATATATAACAGAGGTAGCATCTAAAGAATAATACCCCGCAGATAATAAAGCAGTCCCTGTGCTATTTGCAAACACAAAATCATTTACCACCGGTGTTGCTCCCGCACCATTATGGTAATAAGTTTCGGTTTGCGATAATGCACAAGCTTCCCCTCTAGTTGATTTCATTAATGATGATGAATAGCTAGAATAAGTGCATCCTGTACAACATAAATCTACCACACTCGTGGTGCTGGAGCATAAAGGTATAGCTGTACCACATGCCTCGCATGTTGTAGATGCTGATAATAACCCACCATCTTGTTGTCGTACTAGATTTCCTAGTTGATAAAATTGATCAGCCGCTTTAGTATGTAATGTAGCATCTGTCCACAAAGCAGTCGCGGTCTCAAAAGAGTCTGTGTCCATATAAAAAGTAGCAGTTGCTCCACTGCAACATGCTATAACCTGTGTCGCCCCATATCTGAATGCTTCACCAGTAGGCTCTCTATAATCCCACACCAAGTAAAGATATTTATCGGTAGCGGGGATGGGATTAGTGTAAGTAAAATCCGCCTCATAGAGCCCTGTGGATGGGTTGGCAATAGGAGTAGCTGTTGTAGCCCCCGCATCTATAGTAGCCCAAGAACCCGAATCATATTGTGTGGCACTTACTAAATATTTAAATTTATGAACTGAGGATTTAAAAACAAAATCATCAAAATCTATTTTATTAGATTGCATCGTTATGGTCGATCCCACAGCTGGCATCACCCCTATAGAGGATTGTCCTGTAGTATATATCCAACTTTCTACGGGAGTGGGTCCCGCGGTAGCACCTTCAAACACTATTAATTCACTAGAGACAGGACTAGTGAAAGAGCCCTGGGTCCAATAATATTGGTTGTGAATATATTTACCACTATCAGCGGGAGAGCCTAAAGTCATTTGAACCACTATTATTTCATCCGACACTGGGCAACTAGGGGTAATTTCAAAAGAAGCAGTTGAGGAGGGAGTAACAGTTACAGTAGCGGTAGTAGGGGTTGGAGCTGTTTTAACAAATGTTAATGTTCCACTCCCACTAATAGATTGATTAATAACATTAACACTATCCCACACTACTAATAATGTTACGGTTCCAGTTACAGTGTAAGGAAAACTTACTGTCCCTTGAGCAGCACCTACTGTTAAAGTATAGGTAGAAACATCGGTTACGGTTTGTCGTGAAATAAGTGTTCCACATGCAATAGGAACTACTGCCGAAGGGGTAGCGGTAGTGGTAGAAGACAACACATACTCATTCATATAAGGATCAAATCCTCCTAACTTTTGTTTTCCAAAATTTCCTGTAAATAAATCTCTAAAATAAGACCTCATTCCATACTCAGAAATTATATTTAGCGCCACCTGGGATCCAGCACCTTTTAATTGTATGACGACATTACGTTTAGCATCGGTAAAATACATAGAGTCACCATAAGAATCAAAGCTTTCAGGATTATTGCTTATACCATATTCTTCTATCCGCGCTATTTGGTGCCCTAAAATTAAAGGCGATGAGGTGATTGCTCCTTCCCCCGCGGCGGTCGTAAGCAAATCTTTGCCCGCTTGTACATATGAAATTTTATCTTCCTGTAGACACAATATGTCTGTTTGCCGTGCGTGTAAAATCTCTATGGGACCATATGCAACCTCACAGTCTTTAAAGTTGGCTAATCCTAGATTAAATTCATTTAATCGGTTTACATTAGTTTCTTCACTATAAAGCCCACTATAGGTCATTCCGGCATATCTATCAGCTTCTTTATAATCTTGATCAGATACAGAAGTTACTCGTTGTCCTAGGGTGAAGGACTGACCGACTAATGAATCTTCTATTTTAAAACTTTCTACTCCATTTCCAAAAGCAAAACAATCAAATGCTCCTAGGGTGGTAATGGCAGGCACGCTACTGGTTTGATTTTGAGTGCCTCCCATATGATAGCCCCCTGTGATATTATAAGACTGATCCTCTTCATAATAGATATCAGTATCCACATCGATAGGAATGGTTTCAAAAGTGACAATAGAATTGGCAATTTGTACCGATATTCTAGCCCTGATAGAAGATTTAAACTTTCTCCCTAACCCTTTAGTTCCACTTTTTATTCCTAAATATAAAAAGTTGTTTTGAGAGGCTCCAGTAGAAGGAGGCCCTCCAGTTGTGGTACTAAACCTATATCTATTTGTGCCTTGAATTGCACCAGGAATACTTTTAGTCGGTAATGGGGTGGTGTTAATAAATTCATTTTCATTAGCACCCCCATCATCGGTGCTTGTGTCGATTCCTCCATTAAAATCTATATTTTCTCCTATAACAAAATCATATAAATTCTCATAATCGTTAGAAGCTGCAAATGTTTTATGGTACTTATAAATTCTAGATCCTTTGGAGGGTAATTTTTTTTCTGGTCTTTCAAAGTCAAAATCGAATGTAACTAAACTTCCTTCAGGGACAGCTAAGTTTACATCATCGGAAGTGTTAGCTCTAAAACATGCGATTTGGACACTTGGAAAATTTCTATTGGAAGCATCATTTTCTGTTGGAGAACTCCAAGCTGTTGTTTCATCAGAGATATCTATATTAAAATTAGTGGGTTTAAGTTCCATATATACCCCTGCTAATTCAGAAATATAAGGTTCATTCCCCCCTGATTCTACATTCGCGGCGGGGGTTAAAAAGTTTTGTTCTTTAGCTTCAACCTGTAAAGCTTCTTGTGTTTGATAAGAAGTTAGGGCACCATAATTATCTGTTTTTACTCTTAAAATATCTCCTGTTTTAACCTTGGCAGTATTTTGCCCTTCTAGCTTGAAATATACAGTATTAGTAGAGGTGTCTTGATAATAAAAATTACTATAAATAGTTTCATAAGGTCCTTCAGCTCTTTTTATTACATATTTGTAGCTTGTTGCCCAATAAGGAGGTTTTTGAGTAATCGGAATAGTAACTTTAATTTGACTCTTTTTGTTAGAGAAAGATGCTGGAGTAAAAATTGTATTATCAGGAGAAACTAAAGCAGTAGAACTTCTTAAATATTCATCCATATACACGATGCCTACTTCATAATTTCTGTTACTATGTAAACTTTTAGTATTGCCATCGGATACATATGTTACTTCAGCGTTAGAAATTTTATAATACTCATATAATGGAGCGGCTGCAGCCCCACTAGTATCTGTAAACTTCATCGCTGGCAACTGGAAAGTAACTGTTGTAGAAGTAATGGTTGTTCCTATTTTAATTCCTTGCTCTAATCCGGTTATTCCACTAGATAATTTTGTCCATATTATAGCAGGATCAGAATCTGAGGGATTAATTACTGCACAATTAAAGGCATCCGTTAAACTTGTGCCTAAAGAACATGCGTCAGATAAAGGAGAAACGAAATAGGCGATTTCACTACCAATACGAGTTTTAAATGCTGTGCTCGTTACCATTTCATACACGGTACCATAATCTTGAGGTAAAGTAAAAATGGTAGTAATGGTGGTGCTGGGTTGAGATCCCGACACTGTTCCGTCATTGCCAGTCCACTGTTCGTGAAGAAATGTAATGTCAAAATTAAGAATAGCACCTGCTATTAAATCCACATCCTCTAAATCAAAACTTACAGTGTTTTTATCATAAGACACAGTGCCATCTAATGTATAGTCATCTCCTTGGGTTAAAGTAGTCTCTATATCCACTAAATCAATAGGAGAAGATATAAGTAGAGTGTTAAAAGTCATATGGCAATTATTACCATCACTATCAATTAAATTATATCCATCTACATTATTTCCATACACTAGTCTATTACCCATAATAGTTTGAGCTTTAGCTGTTCTAGGAACATTGTCATAAAGCCTTAATAATTCGCTCTCAGGAAGAATAGTATATATTTTACTGTTACTAAATGTTTGTGTTTGGGTAGAGTTGTCAGGCCATCCATAATCTTCTTTATCAAACTTTTCTATAACGTTTAATACATTAGAGTCACCAAATTTATATATTAAATCAACGGCTACCACATTCGCCCCCCCCGTATTGAAGCTAATTTGGACAGCATTATATATATTTTTCATTCCACTATTTAAATTAGTGGCAACATCTAATGCAAAAACCCCAGGGACAAATGCTATATCTGTAAACTGAGAAAGTGCACTATACTCATCATCTTTATACTTATACCTATAAGAAAAACTTATGAGGCGTGTTTCCATATAATTAGCTTCCGTGGCCTGTGTTAATAAATTGATAGTAGGGGCATTAATAGGAGGTTTAACTATTACATTAATATCTTCTGCTGTAATTTGATCTACACCCCCTCCGTCAGGACCTGGATAGCTGCTGGTTACATTAATTTTTCTTGGAGGGTTTATATCATCTGTCCAAAATAATAAATCCCCAATCTTATTAATACCATTTATTAAATATTTAATATTAAAGTTTAATATACTCGTAGAAACCACATGATATGTAAGCAATAAACTGTTGGTGTTAAAAGAAACCACCATGTCCACCGTTGCTGAGGTAATAAACCAATACATAGTTTCATTGGCACCATCTTCATAAGCTCCAATACAAGTAGCACCAGTCAAAGTGGCACCATTATATTGTAAAGTGGTAAGCCTTGTGTTTCCTTTAGAGTTTTCTACAGCACCGATTTCAGTTGTTTCTGTCGATCCTAACCTAACATTTATCGCATTAATGTATTCGCCTGGAGGAAGAAGTCTTTCATCCACGCTTTTATTCATTCTACCGCGTACAAAGTTTGTAGTTACTATAGGCATTTTACTTAATCCATTTAGCCTGACCTCTTAAATTCATTAAAAGACGTCCAGGGTGTATATTACTTAATCTAATTTTTGCGTTTCTTAATAAAGAAGATTTATCTTTTCTAGCTCTATTTACGACATATTCTTGCACTCCCAACTTCCCATTTAATATCGCATATTTAATATAAGCATATAAAAACTCTTCAAAAAGCTTGTTTACACTTATGTCTCCATCAGTTCCGGTCTCCATTCCATCAGAAACATATTCTAATACAATTGATTGCCCTGATGCTATAGAGCTAAAATTAATTACTCCTCTTTGTTTATCAATAGAAAAAGTAGGATTATTGTTAGCGGTTTCAGTATTTAATCCAAATCGAGCGCCTATAGCAAAATCAAAATACCAAAAACCATCTATACAACAACCTTCACACCCATCATAAGGGCTATTGCTGTTAAGATAAATGGTTCTCTTAGACATATCTAAAGGGGAATCTTGAGGCTTTAAAACATTTCCATTTTGGTCAAATATTATGTTATTATCATTGTCTTGTAAATATGTATTAGCCCATTGGGTTTGAATGTTTTCGGTTAAAGGCATTAAAACACCTTGTTGAAACATAGAAACTCTTACCCAATTAACATAATCTGAAGGCAAAACAAACAATAATGAATCATCAAGAGATAATTGTAATATCTTTATTTCTTTCATAGCATCATAATTCAATTCTTGAATTCCTCTTTTTGCATGAAATAAAATTTTATATCGAGGAAGGTTGTTTACTAATTCATTATTCCCTTGATACATTAACATAAAATTGTTAACTATATCATCGAGGGATACAAATTGATAGGATCCCCAATTTTGACTTGTAGGAGTTCCTCCTGCATTTTGATAATATTGATAATCGGTTAAATATGCCATAATTTATATTTGTATTTCATTGTCTTCTACTATTTCTTGTTTACCAAACTGATATACATCCCCTTCTCTAATCTCAATTCCTACATATTGACAGATTTTAGCCACTAACCCTGGCTCATCAGATAATGGTAACTCAAAATCTTGATAATCTGCTTGATTTGAGTCAAACTCAGGGCTCCCTGTTCCTGCTCCTACGGTTTGATAGGTCCATTTAGGAGGAAGCGGATATCTAATATAATCGGTAATAACAGATCCTGCACTAATTATAGTGGTAGGATATACACTCACTGTGTTTCCTAATTGGCCTTGAGAACTGTCCGTAGTCGCCCCACTTACAGCGCTTGTGGCTCCTCCCAATACATATGCCGGATAAGTGGTGGTAGGCGCTGTTATTGAAGAATTTTCTAAATAAAATATTTTATTTTGATTTACCCTTTCCACCTCTACAATACCTACAGTAGTATAAATAGAATATGTGTCACCTCCCACTCCACCAATAGGGAATATGTTTGTGTTTAAGGTTAATTGTGTCTCACTATCTATACTCACTACATAGGCGCTAAACCCTGCATAATCGCTAGTACTGGTGGTATTGGTTATTATTTGACCTACCTGAACTACCGCGGATGTAATAAAAGTTGCGGCAGAATCTGTAACCCTATTAGCTACACCTGCGGCAGTTGTCAATCCGCTATCTATAAAATTAGGATAATAATTTATTTTGTTAATAAAATAATAATCACTAGGTAAATTAAACATATTATTAGCTTGTTTAATCAATCCTTTAGTGCTTGAAAAACTATCTATTACCTCTATTAAACTTTTAACTATATCGGCATAGCCAGTACCTGATAATCGTTGATTTTGTTTGTTTATCCAACTATTATATTGATAAAAATAATCCTCAAATAAATCCATTTGAGCTTGTTGCGCATACAGATTAAAATCTTGGGGAGAGATATATCCATAGTTGTTTTTATTAGCTATTGCTTGTACCGTATTTCTAACTGAATTAATCATTCTAGTTGTTTTTACAAATATAAGCAAAAAAAAGAGGGTAATTTTTTTTACCCTCTTAGTCTAAACTGTTATTAGTTTAATTACGCGTTAACAATACTTGTAACTGCTTTTGGAGACACTATTTCATAATAGGGATTTGTCCAAGAAGTAGTTAAGGCATTTTCAACTCCATTTTTAATCTCAACATAAACATCTGATGCAACCTGAGCTGCAGTAGTTACTGTAGTTGTAGTTCCATCAACATAGTCGATAGTAACAGTAGTTGCTGTCGCAGAAGCTGTTCCAATGTTTTTGATTCCATTAACACTAATTAATTGTCCTGTGTTTGGGGCGTTTGATACATAAAGAAATTTTACCATTTTTCAAAAAATTTATGAGTTATATGAGAATATTCTCATCACAAAGATAAGAATTTTATTTACTCTTTTTTAAGCGATCTTTTAAAATCTTATATACAGCTACCCCTTCATCACTTTTAAAAAATGAAGCCACTATCCAATTAGGATCTTCTCCAAAAGGTACAGATAATAGTCGTTTTTTATTATCAGGAAGATTATAATAAACTTCTTTATCGGCATTCTTTTTGCTTAAAAATCCAGCCTTAAAAATTCGGTGAACGTCATCTTGAAGTTCTAACATCGGATCGTTAATGGTGTTAATAAAATCTTCAGGATTATTTTTAGAATATATTAATAAGTCCCTTTTTAATTCAGGGATAGTCATGTTATCCACCCCTTGTCCTAATAACACCCTGCATACTTGAATCATTTTAGAGGTGTTAGAAGAGAGGTCTTTAGCTATTATTTGAGCTTCTAAAACATTTTGTGCAATCTCAAGTTCTCCAAGTGCATCTTCTTCTTTATTTACTTCTATAAAAATAGGTCCGTTTCCAGGGTGGTAATGTAAAAATTGTTGTAAAACTTGATTTTGCTTTTGAACTTGAAGCATTCCATCTTCAAAAACAATAGGCTCTAATATTGCATTTCCATCTTGCTCATCTTCAAATGGGCTTTTTTGGTTTCTTGAATATCTCATAGGCCTATTAACACCTTGATCTTCATCAAAATATAATAATGGCGATCTTGATGAGTGCCTAGATGATAACATATAAGATAAGGGAGTTTTGTTGCCACTAAGTTTATAAACTTTATTGACAAAAGTTGATTTTTTTTTCATTGTATTTAATTTAATTTAATTTGATTTGATTTAAAAAAGTAAATCTTACCCCCACCAAGGTGAGGGTAACACTTACATAATATTACTAGTCTTGGAATAAGAAGAAGTTGTTTGCACCTAAAGTACATACAGCTCTCTCACTCAAGAAGTTTACTTCCATCTTGTCGATATTAGATGTTCTTGCACCACCAGCTGAGCCAGTTATCCAAGTTTTGTATCTTCTATCTTCAGTTTCAGAAGCTCTATATCTCACGTGTAAGAATGGTCTTTTAGCATTCTTTCCTAAGATTTGATCGTATACTGTAGTTGAACCAGCAGGAACTAAAAGTCCATTAACTGCTCCACCAACAATACCACCTCTCATAGTAGGATCGTTTAAATATTTCCAGTCAGACTTATAAAAGTCATAACCCCTTCTGAATCCTGTAAAGCCAAGATTTAAAGCCATTTCTTTATCATTATCAAACAAACCATATGATGTGCCTCCTGCTCCATAAGAGTTTTGAGCCGCTAACATATCATCTATATCAAATGAGAAATTTCTATTTACGAAAATAACATTTTCTTCAATAGAACCTTGTTTATCAAGCCTTTGGATAACGCTGTCAAACTGAGCTAAAGTTGTTGGATTTCCTCCACCAAATACATTACCTCTATTATTAACAACATAAAAAATTCCTTCAGAACCTGATTTTCCTGCAACTGATGCTCCTGGTGCTGTGCCTTGTAAGTAATCACCCGCACCTGAAGCTGGATTAACAGCATCACCTGCTGGTTCTGCTTCAATCATTGCTGTTTCTAAATAGTCTTCAAATCTTAACCTTGTTTCGTGCTCAGATTTTAAATACCATAAGTATCCAGTTGCTCCATTTTCAGTAGTAACTTCTATCCATCCAATTTGTGCCATATCAGAACCTGATACTTCATAAGTATCTTTGATAATAATAGGCTTATTTTCAAAAATGAAATCATCTGCTTCGTTAGAACCAACCATTCCAGCTGTTCCTTTAGCAAATTCAGAACCGTAAATAAAACAATCTACTGATCCGCTAACAAACGCAGGTAACCCTGCTCCATCATATGCTGCTACAGTAAATGTTCTTGCTGCTGCAGCCGTTCCTGTTGGTGCTATAGTTATAATTCCTTTAGCAGAAATTGTAGATCCTGCTACTGAACTTGAAAGCATAACCGTTTGACCCGCTCTTAATGCAGCTAAATTTGGTGCTGCTAAAGCCGGATCAAAGTCTACTGCTGGAATAATAAAGATGTGATCTGCATTTCCTACAGTAGCCCCTGCAAATGTAAGGCCTGTATACTTATTGTGTAACCTTCCTTGTTCTGCCCATTTAATAAGGTCAGAGTTTGAAGGCATTTCAGCGCCTACCATTCGTAAGAATGATGCTACTGTTCTATTTCCGTATCTTTCGAATTCTTTTTCGTAAGTGTCAGGAAGATATTGCTGTAACCAGGTAAAATCAGCCGAAGCTAGATAATTAGTGGATACAGGTACCTGTTGTGAACTGGGTTGTAAATCATACCCAGGAATCGCTTGTACTGCCATAATAATTTAAATTTT
>Ga0206683_10003717_pt1 | contig 10041 bp, 9 predicted proteins | sample M280m12015metaG_FD_155483 | JGI IMG/M metagenome (GOLD analysis project Ga0206683, IMG submission 155483) | Ammonia-oxidizing marine archaeal communities from Monterey Bay, California, United States - M2 80m 12015 | ecosystem: Environmental > Aquatic > Marine > Intertidal zone | place: USA...
AGCCACTATATTATTTAACTGTTGTATTTGTTTGGATAAAAACCTTCTCACTTTCTTTTCTTTGGTATTCAAATCATTCTCCTTATTAATGTTTATTTAATTTGCGGGTTCGAATTTACATAAAAAAGAGGACTACTACAGTAGTCCTCTTTTTTCATCAATATAATCAGTGAATTCTCTCTTAGTCCTGCGCAAAGTTCTGTTTATACTTTCACCAAGATCATCCTGACTCTTGAAAGGATTAGGATTAGTAGAGGACTGCCATCTGCATTGAGTACAAACATAGTTCCAAGTATCGTTAAAATGTCCTGTTTTGTCATACCTTTGATCATGTTGCCCGTCCATTCTAATCGGAGTTGTATCAATATATTCTGAATGAACCAATTCATATTCAGCTTCTGAACTACATTGAGGACAAAAGTGTTTATGATTCTGTATCCAAATTTTCTGCATTGTCTTAAATAAAAAATAAATTGCCAATGCCCATAAAAAAAATATTCCCGATGAGTCTATAAATAGAAAGGAGAAGCAAAAGCTTAATACTGCTAATAATGTATATCTACCGGATTCAAACTGGAGCTTATCATTGGCTTCTTTCTGCTTGATATATAGTCGAACATGCTGAGAAGAAGAATTGTGTAGATTTCGTATTTGTTTATCGGTAGCCATATCCCTTTATTGGATAAACTTAAATTAACTCATATAAGTATTACTATTCCTATTGAAAAATTAGTATACATATCTTCAATATCATCTATTGCTGGTTTTGCTTCATATCTAAAATCTATACTAAAATTGATATCAATTCTTTCAGAAATCTTTACCGAGATCTCAGAAATATTTAATATTCTATATTGGTCTATATTTGATATATCAGTTTGAACATATGACGTAGAACCAAGATAAATATTAGAATTAAGTTGTTTTGATAATGTAATATAATTAGTGGATTTAATAAGTTTTTTCTCAATATATGGGGTTACATCATATTTTTCAAACTCATGCATGAAACCAACCCCATAAAATAAAGAATCTAATAATCTTGTTTCTTTATTGTACCGAATTCCAAATCCAAGAATATTCCTATGAAGAATAGATCTAAAATCATCAAACTCAATTTGTCCAAAACTCTCAATTGATAGACGTTCTAATGGATATACATATCTGATATGAAACAAACCTTTATTTTCCACTACATTCTTTGATTCGCTATCTTTTCGATACTCATATTCATTATCCAAGATAGTTAAAAGTGTTGCTTTGTTATCAAAAAAATGATCATATCTTATTGAAGAAATAAATTCAAAATCTTCTTGATTAGATTTCTCAAAGTCAGTATTAAATGCAATAGATAAGGTTGATCCATCTAAATTATTATCACGCATTCCTTCAATATTAACCTGAGCACTTATAATTGATAGAAAAAGAAATAAACAAAAAATATTTTTCATAGACTAGACCTTAATCTGTCTTAAATACTTCAGTATCTATTTCATTATCAGAAATATTATTTTCTTGATCAGATTTTAAATCATCTGTAGTCGTTACACTAGTTACAGATGTTTGATTAACAATGTGGCGAATTGCGTCTGTTGTTTCTTGCCCTGATTTTCCCTTTAAAATTTGCTTGTCAATATATGAAAGTAAATTAGAAATATCATCAGCTCTTCGTCTATATCTTGGATTTGGATAACAAATAATAAATAAGACGCGCTCCCAATACTCATCAAACTCTTCCCTCGCGCTATCAGAAGCAGCTTTTTTAGAACCTTCTAGACTGATATCTCTACGATTAGATTTGTATTTTTTCCAAGATATACCACACGCTGTCTCAAAATCTTTTTCAAAATTTGGAAAGTCATTGGATTCTTCTTTTCTATCTGTGACTTGAAGAGCAACTTTATCATCCCAGTGCCTAAAATCAGGATGTTTGGATATTACTTCGTAAATATCGGGATATTTAATTTGCATACACATAAATGCAAACATTAACATATCTTTCTCTGTTTCATTTAGAATAGTATGATCTTTATTGTTTAATCCTTCATTTTGCTTTAATTCTGCAAAAATTTGAATTAATGATAATGAATTTACTAGTCGCTTTAATGCTCTTGGATTGCCACCAATAGAAAGTTTGACAATTTCTTTTATCATTTCATTGATTGGAATATCAATTTCATCCTCAATTTCTTGATTTACTTGCAAATAATTGATATTCTCCAATAAATCTTCGACATAATGTCCAATATCATACTGACCAACAGGCATCATAAATGGCAACTGAATTATTTTGTCAAAAAACGCTCTAAATTCCCACTCGTTTTCATCTGTTCTTTCGCCAAATTTATCTTTCAAGCCTTTGATAACAACTTGATAGTCAATTGCTAGAACAAAAATACAGTGTTTTACATTAAAAATATTCTTAAGCAATTCTAGAATCGCAACAGCATCTGGAGGATCAATACGATCTAAATCATCTACATATATAACAATTTTTTCATATAAATGTGCTTTCCCAGAACTTGACTCGTTGATTGTTTGAGCCAAACGCTGGAGTTGTTCTTTAAGTTCAGAAATGATATTTTTATTGTCTCCAATTAGCTCTTTAACAACTTTAGTGGCTTCATCTCCTGCAATAGCTGATGTTGCAACCCTCAAAGCTCCTTTTGCTAAAGTTTCAAATTTGCTTTTAATTTCTTCTTTTGAGCTTTGACTTTTGCTAAGCTCACCAAGCATATCATTAATAATTTGATTTACAATCTTTAATAATGTTTCTTCTGGTTTAGATAGCAAAGAATGTTCCCATGCATTTACCCAAATTTGAAGGAATTTTCCTTCATTATCATCAGTATTCAAATTATTTTCAATTAAATTTAATAATGATGTTTTACCACTACCCCACTCACCCTGAATACCAATTGTAATTGGAGTAGCGCATTGCTCTATAAAATTAGTTAGAGCAGAGGCATGTGGTTGAATTCTTAAAGTATCCGTTCTGAAATCAGCATTAGGTTGATCGACAATTCCTATCATTTTTATATTTCTATCCATATGTTAATTTATAATATTATTATATTGAAAGTAATTTTTAAAAATTTCATGAATCTAGTCTTTAAATGTGATTTTTGAATTAATAGATTGAATTAATTTGATGCTTTTTTTGTTCCATTTAGGATTATGCTTTTTTCTTATTTTTTTTTAGTAATTTTTTTTGATAACGTGATTGTACAATATCAATAGAAATTAAAATTGATATTATAAAATAAAACGTGGTCTTACTCATGGGAGTAATTGGATTATTGAATAATTTTAAGTGAGCTAAATGTCCTCCATCAGTTACCAGCATTATTCCAACAACAAACAGAATGAATAGTCCTAGAACCTCATACATGCGATTGCGTTGTAAAAAATCTGATATAGTATCAGCTAAATAAATCATCACTAATCCACCGCACACAATAGCAATAACCATTAAATTAAAATTATCCGTTAGAGCTATTGCACCTAAAATTGAATCAAATGAAAAAATGAGATTTATTAGCGCAATCCAAAGGATTAATTTTTTTGCTGAAACTTTTGTAGATGAAGAATCGGGATTAAAGTCTTTTGAAACTAACATATGACTAATTTCTTTAAGTGAAGCATAGATTAAGAAAATTCCCCCAACTAAAACTATAATACTATGGAAATTAAAAGTGCCGTTAATAAAATTATCTATATTGACTGAAAATATAGGATTCTGAAAATATTTGATAGATTCTACAAGAATAAATAAAAGTATAATTCTAAAAAAGATAGCGATACCAATTGCCACCCTGCGAACCATAACCTGTTGTTCTTTCGGAGCTTTTTTTGATTCTAATGAAATATATAATAGATTATCGAAACCTAGGACTGCTTGCAGTAATATTAGAAAAAATAAAGTAAGTATATTTTCAATCATTTATTAAAAATTATTTTTCTTTATTGTGCATTTTTTGAATCTACCAATCAAAAGTCATATTTACACCAGAATATGGTGTATATGCATGTAATAATATATATATATATATTGTGAAGCCTCTGATCCTGTACTATAAGTTATTGATTCAGAATTACCACTATTTGTACCACTCATATCAGGGTTAGATGGAGTTCCGTACTGCGATAAAAATGGATCAGTGCTATCATAAAGAAAAATATCCATATCTCCAGTACTTGAAGTATTACCAGAAGTTATTATTAAATTATCATTAGCTCTTACATACTCAACAAGTAAAACTCTATTTGATTTATTCACATTTGCAGATACATTGGTTAGAACGGTGGGAATCCCATCACTACAATCTGAATTGCAAGGTGCAACTGTTTTTGGGTGTAATTTAAAGACTTGGGAATTTGCATATGTTGTTGCACCATTGGATGCTTTTGTTCCAGTTACCCTTATAACGAAACTATCAGCACTTTTATTACCAAATACATAATTATACCAATCTTCAAACAAAGGAGCGTAATAGTATTGTACACTTCCACTTGCTCCTGTTTCAATATCATATATCTTTGTTCCATCAACATGATATAGACTTATGGTATATTCACTAAAATCACCGGTTATATTCCAGTTTATTGGAGAATAATCCCATCCTGGAAAGAGAAACGGAGTACTATAACCATCTACCTGTGTTGTTGGAATGCTAACATTGTAAATGCTGCTTCCATCACTGTCTGTAATTTCAAAATCATTTGAAATTTCTGATGCGTCACCAGATACAATAGTAATATAATAGATTCCATTTGATGCAATTGTTGATGTATTCCAAGTAAATCCAGTCGATGGTGTCGATGGATCTGAATCGTAACCTTGAGCAAGTATTTCTACAAAATCATATCCGCCAGCACTATTTTTTTTATATAAATCAAAATGTACATATTCTTTTGGATGTGAATTAATAATGCCGATGTAAATTTCATCTCCAAGTTCATAGGAGCTATTAAAGCTAGTCGTAAATCCTATAGACTGATTAACTATATTCCAATCTGTTGAAGCATAACTAATATATGAATTAGCATTCGCTTGCACTGAAACTGTTTTATTAGCTTCATATCTAGCGCTGGCTAAACTACTATTATCTAATAAACTTATTTCAACTGTTGTAGAACCAACTGGTATATTCGAAAAGTTTACACTTACAGGAGAAGTAGCACCATTTAAGTTAACTGTCTCGGATGCAACAATACTTCCGCCTTGATAAACAGCTATATATGCAAAATTTTCTGCTTTAGACATTTCGCTCTTTGATAAATTTTTGTCTTGATTATTGTTATCATTTAAAAAATTAGTTTCATCATTCTGCTCAATAGAATTATTTTGTGTATTAAGAGTCAATGAAATAGAGCCATAGCCATCTATATTATTATTGTCTTCACAGCTTAAAAAAAGTAGTGAAAATATTAATGTCAAATTTATTTTTAACTTATTCATAATCTTTTTATGGAAGATTAATTCCAATATCTATTCCTCCTGTTGATCCACCACTACTACCGCCGCCGTCTCCGCCGCCTCCTCCGCCGCCTCCGCCGCCAGCAGCTCCCAGTAATAAAACTAAAAGACCGCCACCAATTAGTAAAAGGTTTGGACCATCTTTTTCTTCAGTATCTTCAGAATTCCAATCTCCTTTTTCTTCAATATTTTTTGGAACTTTACGAGTAGTTTTTTTTGATGTAAAATTATTTTTTGAGCTATTATTAGCAAAATCAATTTTAACACTTACTGTTCCTGGAGAACGATTTATTTGTCCGCTATCATCAATTGTATTATATGTAAATGAATCATTAATAGTAGTCCATAGATTCCATTTCTGAGTATCAATTTCTTTTTGATTAATGCTATATATAAATCTATTAGAATCTTTTCCTCCCAACTGTTTGATTGTTCCATTATTTGGATAGTCTACTATAACATATTCAACGATTTTATTATCATCTTTACCATTTAAAACAATATTATAATCAGTTAAATAAGATGAATCAGTAAAGTTGACATTAAAAGCTTTTGGTCTTGAATTGTAGGCCAATACATTAATTAATTGTTCAGATACCTTTACATATTCCTCACTTGTCTTTGCATGATATTCTATAATAAACTCAAAATTCTTATCAACTTTAATGAGAAGTTGTGATTCATTTGAAACAACATAAATTCTATTATAATCTAGAATGAGCTTGGTTGAATTTTCTCCTGAAGAACTTTTTATAAAGAATGATAAATTAGTTCCATTATTTAATTTGATAAAATCGTCTAGATTTAAAATCCCATTTTTAACAGTAACAGACTTATTTTCCTTCTCTAGAGCTAGCTCATTAGATTGAATGCTAGCTACAGTTTGATTTTCAATTTTCTTTTTATAAGCAAAGAATGTATCATAATCTTCATCAGAAATCATTAGATACATGAGCTCCCTAACTTCATGTCTCATTATTTTTTCTATTTCAATTTGATCTAATTCTACAATATTTTGTAACTCACTACTATACTCAGAAATTACGCTTTTCGATTTCGCATCATATAAATAGAGCATAATCTCAATAGAATTACTTGAAGATATATTTACTTCATACAAAAATAATTGATCGGTTTGTAAATGTTTTGCAAAACTTTTTCTACAATCATTGTATTCACAGGATTTATCAAATCCTTTTCTTAATGATTGACTCGAAATAAAAACCAAAGACTCTAAATTCGAGTTATTAGTATTATTTGAATCGTTAACATAGTTATTGTATGTAGTAACCGCAGAGCCAAGTTCAAGATTTATCCATGCCGGTAATGAGGAATCTATATATCTTAAATTAGCTCTTTTGATATCTTTTGAAACAGAGCTTTCAAGAGATGATTCTGAAAAAATATTAGTCGCAATTGAGCTTTGTGAAAAAAGAGTGGAAGATAATAATAACACTATTGTGAGAATTTTTTGACTGTTAGATTTTAAAAAAAATAATTGCATTTTTTTACATCTCTTTCCTATCTATCAATAGTATTTTCTTCATCTTTTCTGCAAATTTATTCCTAATAGCCATATTAGCTTTTGTAATATCCTGTGATTTATCTGCAGCTTCATAATAATAATCTATAGCGGACAATGGTCGTACAGAGTTCTGCTTTCTAGCTGAATTCTCTTCTGTGCTATCATAAGTAATTTTAATTGGAAATGGACTGAAATTACCATTCATGAGCGAACTAAATTTGAACAAAGTTCTTCTATTACTGCTGGGAAGCTTAGTAGAAAAAACTTTTCCATCTTTATTAAAATTTACTGATGCAATTATTTTGAACTTACTATTTTCAATTTCATAATTTCCGCAGTACTCATATACGGCATAACCAATAGGAATACCATTAGGTTGATACCCTTCTCGAATCCGATAGACACAGTCATTATGACTAATTTGAGCTGTAATCTCATATACAGATTCGTTTAGATAGGTATTTGCTAAATTATTATTAATGGTCTTTTTATACAAAAGAAGTATATATGATTTTGCTAATTTTTCATCCTTTCCAAAAAATGTTATATAATATTTATCAGATGCATTTCTTCCTAAAGAATCTCTATCTTTCCATTCAAAACTATGATAGTATTCCTTACCAGAAAGATTCCTCGAATCATATCCAACCTGAAATAAATCACCATCAATAGAAACTTTACTTCGAAGTGCTTTTACCTTTGATAGGCCTGTTCTGCCATTTCTTGTCTTCTTAGTATAAAAAAATCCATTTTTGATAGTTACATCTGAAGTGTTATATGTTAATTCTCTTGATCCAGATGATTTATATTCAATAGATGATTTATATTCAATATTTATATCTAGATTTTCTTGATCATCAAATAAGTTTTTTTCTAGATTTAGTTTTGCAAGTTGTACAACTTGCATTTCATTATATATTTTTATGAAATTGTTATTTACAGATACATTGCTGAAGATATTAAAAATAGGGAGAGTTAATACATAAATAAGAAGCAATAAAAAATAGTTCGATGGAAAAAGAAGAAAATTATAAGACTCAAATTTTACATTTGCATTTCCTGTATTTTTAGTATTGCCTGCATCTTTAGTATCTACCTGAATATTTCTACTAGTTTTACTCTTTTCTGAACCAAGTTTTGGTTTAGCACTCTTAGAGCTTAAATCAAGTTTCGGTTTAGATGTTCCGCTGATTTTATTTTTAGTCATAATATTATTATTTATATAAAAAAATAAAAAAAGAGGGTGGCAATAATAAAAAAATAGTTCGATGGAAAAAGAAGAAAATTATAAGACTCAAATTTTACATTTGCATTTCCTGTATTTTTAGTATTGCCTGCATCTTTAGTATCTACCTGAATATTTCTACTAGTTTTACTCTTTTCTGAACCAAGTTTTGGTTTAGATGTTCCGCTGATTTTATTTTTAGTCATAATATTATTATTTATGTAAACTTCTCCATCTTCCTAGTGAATCTAAATATTTTTGAGCTTTTTTTCTATCTTCTTTATCTTTTAAAATATTTAACCTTGAATTCCATTTTTTATAAAGCAATACTACAATTTTTTTCTTTTCTTTTATAGACAAGTTCGAGTCAATTCCTAGCTCTAACTCCAGTCCTTCAACAGAATCATCACTAAAATTACTCTTTAAAAAATGTTTATCTTTTAGCGCTGTAAATCTCTTATGATCTAATTTTACACCCAATGCTGATGCTATTGAATGCAACATAGAAATTTCATCTTTTTGAACTTTGTTATCAGCAGATAAAATTTTCATACACCATTCCAAAATATCTATTCTTTCATCTAGATTAAAATTAAATTGAAATTTCTCACTTATATTGCTAACAGGATATTCTTCTGAAGAGATTAATGAAGAAGCATCAATAATTGCTTGGTCTATTTTCATCTTATAATAATTTGTAAATACCTCTCTAGATTTCATCTGAACTTTAATATAATCTTTGATAACATTTGATTCATATACATCCATTTTATTATTTGAAATTGCCATCATTGTGAGCACCTTTACAACAAGTTCTTCTTTATATTCATAATCTAAAAACGTTGTAGAGTCTACACTGGAATCGAAATCTGATTGTTGATGAAATGTTAAACCTGAAATAAATGGTTTAATACTGCTTTCCATTAGATTTGAGTGAAATGTGCTAGCAGCTTCAGTAGTTGCTTTAGTAACCTCAGCAATAAAGTTGAATATTGCTTTTAAGATCAAATAGCATAGATATAGAACTACACCAATAACAACTAAAGCGAGTTCCATTATTAATTAATCGCTGTCTGTCGAATTCATTGAGATTTGTCTACTGACTTTGGTTCCAGATTTTTCATGTAAAAATTCACAATCCATAGTTTGATTTGCATTATAAGAAAAAGTAACAACAACTGTTTCACCTTTCATGCAATTTACTGGAAGAGTCATCTCTTCGTTTGCGACAATATCAACAAACTCGGGATCTGTCTCTGCTTGTATACATTCAGTAATTGAGCAATCAATACTAGATTGATGATCAGAAACCGTGGAATAATTCCTAGAAATTGAGCAAGGTATCCTTGTATCCTTTCTAATAATAATACTATTAGCTGTCTTCTTTGAGTCAGAACCATCAAGCGCTAGGGTGCCATAATTTTTTGTGCATACATCAGTTATAGCAAAAGAATCTATAGATTCTCTTTGATTAACATTAAGGAGATCAATATTTTTCTTAGCTGCATAGATTGCAGCTCCAAGTGCAACTGACTCATCAGGATTACCAAACATCAGAGGTTTTTTACCAAGTAAGTCTGCTATAGAATTTTGAATAAGAGGAGTTCTTGAAGTACCGCCAACTAAAATAACATCATTAATTTCATCTATAGTTAAATCTAATGATGCCAAAGCTGCCTCAATAGACATTAGGGACTGAGATATAAGAGGAGTAATAGCTTCTTCAAATTCTGCTCTTGAAACATCAATTGAAACATCATCAATAAAGATTGAAATTTGATCCATTGCTGATAAATCAATTTTATATCTTTC
>Ga0206683_10003719_pt1 | contig 10039 bp, 9 predicted proteins | sample M280m12015metaG_FD_155483 | JGI IMG/M metagenome (GOLD analysis project Ga0206683, IMG submission 155483) | Ammonia-oxidizing marine archaeal communities from Monterey Bay, California, United States - M2 80m 12015 | ecosystem: Environmental > Aquatic > Marine > Intertidal zone | place: USA...
GCTGCGGGCCATGATGCCGTGGATCAGCGCCGGCAAGGTCTCGGTCCAGGACGCCTCCGGCGGCCAGGGGTAGCAAGACCTCAGAGGGAGCGCATCAACCGTTCTACGGCGTCGCCGAGGGGCGTGTCGGGTTCGGCTAGGTCGAGGATGACGTCGAAGTGGTTTCGCCCGGCGACCTCCAGCATGGAGACCGACGTACCGGCCGCTTCGAGATGTCGGCCGAAGGCGTCGGACTGAGCCTTGAACTCCGAGGTCTCGTCGGATCCGTAGGCCACGAGCGCGGTCGGGATACCGGCCACGTCGAGCCCCAGTGGGCTGTTTCGTTGGGCCGATGGTCGGTCGAGGCCGAGTTGCTCATTGATCGACGTGCCGATCAAGGGTTCCAGCTCGAAGATCCCCGACACCAGCACCACGCCGGCGATGCCTGTATTGGTACCGGCCCGTTCCGGGCCGTCTCCCCCGGAGTTGATGGCGGCCATGGCCGCAAGGTGCGCCCCGGCTGAACTCCCGGCGAGGACCAGACGGGTGGCGTCGACGCCGAGTGATTCGGCCCGGTCCGCCAGGGAGCGGACGGCCCGGCGGCACTCCTCGACGATCTGGTCGAGTGATGCATCCGGGGCGAGGGTGTAGTCGATCGCTGCAAAGCCCCACCCCCGGGCGAGGCAGGCGTCAGCAGCGAAGCGCGAGTCCGCTGCCGTGAGTTCCTGCCAGTATCCGCCGTGGATGAATGCCAGCAGCGGAACGGGCTGGTCGCTGGCGGGCACCGCGACGTCGATGGTCCGGGTGTCGAAATCCCCGAATGCGATGGCGTGGGTCGATGCTTCAGACCGCTCCCGGACGCGGGACCATGCGGCATCGCTGGCCTGTCGGTAGTGCACCACGTAGGGCTGGTAGTCGCCGTCCGCGAGGCAGGAACTCGGCGAGTACTCGCGTTCCCGGTCGACGTCGGTCATCGACGCCCAGCGCAGGGTCATGTGATCGGTCCCCTCGATCGGTTCTGGTCAGTTCGGGTTGGGTTCAAGGTCATCGGTACGTTGACAATAGATTCTTATGAATATATTCTGCAAACCATGCCGTCACGCGGAACGCCGTTCCTGGGTCGCTATCTCCCTTACCTGCTCCGGCAGGCCGACCAGACGCTGTCGGCACCGTTCTACGCCGCTCTCAACCGGTCCGGCGTGGCTCGCTCCGAGTGGCGGGTACTCGTCGTCCTCGAGGAGCTCGGGGAACTGCGGGTGGCCGAGTTGGCCACTGCGTCGCTGAGTCCCCAGCCGACGGTGACCCACGCACTGAAACGGCTCGAAGAGCGGGGACTGGTGACCAGGACGGTCAGCTCGGAGGACCGACGCCAGCGGGTCGTGGCCATCACGGCTGAGGGTTCGTTGTTGACCACAGCGCTCATGGACGAGGCCACCCGTCTCGAGGCCGAGGCGCTGGCCGGTGCGGGCGACCTCACCGAGTTGGTCGGGCAACTGCGGGAGGTCACGGCGTTTCTGGATTCTGGCGCCGGGGCGGGCCACCAGACTCCCACTGAGTGAACCGGGCACCATGGAGGAGACAGGCATGACCGAGTACGACCCGGATCCATTGGATCGACGACCCTTCAACCTCGGGGCCTGGATCCGTGACCACCGTGAAGAACTCACCCCACCGGTAGCCAACCGGCAGATTTGGCGGGATGCCGACATGATCGTGATGATCGTCGGCGGCGGAAACGAACGCAATGACTTCCACGACGACCCGCGGGAGGAATTCTTCCACCAGATCCGGGGAGACATGGACCTGGTGATCTGGTCGGAGGAGGGCACCGAGCCCTTTCACATGCCGATCCGCGAGGGTGACGTCTACCTGCTTCCTCCCGGCGTCCGGCACTCGCCCCAGCGTCCGGATCCCGATTCGATCGGACTGGTTGTCGAGTACCAGCGTCCCATCGGAGAGCTAGACGGGTTCGAGTGGGTCTGCTTTTCGTGTTCCCACCTCGTCCACCGGGTCGAACTCCAGCTCCAGGCCATCGACGCCGACCTCCCACCGCTCTTCGCCGCCTTCAACGAGGACGAGGGCGCCCGGACCTGTCCCAACTGCGGGACCCTCCATCCCGGCACCGGGGCCCGTCTGTGAATCCCTTGTCTACGTCAACGCCGACCGGCGCCGGGTCCGACGCATCTGAACTGGACGCCGCCGATCCGCTGGCCGGCCTGCGCTACGAGTTCGAGATTCCCGACGGTACCTACCTCATCGGAAACTCGCTCGGGGCTCTTCCGAGGGCCGCACGTGATCACGTTGTCACCGAGTTCGACCGGTGGGCCACGCTCGGCGGCGAGGGTCATTACACCGGGGACCTGGCGTGGAAGGGCTACCACGACCTGCTAACCCGGCAACTGGCTGACATCACCGGCGCCCACGCGGACGAGGTCGTGGCCATGAACTCGTTGACCGTCAACCTTCACCTGCTCCTGGTCAGCTTCTACCGGCCGACGGCGGACCGCCACAAGGTCCTGATCGAGGACCACGCCTTCCCGTCGGATCACTTCGCTGTCGAGTCCCAGATTCGCCAGCGCGGCTTTGATCCCGAGACGTCGTTGGTCACCGTCTCCCCACGTGAAGGCGAGGAGGCGCTACGGCCCGAGGATCTTCTGGCGGCCATTGCCGAGCACGGCGAGGAGCTGTCGGTCGTGCTCCTGCCTGGCGTGCAGTACTACACGGGTCAGGTGTTGCCCATGGCCGACGTGGTGGTCGCCGGGCACGAGGTGGGTGCGATGGTCGGGTTCGACCTTGCCCATGCGATAGGCAACATCGAACTCGACCTCCACGACTGGGGCGTCGATTTCGCTGTCTGGTGCTCCTACAAGTACCTGAACGGCGGCCCAGGCGGCGTGGGTGGGGCGTTCGTCCACCGCGACCATGTCGACGATCAGGATCTTCCCAAGTTCCTTGGCTGGTGGGGGACCGATCCGTCGACGCGGTTCGAGATGGCCACCCGGTTCGTGCCCATTCCCACCGTGGAGTCCTGGCAGTTGTCCAATGCTCCCGTCCTTCCGATGGCGGCCCTGCGGGCATCGCTAGACGTGATTGAGCAGGCTGGTGGCATGGGTGTGCTGCGGGCCAAGGCCGAGCGCCAGATCGGGTTCCTCGACCGACGGTTGGCCGAGACCCTCGCCGGCCGGGTCGAGAACGTCACGCCGAAGGCGCTGGCCGAGCGTGGGTGTCAGCACGCGCTGCGGGTGGTGGCTGGTGACGGTCAACGGGTCTTCCGGGCCCTGCAGGAGGAGCGGGTGTACGGCGACTGGCGCGAGCCCGACGTGATTCGTGTTGCCCCCGTCCCGCTCTACAACTCGTTCGCCGACATCGACCGCCTCATTGATGTCCTGGACCGGATCGTCTCGTGACGCGTCAAATGACGGTGGTCGGCGGCGGACAGGCCGGCGCGCTGCTCTCGATCTACCTGGCCCGCCAGGGTCACGAAGTGACGCTCTACGAGAGCAGGCCGGACCTGCGTCGTACCGACATCGGTGTCGGACGGTCGATCAACCTGGCTCTGGCCACCCGCGGGATCGTCCCCCTCGTCGACGTCGGCGTAATCGAACGGGTTGACGAGATCACCATCCCCATGCGCGGGCGGTTGGTCCACGCCGTCGATGATCCGACGCCTGCACTGCATCCCTACGGGAGTCGGGCCCATGAGGTCATCCATTCGATTTCCCGCACCGACCTGAACGCCATCCTGTTGGATGCCGCGGAGGCCACCGGGCAGGTCAGGATCGAGTTCGGGGCCGAGCTGGAGTCGGTCGACTTCGATCAGTCGGTCTTGCGGTTTGTCGGTGGACGGACGGAGCGCTTCGGGGTGGTGTTTGGGGCCGACGGCGCGGGCTCGCGGGTACGGGCTTCCATGGTCGGGCAGAGCTCCTGCCGATTTGAGACCCAGTGGCTGGACCACGGCTACAAGGAGCTGACCCTGCCGCCAGCCGCAAACGGGGGCCACCAGTTGGACCCCAACGCCCTGCACCTCTGGCCCCGAGGCGAGTTCATGCTGATCGCTCTGGCCAACCCGGCCGGTGACTTCACGGTCACCCTCTTCGCTCCGACGGCAACGTTCGGGGCGCTCTCATCGACCGCCGCCGTCCGGGAGTTCTTCGACTCGGAGTTCGGTGACTTCGCTGCACTGGTCCCCGACCTGGTCGAGCAGTTCCAGACCAACCCCATGGGCCCGTTGGGCACCATGCGGGCCACTGGGTGGAGCCACGAGGACCGGGCGGTGTTGGTGGGCGACGCCGCGCACGCCATTGTTCCGTTCCACGGTCAGGGCATGAACCTGGCCATGGAATCGGTTCGGGCCCTCGATCGGCACTTACGGGAGGCACCCGATGACCTCGGTCGCGCGTTCCGTCGCTACGAGTGCGAGCGCAAGCCTGATGCCGAGGCCATTGCCGATATGGCGCTGGACAACTACCTCGAGATGCGGGCTGGGGTGATCGACCCGGACCATGTGGCCAGTCGGTCATTGGCGCTCGAACTGGAACGTCGCCACCCCGGCCACCTGAGCCCCCGATACAACATGGTGATGTTCTCGACCATGCCCTATGCCGAGGCTCGGGACCGGGCCGCCCGGCAGGCCGAGCTTCTTGCGGCAGCCATAGCCGACCCGGCAGTCGACGTCGACGGCCTGGTCGCCTTGCTGCCTGAGCTGCCGGCACTTGATCCGTTGGCTGACCCCGAGGCGCTGTCGATCGCATGAACCTTCCCCTCGAGAACCCGTTCGGCAACCGGGATGAGCTCACCTACGGCAGCTACCTGATGGTGCCCGAACTGCTGTCGCTCCAGCGTTGCGTGTCGACCGACCCGGAGACCGGGAAGCCGGAGCATGACGAGACGCTCTTCATTGTCATCCACCAGGTATACGAACTCTGGTTCAAGCAGCTCCTGCACGAACTTGACTACGTCATGACCCTGCTCGACGCCGACAAGGTCCACGCCTCGGGGCATCGCCTCAAGAGGGTGCTGAAGATCTTCAAAACCCTGGTCGGACAGGTTGACGTGCTCGAGACGATGACGCCGGCCGAGTTCGCCAGCTTCCGATCGTTTCTGGCCAATGCCAGCGGCTTCCAGTCGGCGCAGTTCCGCGAGCTCGAGTTCCTCCTCGGGATCAAGGACCGGGTGCAGGTGGACTGGTTCCGGGGCGAGGGCGGAGATCGTTTGCAGGCCCGATACGACGCACCGACCCTCTGGGATGCCGTGCTTCACCTCCTGGGTCGCGCCGGATACGACCTGCCGGCCACCGTCCTCCAACGGGATGTCCGCGAGACAGTCACCGAGGACGAGAGTGTCCAGGCCGCCATCGTGTCCTGCTATGCGGATGATGGCTTCGCCAGCCTGTGCGAGACCCTCACCGACCTCGACGAGGGGCTCCAGGAGTGGCGCTACCGGCACGTGATGATGGTCCGTCGGACTATCGGCACGAACATGGGCACCGGCGGTTCCGACGGTGCCGCCTATCTAGCCACCACTCTCTTTCGCCCGGCATTTCCCGACCTATGGGCCATCCGCGCCGGCTTCTGATTGATGACCTTGCGATATTCCCACCGAGCCCGAGAGACGACATGCCGACCATGACGACCTACCCGGAGTTACAGATCTACATCGACGGCACCTGGCGGACGACCGCAACGGATCTGCCGGTCATCGACCCGGCGACAGAGCACGTGATCGGCCGGGTTCCCGTCGCCGGTCCCACCGACCTCGATGACGGCCTAGCCGCCGCGGCGGCCGGTTTCGAGGTGTGGCGAGCCACGCCGCCTCGGGAACGGGCCACCCTCATCGTGGCCGCAGCAGCCCTCATGCGGGCCCGCCAGGAGGAGATCGCCCACGCCATCACCCTCGAAAACGGGAAGCCACTCGTTGATGCGCGTGCCGAGGTGATCCGGGGCGCCGAGTTCTTCGAATGGGACGCCGGCGAGGCAATGCGGACCTATGGCCGGGTCATCCCGAGCGGTCCGGACGTAAAGCACGTCGTCCACCACCAGCCCATCGGACCAGTCGCCGCGTTCTCACCCTGGAACTTCCCGTTCAGCCAGCCGGCCCGCAAGGTGGCCGGCGCTCTGGCGTCGGGGTGCTCGATCATCCTCAAGGCCGCCGAGGAGACACCGGCCGGTGCCATGCACATCGCCCGGGCCTTCCATGACGCGGGGCTTCCGCCGGGCGTGCTGAACCTGGTGTTCGGCGTGCCGGCGGACATCTCCGAGCACCTCATTGCCAGCGACGTGATCCGATTGGTGGCCTTCACCGGCTCGACGGTCGTGGGGCGTCACCTCACCGGCATGGCGTCGGACCACATGACGTCGGTCCTGATGGAACTCGGCGGACATGCGCCGGTCATTGTCTGCGAGGACACCGACGTCGAAGCTGCGGCGGCCACCTCGGCCATCCGGGCCATGCGAAACGCCGGCCAGGTGTGCACGTCACCCACTCGCTTCTTCGTCCACGAGGCCGTCTACGAGCAGTTCCTCGAAGGGATCACCCGCCGGTGCGAGACGACCGTGGTGGGTTCGGGCCTGGAGTCCGGTGTCGAGATGGGTCCGGTGGCCAATGATCGGCGCCTCGCCTCGGTGGGCGACCTGGTCGCCGACGCGTGCGCCGCGGGAGGCACCCTGACCACCGGTGGCCACCGGATCGGCGACACCGGCTACTTCCACGAGCCGACGGTCCTGGCCGACGTGCCCGACCATGCCCGGATCATGCAGGAGGAACCCTTCGGACCGGTGGCCATCGTGAACCCGGTCGACTCGCTGGACACGGCCATCGAGCGGGCCAACTCGGTGCCCTTCGGACTGGCCGCCTACGGCTTCACCAACCGGGCAGACCATGTGGACCGCATGGTCGACCGTGTGGAGGCCGGCAACCTCTCGATCAACATGCTCGAGGCGTCGCTTCCCGAGACGCCGTTCGGCGGCGTGAAGTCAAGTGGGTACGGCCGTGAAGGCGGCACCGAGGGCCTCCATCACTACATGGTGGTCAAGAACGTCTCCCACAGCATCCCCATCATCTGAGGCGGACTGGAGCACACGACATGGACTACGGCAGAAGCGACGCCAAGGCGTACGCCCGTGAACACATGAAGGGCATCTGGGCTGCGGCCCTCATGCCGTTTACCGGAGACCTCCGCATCGACGAGGACGGCTTCCGGGAGAACGTCCGGCACTGGACCGAAGATCTCGGCATCGAAGGCCTCTTCGTGACCGGCAAGCAGGGCGAGTTCTTCTCGATGTCGGTCGATGAACGCAAGCGGTCATTCGAACTGGCCGTCGAAGCGACCCGGGGACGGGGCCACACGATCATGTCGTGCTCGGACCAGAACATGGACGTGGTCATCGACCTGGCCCGCCACGCAGCCGACGTGGGGGCCGACTACATCGTCGTGCATGCGCCGGCGCTGCACTTCCACTCAGCCCGCGACGAGACGCTGCTGGGCTACTACCGGGCAATCGCCAAACAGGTTGACATCGGCATCGCCCTGTGGAGCCATCCCGACAGCGGCTACCTGATGTCGCCGGAACTGTGCAACCGTCTGGCCGACATCGAGACCGTGGTGGCCATCAAGTACAGCGTGCCCCGGCCCCTGTACTCGGAGCTCACGGCCCTGGCCTCGGACCGCATCCAGGTGAGCACTGCGTCGGAAGAGGAATGGCTCGACAACATCCTGGAACTGGACTGGCGGCTCTACCTGTGCTCGTCGCCCCCGTTCCTGCTCCAGACGGCGACGGACCGACGGATGCACGACTACACCTGGGCGGCCTTCGAGGGGCGGGTCGATGACGCACGATCGATCAGCGCCAGCCTGGATCCGGTGCGGGCCGCCCTGAAGGGCACCCGACCGGCGGAGAAGCCCCACGCCCACCAGAAATACTGGCAGGAGCTGCTCGGTCAGGTTGGTGGCCGGGTCCGGGGGCCGCTGCTAGAGCTGACCGAGGACGAGAAGCGGATCACCCGCGAGGCGTTCGAGCAGTGCGGGCTGGGGTCCTGACCGGGTCGACGATGGCTGTCGTGAAATCCCATCGGGTCGTTTTCGTGGGATGGGGGTCGATCGCCCGGGCCACCGTCCAGTTGCTGGGTGACGCCCCGATCGAGGTGGTGGCGGTCGCCGGGAGGCCGGAGACGCCGGTCCCTCCCGACCTGCCCGCCGGTGCCCAGCTGCTCACCGACCCCGACGAGTTGGTCGGACTGCGGCCGGACGTCGTGGTCGAGGCTGCTGGACGAGATGCCGTGGGGCCGTGGGGGAGGGCCGCGTTGGAGTTGGGCGCCGATCTGATCGTGTCGTCCACCTCTGCTCTCGCGGACGAGGTCTTGCGGGTCGAACTGGAGGAGCTCGCCACCGGGCACGGAGCCCGGGTCGTAATCCACCCGGGAGCGTTGGGTGGGGTCGACGCCCTGGCTGCGGCAGCGGCGATGGGCATCGGGGACGTCGAGCACCGGATCGTGAAGCCGCCGGGGGCGTGGCTCGGGACGCCAGCCGAGGAAGAGTTCGACCTCGGGGCCCTTGACGGGCCAGTGACCATCTTTCGTGGCACGGCTGCCGGGGCGGCGTCCCGGTACCCGCGAAACGCCAACGTGGCGATGACCACCGCTCTGGCCGGGATCGGCCCTGACAAGACAAAGGTCATGCTTGTCGCGGACCCCGCAGCGACCACGAATCGACACGAGATCTCGGTCAGCGGTGCCTTCGGCCGGCTGACCGTCATGATCGACAACCAGCCGCTCCCGGACAACCCGAAGACGTCTGCCATGGCGGCTTTGAACCTGGCCCGTTGCATCCGCAACCGGGTTGAGCCCTTCGTGATCTGACAGCGGGCCGTCCGTTTCCGGCCCGGCCCAGCCGTGGCTCAGCTCAGGCGCTGCACGACCATGGCCATGCCCTGGCCGCCGCCCACGCACATGGACTCGACGCCGAACTCCTTGTCGGAGTCCTCGAGGCCGTTGAGCAGCGTGGTCATGATGCGGGCGCCGGTCATGCCGAACGGATGGCCCAGGGCAATGGCCCCACCGTTCACGTTCAGCTTGTCCAGGTCGATACCGACCTCGTCGGCCGACGGCAGGACCTGAGCAGCGAAGGCCTCGTTGATCTCGAACAGGTCGATGTCGGCGGCGGTCATGCCGGCCCGGCCGAGGGCCTGACGGATGGCCTCGATGGGGCCGAGGCCCATGATCTCAGGGCTGAGAGCCGACACACCGGACGAGATGATGCGGGCCAAGGGTTTGATGCCCAACTCGTCGGCTCGGGTGTCGCTCATGACGACCACCGCGGCGGCGCCGTCGTTGAGCGGACAGGCGTTGCCGGCCGTGACGGTACCGTCGGGGCGGAACACCGGCGAGAGCTGGGACACCTTCTCGTAGGTGGTACCGGCCCGAATGCCGTCGTCGGAGCTGAACACCGAGCCATCGGGCAGGGTGTAGGGCGTGATCTCCCGCTCGAAGAAGCCGCGGACCTGAGCGGCCTCGGCGCGGTTCTGGGAACGGACGCCCCACTCGTCCTGGGCCTGACGGGATACGCCCTTGTGCTCGGCCACGTTCTCGGCCGTCTGACCCATGGCGATGTAGATGTCGGGCAAACCGTCGGGATCGGCCCAGGCGCCCGTGCCCTCACCGGTACGACCCGCGGTCCGGGCTTCGGCGTCGGCGAAGCGGGCGTTGTGGGAGCCAGTGTCCGCGGCACCGAACTGGAAGCGGCTGACGCACTCCACGCCACCGGAGACGAAGGCGTCACCCTCACCGGCCCGGATGGCATGCGCTGCCATGCGGATCGTCTGGAGCGACGATGAGCAGTACCGATTCACAGTGGTGCCCGGCGCGTCGAGGCCGGCCAGCAGGCTGGCCACCCGACCCAGGTTGTAGCCCTGCTCGCCGCCCGGCTGGGCGGTACCCCACATGACGTCCTCGATCTGGTCACGAGGCAGTTCGGGCACCTTGGAGAGCACGTCGTCGATGATGAAGGCGGACAGGTCGTCGGGACGGGCCTCGACGAGGCCGCCCTTTCCGGCCCGCCCGATGGCGG
>Ga0206683_10003725_pt1 | contig 10034 bp, 12 predicted proteins | sample M280m12015metaG_FD_155483 | JGI IMG/M metagenome (GOLD analysis project Ga0206683, IMG submission 155483) | Ammonia-oxidizing marine archaeal communities from Monterey Bay, California, United States - M2 80m 12015 | ecosystem: Environmental > Aquatic > Marine > Intertidal zone | place: USA...
TCAAAATCATCAATTACTTCACCAGTATAATAAAAACCTAAAATTGCTTCATTGTCTAACTCAAATGATTTTAATTCTAAACCTGTTGCATCTTTCAGCATTTCGGCTTCTTCACCAGACATTAGCTCAGTCATATTGTTTTCTAATTCAGATATTTCTGAACTTACTTCTTCCATCAAATCTATTTCTGTACCAAAGGCCCATTTTTCTCCAACTACAAACGTTGAATCTTCAACGGCAGTACTAGCTGATGCTGAAAGCAAAATTGTTGCTAATAATGCTACAATTGCGATTTTCTTCATAACTTTAACTTACTTCTATGTATTTAAATGTTATTCAAAAAATTATTTCGAAAAGTAATAAGTTAACGACTCTGTGGTTGATAGATGGATGTGGCTGAATTACTATTGATGTTGGCATTTACATTGCCTATTTCATTTTTGCCCGGCCCCAATAATCTCCTCTCGGCTGCACATAGTTCTCAACATGGGTTTCGGAATACTTTACCTTTAATTTTAGGAATGGTCCTTGGATGGATTTTATTAGGAACGGTTGTCGGATATGGGGCTTTGTTTATAGAAGAAAATCAGAGTTTATTGACCTCTCTTACATACATTGGAATTGGATATATTATCTATTTATCTTATAAAATCGCAACTGCCCATTTGCTTGAAGAAGGGGATTCTAATGAAGAAGGCACTACCACTGGAATTCTTCTACAGGTTGTAAATGGCAAAGCCTTTATTCATTTATTAATTTTGATGACTACTTTTGGGCATGTGTTTGGCGGAGGAATTGTGGGCAAAATAATGATTGCTCTTGTAAATGGTTTAGTCAAATTAATTGGGTGGTTGCTCTGGGGGGCTTTCGGAAGTGGATTGAAACAGATATTTAGTGATCCAAAATCTGGGATTTTAATTAATAGAATAATGGGGTCATCTCTTTTTGGAGTAGCAATTTGGATTGGGATTAATTTACAAAAATGAGTCTCGATCTTGCCCTTCTTTTAGCAACTTTGGTTTTTATCGTGCCTATGTGTTTTACGCCTGGGCCGAATAATGTCCTGTGTGCTGCGCATGGTTCGAGTTATGGTTTTCAAAAAACATTACCTCTTATTGCAGGAATGGGGATTGGGTGGTCTATTCTTGGTTTAGGTATTGCGGCTGGCGCTGAATTTCTAAAAGAGAATGAACTTATTTTTATTTTTTTGAGTTATGTGGGTGCAATATATATTGCATATTTAGGGTACAAAATAGCTTCATCTAAAACTATTGATAAGCAAAATACTTCTGAAGAACATCTTGGATTCTTTACTGGGATTTTACTTCAATTTATTAATGGAAAAGCTTGGATTCATTTTATAGTACTAATGACTACTTTTGGGGCTCTTTTTGGTACGGGGTACTATGCAAAAGCTGCTCTTGTTATTTTGAATCTCTTTTTTGGTCTTATGGCTGTTCTAAGTTGGGCGGCATTTGGAACCATTCTTAGAAAAACATTTAGTGGAGAAGAAGCTGGCATTATGATTAACAGAGTTATGGGAAGTCTTCTAATTCTTGTGGCGATATGGATTGCTTTACCCCATTAACTTAAGTTCTACATTGGAATAGAAGAACTATATGAAAAATGTGCTATGTTTTGGAGATTCGAATACATGGGGCTATTCTCCACAAGATGGCAATAGACACCCTCCAGAAATTAGGTGGACTGGAGTATTGCAGAAATCACTTGGAACGAATTATCGCGTAATTGAAGAGGGTTTGAATGGTCGTACGACATTCATCAACGAAGAAGGTGAAGAAGCAAGACCTCTTCGTAGTGGTTCTGATATTCTGCAAATAATATTGGAAAGTCACAGACCTTTAGATTTTGTAACCATAATGTTGGGAACAAATGATCTCAAATTGGAATTTAATCTTACTGTCGAACAAATCGCACAAGGAGCAAAAGAATTGTGCGAAACAGTACTCAATTCTGAGTATTTGGCAGACAATCTACCACAAATATTGTTGATTTCACCAACGCATATTGGTTCTACAATAATGCCTGACCAAGAGGAATTTTTCAAACAAGCTCGAGGAAAATCTTACCTTTTCGCTGAATATTATCAGAAAGTAGCTTCAGACCTCGGCATTCATTTTTTGGATGCTGCTAAAATTGTAGAGCCAAGCGAGGGAGAGGGCGTACACTGGGATGCTGATCAACATATCAAATTTGGTAAAGAATTAAAACTGGTTATTGAAAAAATATTGAAAAACTAAGCCTTTTGAGTATTGTTTTCATTCATTATAACAATATGCGGCTTCCAGTCTTTGGATTCTTGTGAGTTTATCTCAGCAAACGTAGCTAAAATTATTCTGTCACCCGAATCTGCTCTATGTGCTGCCGCCCCATTTACACAAATGATTCCCTTCTCAGTTCCTTCATATTCTATTATGTAAGTAATTAATCTTGTACCTTGGGTTATGTTCCACAAATGAACTTGCTCATGCATTGAAAATTTCCCTAATTTAATTAGTTCGGGACTCAAGGCAACTGAACCTTCATAATCCTTTAAGGCATGAGTCACGGTTGCATTGTGCAATTTGGATTTTAGTACTGTAATACTGTGAGACACTACTGTTTACTTGGGGGCCAGTAAATATTGATAATCTTGAAATAGTCTTGCTTTATTTGATATTTGTGAAAATCAGACACATTGGCATTGCTGTAGATTCTATTGAGGACCGATTGCCTATGTGGGAATCTCTAGGTCTCAAACTAGATCATACTGAAAAAGTAGACTCTGAAGGTGTAACTGCTGCCCATTTGAAAGTTGGAGAGTACGAAATCGAATTGTTGGAACCAATGGGAAAAGATACTCCGGTTGGTAAATTTATTGACAAGAAAGGCCCTGGAATTCACCATTTAGCTTTAGAAGTTGATGATATTGAAGAATCACTAGCAAAAGCAAAAAAGAATGGTTTAGAACCAATTGGAAAGGCTCCGCGTCCTGGTTCTGATAATACGTTAGTAGCTTTTTTTCATCCTAAAGATACTGGTGGTGTGTTATTGGAAATTGTTCAATCAAATTAATTCTTAAAAGGAAGGAATGATTTTACTAAATCAATTTCACTATTATTCAAAAGCTTAAACTTAAATGAACTAAAAAGAAAAGTTGCACCATAAATTAGTATTGAAGAAATTAGAAATATTTTATTTTCCAAATCTAAAGATAACAAGCCAATAACGGGAATCGCCGAGATTACAGAAACTATAGTAATTATCATCATTTTTTTCCAATGATATGTTTCAGATAAGCCCGATTTTAATGTTCTTAAAGATTGATACATTATTATTATTGTTGAAAGCCAAGTAACTATGACTGTTGCAAATGGTATTCCTAATAATCTATTATCTCCTTCTAATGTTGTTAAAAAACCATAACTCAGAATTATATTGATTGTGGACATCAAGATTGCTAAACGTAATAGAAATTTTGTTTGGCCGCTTGCCATCAAAATCCAACCTAGATTTAGGGCGTAAGTTGGCAGTAGAAGTAAATAAATTGAAAAAATAGGAACTGTGTCTTCATAATTATTTGTAAATAATGTTAAAATTAATGGTTTTGCAATCAAGGCTAGTAAAAACATAGCTGGTAGAAAAATAAATGCTAACTTTTCTACACTATTAGCATACAGTTGTTGTATTTCTAATAAATTATTGTCTTTATGAGCTTTTGACATTCGTGGCGTTACTACTTGAGAGGCTGATTGAGTTATCCATCCAAACATTGGTGCCCACAGTGATCCTAAATAGTATGCTGCAAAAACAGAACTTGAGAAAAATAATCCCACCATATATTTGTCAATATTTATGTTAATAACATAAATCATAGCAGTTAATCCAACCGGAATTCCATAAGCTAATTGTTCTTGATAATAAGATTCTCTGGTTTCTATCTTGCTTAAATAATTTTTATAAATATAAATAATTACTATTATGAATTTAATTAGAGAAGTTAAAATAATTCCATGGACCATTCCTAATGTTGTTGAATTGTACCAAGCGGCAGAGGGTAGAACAATAATGTCAATTAAAGTAAAACCAATCATTGACCACATCGCTGTAGTTTCTTTATCTTCTAAAATTAATAGATTCTGAAGAGGCATAACTGATAACATTATTCCAATATAAATTCCTAAAAGAAAGATAAAAGGTTGAAGATGGTGGCCAGGAAATATGCTCTCTATTGTTTGACTAGCGATTCCGAATAATATAATTGCTAATAATCCTGAGATAATTAGGATGCCCCATGTTTGTTTTATCAGAAGAGGCCTATCTGAAATCTCTTTACGTGGGAAATAATACAATAATGACTGCGGCATTCCAAATAACAATATTGCTTGAACTATAGCATAAATCATTACTAATTGTTGATAAGCCCCATAATCATCTTTAACTAATAATCTTGTTAAAATCAGAGGAATTATTAAACTTAAAATAAAGGAAAATGCTCTCCCGTAAATCAAAATTATAATTTTTCGAGATAATTCCATTGATTTTTCAGAAAGCGGCCAGTTATAAACTCACATGCTCTAAAATATTTTTAATGAATTTGTTATATAGAAGTTCGATTTATCTAATCTAATGAAGCCCAAATTAAGAATTGCAATTGTGGCTAATGCAAATAGTATTCATACTATTCGATGGGTTAATGGATTGAAAATGAGAGGGCATATCGTTGAAGTATTTAGTTTAAAAAAAAAGAACTCTGCTAAGTATTTTGGACCCGAACCTCCCTTAGATCGGCGATTTATTTTCAATCTTGGAAGAGAGGTTCGTAAAACTACGTCTTGTTTACAAAACTTGATAGACGAGTTCGAACCAGATCTCGTGCATGGCTTTTTTCTTACAAATCATGGGATGTATACTTCGAGAATCGTAAACTATCCTACAATTGTTACGGCGATGGGGTCTGATGTTTTATTGGCACCTAAGGAATCTAAATTATTATCTTGGATTGTCAAACGGGCTGCAAAAAAGGTAAATATGCTTGTAACTGTATCTAAAGATTTAACTAAAAATATTAAAACTTGGGGGATTGATTCTTCTAAGATTATTACCTCTCCTTTAGGAATTGATCTGAAAGTTTTTAAACCTTTAGACAAAGAAAAAACCGTTCTTTTTTCAAGAGGATTCAAAGATGTTTATGATCCTTTAACTCTTGTAAAAGCAATACCTTATGTGGTCTCTAAAATTCCTGATGTTAAATTTATTCTTTGTGGAGATGGGCCTTTGCGTGAACAATGTATCTTATACTTAAATGAAAATGGACTGACGGGTGCTGTAAAACTTCCGGGCCATGTTTCTAATGAAGAACTTTCAGCCATCACTGGTAATTCATTAGTTATGGTTTCTCCTTCTTTATCTGATGGTGCTCCAGTTTCTCTGTTAGAGGGGCTGGCCTGCGGCTGTGCCTTGGTAACGAGCGATATTCCTGCCAACCATTTTTGGACCGTTGAAAATAAAACGGGAGTGTTGTTTGAGGCCGGTAACACTACTAATTTAGGAAATGTTTTAGTAGATGTTCTAAATAATCCTTCTTTGTTAAGAAATGCATTAGTGGAAGGACCTAAATTGGTATCAAAAAATGCAGATTGGGACGAAGGCCTTACGAAAATAGAAAATATATATTATAAACTAATTTAAGTTCCAAACATTATTCTCAAAATATCGCGAGTGCCTGGCCCTAAGCCTAACGCCAATAAGAACATCAACAACAGTGCCACCATTCCTGGTTCTTCATCCTTGCTTTTTTCCACTTCAAGAGCGGTAATTACTCCGGTAACTACTAAGAATTTTAATGGGAGCATTACTATTGCACTTCCAAAATATTCTATAAAAAACTCAGGAAGAACATGTTTTTCAGTATATCCGTAGGTATCGATTCCTAAAAATGTTGCTCCACCGTCTATAAAATGTCCAAAATAAAGCAAAAGATAAATTGGTTTTAAAGGCATAATGAACCATGAAAAAAACCAAACTACAAAAGTTAAAAATGAAGCTATAATCAATGTATTCCATAAGATTTCAGGATAAACCATTTCATTCTGAGCTAAGGTTAAATATGCTAAAATTAATGTTAATGTTGATGAAATACCAAAGAAAAGAACTGGATCTCTTAATGGTTTTCCTCTGTAAAATTCTGCCGTCAAGGCCGTGAAAGAAAAGACTACCAAGGCCCAAGAAGAAGGATGTATCCAATCACCTGGTGCAAAATACCACCATAGTCCATACCCACCTATTGTAAATGAAACTAAACCTAATCCTTTTGTTAATGAAGGCAAATCACTTTTTGATAACCAAACTCCAAGTGCAATTACCAACAAACTGTATATTACTAAAATCCCATAAATTAAAGGCGATATGAAAAAATATTGAATAGGTGGTTCGAATGTGTCTGCATCTTCAAGGACTCTAGCAACACCTCCAAGAATAAGTAAAGGAATACAAGAAAATACAAACTTTTCGCTAAGTTCAATCTTCCACCGTGTGAGTAATTCATTTATTGCCATAAACAAAACAAAAAATCCTAAACCATATGCAACTGTATTGTAAATATTATATTTTGCGCCAGCTTCACCTTTTGAATCTGCCATTATGGGATCTACAAAATATTGTGACCAAAAATCACCTATTTGTGGAATAAATTGTATAGCTAAAAAAAGGGCAATTGCAATTACAACCCCGGAAATGTATTTATTTTCACTAATCTTGCTAATCTGAAAGCCTTCATGGCGAGGGACTGCTACTTTGGGTTTATCTTCCATTAATTTTCTGCTTCTTGCTCTCTCTTAATTCTTGCTAATCTAAATGAAAGTATACTTCCAACTAAATTCTCTCCACAAAACAACATCATTGCCATTCTAGCTATTGTTGGCCTTTCAAGATCCCCGCCATCTGTAATCCAACTGACAAAATCTGGAACGCCCATTAGGCCTCCTAGAAAGCCTATTAGTGCAAACATTGCGCCTGCATGCATAGCGTGTTTTTTGTTATGTGGTGTTGCAATAGTAATTATTCCTGGAATCATTAGACCCAACCCAATTATTGCCGGAATAAGGGCAGTAACTGATTGTTGATTTTCAGGAAATAAATAGAAATAAACTCCCATGCCTGTAAGCAAAAGTCCAGAACTGGCCATTCCAAACGGTAGCATCGCCGACATGTTCTCTGAAAAATTAGTTTCTTCTTGACTCATTATGCTGTATTTGGGAAGGGGTGTTAAAATATGTTTCTGAGTTAGGCCTAAATAGAGTCGATTTCTCGTATTGATATGGACTTGTTGAAAGATGAGGATATTACTAACCGCATACGAATGATTGGCCCTTGGGATTATGATTCTGAAGATAAAATATTGATTAGAGAAACTATGTTCAAGGATTTTATGGAGGCCATGGGATTTTTAAATAAATTAGCTGAGGCTGCTGAGCAACTCAACCATCATCCCGATATGACCCTTTGTGAATATAATCGTGTAATCATAACAACTACTACTCATGATGCTGGTGGAATTACTGATAATGATATTCGATTAACTCAAGGCTTTGAAGAAATTTTAGAAGGTTACGACTAAAATTATAAAAATGGCCGAAAGAAAAAAAATCGGCCCAATTTCTATTACACTTCGATTTACAATTGGATTTATTTGGTTAACCTTTTGGTCTTTGACAACCATGTGTTTGATGCTGTTGGCACTTCCTTTTCGTTCTCTTAGAGTTAGAATCGGTAATTTTTGTGGGAAAATGATAGGTCCTGTTGTAAGTAGGCTGGTGGGGGCTAAAATTGTAAATCCAGATTCTAATAAATTAAATGCTTCCAAGCCCGCTATTTTTGTTAGTAACCATGCATCTGCTTTAGATATTTTTATTGGGATGGCACTTTGTCCTTATGGTGGATGTGGTGTTGGTAAGAAAGAAATCTTGAAGATTCCATTCTTTGGACTCGCTTATTGGCTTGCTGGGCACTTACTGATTGATCGAGGGAATAATCATAAGGCTGTTGCATCGATGAAAAAAATGTCTGACTTTGTTAAAGCCAAAGATTTGAGTATATGGATTTGGCCCGAAGGAACAAGAAGTATTGATGGTAAATTAATCCCTTTCAAGAAAGGATTTGTTCATCTTGCCTTGGCTACGGGGTTACCTATTGTTCCAGTTATAGTTCATGATGCGCACAAAGTATGGCCTGCAAAAACTATGCGATTTTATTCTGGTGAAGTTAGAGTCGAAGTTTTGGACCCTATTCAAACAAATGATTGGAGTAAAGAAACTATTAATGAACATGTTGAAGAAGTCAAAGGCCTTATGGCTAAGGCCCTAGTGTAGCGGGCATTTTTATGCGCGAGAACTCTAAATTCCCATTTCTTTCAGTTTAGCTGGCAAGTATGTGTTAGTAACGAAATCAAGGCCATATTTGGCTAAAGCTTGTTGTTCTGATTTTTTCTTTATCTCTAGTTGTAATTCTATTTCACCTTTCCAATACTTACTTTTGAAACGAGGGTCTGTTAAAATTGATTTTAATGCACTAATGTCTCTATCTGTAAGGTCGTCTGAAGGAAGTTCGTAATTTATAATATCTGAAGGAGTAACTCCCAAATATCTTGCGCTAGGTGTTGCTAAAATATGAGAAATGTGTGCTGTTTTAATGGCCCCATAGGCCACTGAACTGTAAATTCGGTAAGACCAAGGATCAGCATCTGTAAACAAAAGTAATGGAAGTCCAGAGGCTCCATGCATCCTTTGTAAGAAACGACGAGTTGAACGTGCGGGTTGTCCTTTGATATGGACTAAAATTGCGTCGTGCGTTTCATCAAAACCATTTTCTACTAATCTATCGAACATTCCTCCTGTTTCTATAGCAATAATACACTTTGAATTTCCAAAATCATTAAATGTTATCTTGGTGTCTTCTACATTATAAGGAATGTTGTAACCAGTATCGCCTACGTCATTGCGGCAATTTATTTTCATGGGCTTTCCCTTGCGGTTGATTTCTGTAATTGTAACATCTCCTAAAACCTTAGCTCCATCGTCTTCTGGTCTAATTTTGAAATCTTCTCTTTGGAAATGTGTTATTATTTCTAAATCTTCAATTAATTTATTTGATTCATCTTGTGCATGAAACTTTCCTAAATCCCAACCTTCAGAGATGTAGTATAATTCCCTCAGAGTGGAAGACTTACTTTGGCTTGACATTTCCCTAATAAAATCCAAAAGATATGTTGTCCTAAGGAGCATGTAGGCTCCATCTAATTTTTTAGCTGTTCTTGTTGTTTCTGATTTTCCGTATTTCCAAACTTTAGATTTTTCATCAAAAATTATGTTATTCTTACTTCTTGTGGGAATTGTCATCTCCGGTACTTTGCCGGTGCTCAGCTGTTTGTAAATTTGTTCAGCTATCTGTTCTAACTCATGTACGGCTGTCGCCATAGCTCCCTATTGGATGGGGGTTTTATTTTAATCGGGAGATTTTTCATTCTTTCAGTTCTGGAAAAGGTGGTCGCATCCCGTATTTTTTATAGAATTTTCGATCGAAATTAAAGTACACTCGTTCTCCTTTGAACCTCTTAACTTTAGAATCCCAAGGAAAAAAGATTGCTGTTTCAAATTCTACTTCTTTCCCTGTTGCAGGTAAAACTAACCAATCTTTTTCGTGGGTTGCTTTAACTTTTGCTTCTTCTACTACTCCTTGTGGCCCAATGTAAATCTGCATTAATCTAAAATCAATATCTGGAAATGCACTTAATAGATCATTATAGAATTGAGTTGCGCCTTCTTTATCATAATACACCTTACCTACTTGAGGAATTTCGTATCTGCAATCTTCAGTAAGGGTTGCCATTAATCCTTCAATATCACGATTGTCTTCAGCAATAGAATGAGCTTTCCAAAGGTTCTTAATTTCTTTATACTCTTCTACATTTAATTCTTTATTCAACATTTCTTTTGCTAGACTATGTTTGTCTTCGAACGGAGTGCTTTCTCCAGTAA